>OLYB01001836.1_pt1 | contig 16011 bp, 10 predicted proteins | sample 1674481 | NCBI WGS metagenome assembly OLYB01 (sample SAMEA103958167, study PRJEB25191) | human gut metagenome
AAGCCGCTGGAGCCGCCGTTGCTTCAGTACATAGATCCCTATTGCGACGGCGACGGCACCACAAACGATGCAGAGCAAGAGGATAATAAATCCAAGTGGGAGCGCCTCTTCCATTTAGCAAGCAAGTTTAACAAATATTACGGCGTATAAAAATACGATGCCGCAAATGTATAGCAAATAATCTGCCCTGCCAAATTGTGGGGGGGGGATTTTTTACACTTTTATTGATAAAAAAAGCTTTTTCATAGGATTTTTAAGGCCATTCGCACCAAATCCTCGACCGAAACGGCCGGATTATCACGCATGATGCCGCGCAACGCCTTCTCGGCCGGAGCCTTAGCGAATCCCAGCATGACCAGCGCCGAAAGCGCCTCGTCAAGCGCCTCCCCGCCTGCGGACGGGATCGCCTGAGTATCGCCCTCGGCCAGTCCGGTGAGCTTGCCGCTCAGTTCGACGATGATTTTCTAGGCGGTTTTCAGCCCCAGACCCTTGACGTTTTTGAGCAGTACGGCATTGCCCGAGGTGATGATCCCCTGCAACTCGCGCGGCGAATAGGTCGAAAGAATCATACGCGCCGTATTGCCCCCCACGCCCGAAACGCTGATCAGATGGCGGAAGAATTCGCGTTCGACTTTCGTCGCGAAACCATACAGGATCTGGGCGTCTTCACGCACGATGTAGTGCACGTACAGACGGGCGTTTTGCGCATGTTCGACGGCCGAAAATGTTTCGAGCGAGATATGGAGGTAGTAACCGACACCTCCGGCGTCGATGACCGCATATGCCGGGGTCGCCTCGGCGACCGTTCCGCTGATGTATTCGTACATGAAATTCAAAATTTACAAGGCGTGGGGCAAAAATAAAGATTTTTTTTTACCTTTGTGATTCAAAAGCCGAATATTTAACTAAAACAGATAAAAAACGACATGAAAAAAATGCTTTTTACGGCGCTCGTTGCGGCTTGCGCCATGACAGCCTGCGGTACGAAAACCACCGAGACGGCCGCCGAGGAGGAGGTTGCTCGCGAAGTCGGATCAAGCGATATCGCTTATGTGCAGGTCGAAGCCGTACTGGCACAATGCGACCTTTTCCTGAATGAAGGCGCAGCCCTGCAGGAAAAGACCCAGAAAGCTCAGAAGAGCTGGGCTCAGAAAGAGCAAAACCTGCAGGCCGAAGCCGCCCAGTTGCAGCAGAAGTACGAAAAGGGACTGATCACCTCGCGCGACGCGCAGGCACAGCAGGAGAGCATCCAGAAGAAGGTGGCCTCCTACCAGAGCAACGCCCAGAAGGAGGCCCAGACGCTCGACGAGGAGAACTACGTGTTCACCAACCGCGCCCAGGACCTGCTGCACCGCGCCGTGCAGGAGATCAACAGCGGCAAGAAGTACAAACTGATCCTCAACGCCTCGGCGCTGATCGACGCGGACACGACGCTCAACATCACCCCCGCCGTGCTGGCGAAGGTCAACGAGCTGTATGCCGCCGACAAAAAGGCCGAGAAGAAGTAGCCCCGCCCGCGAAAAACAAAAAAACCGGCTTCCCCGCACGGCGGAAGTCGGTATTTTTTATATCTTGGGCGTCGTAACGACACTGTCGGAAAGTCGCGGCGTTTTGCCGAATCGCATGCGGTCCGGTTTTGCAGCGGCCCAACTTTTTCGTATCTTTGTCCGATAACTGAAACCTGATAAATTTTCTGATACACGATGGGATTCGTTCCGTTCACATTCGTCGACCTGATAGACATCATTCTGGTGGCCGTGATCATGTACTGGATTTACCGCATGACCAAGGGAACCAATGCGCCGTACATTCTCTCGGGAATCATCGCCGTCTACCTGCTGTGGGTGGTCGTCCGGGCGCTGAACATGGAGCTGCTGTCGACGATCCTCGGACAGCTGATCTCGGTGGGAGCCATCGCGCTGATCATCGTCTTCCAGCCCGAACTGCGGCGCTTCCTGCAGATGATCGGCATGCGCCAGAAACATTTCAACTTCATCACCCGCATCTTCTCGACGGGCGAGGACACCGTGCAGACCAACGTCGTGCCGATCGTCACGGCCTGCCGCGAGATGTCCGAGACGAAGACCGGGGCACTCATCGTCATCGGTCAGCAGAGCGACCTGCGGCTGATCGCCGAAGGCGGCATCGCCCTCGACGCCAAGGTGTCGACGTCGCTGATCAAGAACATCTTCTTCAAGAACGCCCCGCTGCACGACGGCGCGGCGCTGATCGAGGGCGACCGGATCGTGGCGGCCAAGTGCATCCTCCCGGTGACGCAGAGCGACGTGCCCAAGTCGTTCGGCACGCGGCACCGCGCGGCGATCGGCATGAGCGAGATTTCGGACGCCATCATCGTCGTCGTCTCGGAGGAGACGGGCGACATCTCGATCGCACAGGGCGGCGAAATCCGCCTGAACATCGACCCCGTGCGGTTACAGCAAACCCTGCAACGCTACCTGACGATCAACACGCGCAAACGCTCGAAAAAGGAGGTCGCCGAATAAGCGGCGCCGGCGCAAGACGCCGGATTCAGGGGCGGCGGAAGGTTTCCGGACCGGCGATTCCGTTCCGCGCTTCCGCGACACTCCCCGAACACCCAAAACAAGCAAGTATGCTTTACCCGTCCCGAACGGCCCGCCTCGCACTGCGCGCATGGCGGGAGGAAGACCAGCCGGCTTTCGCCGCCATGAACGCCGACGAGCGGGTCATGGAGTATTTCCCCGCGACGCTCACCGCCGAAGAGTCGGCCGACCTGCTCGACCGCATCCGCGACGAGTTTTCGACCGAAGGATTCGGTCCGTATGCCGTCGAACGTCTTTCGGACGGAGAGCTGCTGGGATTCACCGGACTGCACCGCGTGACGTTCTCCGGCGGGCTGGAGGGCCAGGTCGAGATACTCTGGCGGCTGCGGCACGACGCCTGGGGCCAGGGTTACGCCACCGAGGCGGCCCGGGCATGCATCGCACACGCCGCGAAACTCGGCATTCCGGAACTGGTCGCCTTCACGTTCGTCGGAAACGGGCGTTCCCGGCGCGTGATGCAGAAGCTCGGCATGACGTGCGTCGGAGAGTTCGACCACCCCGCCCTGCCCGAGGGGCATCCCCTGCGCAGGCACGCCCTCTATCGCATCCGGACCGAACAATGAAAAAGTCCGCGACCTGTCAGAGGTCGCGGACTTCTCCTTTCCGGCTGCGGAATCATTTCAACTCGAATTCCACCGTGCCGCGAATATCGTCCGACGCGGCGCCCACATAGGCCGTGAACGCGCCCGGCTCGGCCACCCACGCACCCTTTGCGTCGTCGTAGTACTGCAACATCCCGGGGGTGATCTCGAAAGTCACGGTCCGCGTCTGCCCGGGATTCAGCGAAACTTTCTGAAAACCTTTCAGCTCCTTCACGGGACGCGGCAGCGACGACTGCTCGTCGCCGATGTAAAGCTGCACGACCTCGGCGCCCGCACGGTCGCCCGTGTTGGTCACGTCGGCCGAAATACGGATGCTGCCGTTCGGGGCGAGCGTCGTACGGTCGGCCTTCACGTTGCCGACGGCGAAGGCGGTGTAGCTCAACCCGTGGCCGAAGGCGAACAGCGGCTTGAGCTGCTCCTTGTCGTGCCAGCGGTAACCGACGAAGATGCTCTCGTTATACTTCACCTTGTCCGAGCCCGGGTATTCGCCCAGCGCATGCGCGCCGTTGTCCTCCAGCCGCACGGGGAACGTGAAGGGCAGCTTGCCCGAAGGGTTCACCGCACCGAACACCACGTCGGCAAGCGCATTGCCCGCCTCGGAACCCGAGAACCACGCCTCCAGCACCGCCGGAACACGGTCGATCCACGGCATCGCCACGGCGTTGCCCGAGACGATCACCACCGCCAGATTGGGATTGGCTTCGGCCAGCGCCCCGATCACTTTGTCCTGCGCATACGGCAGGCCGTATTGCAGGCGGTCGTCGCCTTCGCAGTCCTGGTGGTTGCTCTTGTTCAGCCCCCCGACGAAGATCACCGCGTCGGCCTTGCGGGCCGCGGCCGCGGCATCGGCGATCAGCTGCGCCTCGGAACGGCTCTCGCTCAAATCCTGCCCGGTCTTCACCCCGTTGTAGTCGCCCGTCACGTCGCCGACGTAGCCGCGTTCGTAGATCACCTCGGCTTTGCCGGCCGCAGCGGCGCGGATGCCTTCGAGCGGCGTATATTCGTGCCGCACCTTGAGCGACGAGGAACCGCCGCCCACGGTCATCATCTTGATCGCATTCTCGCCCACGACGGCGATGGTCTTCGCACGCCCGAGGTCGATGGGCAGCACCCCGCCCTCGTTTTTCAGCAGCACCATGCCCTCGCCGGCGATACGGCGTGCAGCGGCCAGATGTTCGGGCGAATTGAGCGACCCGAACGGTTTGCGGGTGTTCATCGCCGTGCGGAAAATCAGCCGCAGCACCCGGCGCGCCTTGTCGTCGAGCGTCGCCGTCGAAGCCTCGCCCTTGCGGAGCATATCGAGGTAGGGGGCGGCGAGGTAATAGTTGTCGTAGGCGTTGCTGGCACCCCAGCTCAAACCGTCGGTCCACGAACCGAACTCCATGTCGAGACCGTTCTCGGCGGCCTGCTTCGTGTCGTGCGTGCCGCCCCAGTCGGAGACGACCACGCCGTCGAAGGCCCAGTCGCGTTTCAGAATGTCGTTCAGCAGGTAGCGGTTGTGGCAGCAATGCTCTCCCTTGTATTTATTGTAGGCGCCCATGACGGCCCATGCGCCGCCCTCCTGAACGGCGGCTTTAAACGCCGGGAGATAGATCTCGTTCAACGCACGGTCGTCGACCTCGACGTCGATGCCGTGGCGGTGGGCCTCCTGATTATTGAGTGCGAAATGTTTCACGCAGGCGGCAACGCCGTTCTTCTGCACCTCCTCGATGTAGGGAACGACCATCCGCAAGGAGAGGTAGGGGTCCTCGCCCATGTACTCGAAATTGCGGCCGTTGAGCGGCGTGCGGTAGATGTTCACGCCGGGTCCCAGCAGGATGTCCTTCTCGCGGTAGCGCGCCTCCTCGCCGATGGATTTGCCATACAGCGCCGACATTTCGGGATTCCACGTCGCGGCAAGGCACGTCAGCGCCGGGAAAGCCGTGCAGGAGTCGTTCGTCCAGCCGGCCTGGTCCCATTCGTCCCACAGGACCTCGGGGCGGATGCCGTGAGGGCCGTCGGTGCACCACACCTCGGGAATGCCCAGGCGCGGAACGCCCGCCGACGAGAATTTCGACTGCGCATGCAGGATGGCGACCTTCTCTTCGAGGGTCATGCGCGAAAGGGCGTCTTCGACCCGCTTTTCGATCGGCTGCGACTCGTCGAGGTAGACGGCGACGCTGCCCTGCGGCCCCGGCCCGCCTCCGCAGGCGACCGCCGCCAGGGCGCACAGCCCGGCGAGACTCTTCAACAGAATTTTATTTTTCATGTCTGGAATGGATTAGTGCATATTCACAAACGGAGTGCACAGTCGAGAGGCCGCGCACTCCGTTTGCAAAATTAACGATTATTTCTTAACCAGCGACAAAACGGGGTTGTCTTTTCCCGCCGTCACGTCGAGTGTCAGACGATAGGTCGCGCCCTCCTCAAGGGTGACTCCCGAGGCGATCTCGATGTTGCCGTCCCCGGCGATCGAGAAGAACGCCTCGGCGCCCGGCGCCAGCGTGAAGGCTCCCAGACCGTCCCAGCCGCGGTTCCGGAAGAACTTGCCGCTCCAGCCGCTCACGCGGAAACGCTGTCCGAGGGTCGTGCTGCCTTCCAGACCCGCCTGGGCCGTCATCGTGTAGATGCCGGGAGCGGATTCGGGCACGCAGACGCCCTTTTCGGTGGTCCAGCCCGGTTCGTTCACGGCCGCGGGCGAACCGATGCCGTAGCCGATGAAATAAACCGCCCCGTGGCCGTCGTCGCTCAACGTGGCAAGCCCCGAGCCGTCGGCGTTGAGCACCAGCGCATCAATCACCCGGGTCGCCAGATTGGCCGTGATGCGGTATTTGCCCGTGACGGGGACCAGCTTGACGCTCGTCGCGGAGGCCGCCTCGAAGAAGTCGGGATTGATCCACGCCGGCGTGAAGGCGTCGGCGCCGCCCAGCGTCAGCGTCTGGCCCTGCGTCAGGTCGAGGTCCAGCTGGTAGTTGTCCACGTCGAGCTGGGCCATCGGCGTTCCGTTGACGGTGATGTCGGCGGGCGGAAGCTCCTGCTCGCCCACTTTCTCGACGGTCAGCACCGCGGCCATCGTGCCGCCTGAAACGTCGATCGTGAAGCGGTAGATACCGCCCAAGTCGAGCGTCTTGCCCTCGGCAAGCCCCAAGTTGCCACCGTCGGAAATCTCGATCAAATCGCTGGTAGTGGTCAGGACCCCGTAGGGATTGGCAAACGAGGCATCCGTCTTACCCAGGAATTCGCCCTTGTCCCAGTCCTTCGGCCAGAAGAACTTGAAGTCGAAGTTCGAAGCGTTGATCGAAACGCCGGCCACCAGCGAGATCTGGAATTTCTTGTCCGCAACGCGAGCCAGACACAAGCCCGTGGAGCCCATATCCCAACCGTCGCCGTTCTTGATGACGGGTTTGCCGATACCGGCTCCGACCGTCCAGATCGCATTGCCCGAACCGTCGGCGGCGAGCGACGCATACTCCGTGGCCGACTTCATGGCCTCGATACGCAGGTAGCTGTGTTTGAAATTGGCCGTCACCTTGTACATGCCCGTCATCGGCAGGAAGGTCAGCGTCTCGGGATCGGAAACATCGGCGCGTTCGAAGAAGTCGCGGTCCACATCCCAGTCGGCGAAGTCCGAAACGCCCGTCAGCGTGTAGGTCCGGCCCTCGGTCAGCGTGGTGACGATGCTGTAATTGTCATTGTCGACCATCGTCATCTCCGTCTCGCCGAAGAGCAGCTTGATGAAAGGAGACCCCTCGAAGGTCAGCAGGTTGAAGGTGATCGTGAACTCCCCGGCATTCGAATTGGCGAAGGGAATGGCGTCGGTGGAATCGGAGACGATGCCGCCGGCCCCGGAGTCGTAGCCGAAGGTCACCACCGAGCCAGCGGCGTCGAGTTCGGGCGTCGCGATGTAGCCCTGCGGCTTCTGCGGGAACTCGTCCGTCACGGCGTATTCGTAGTCGTTACCCGTAGGCTCCATGCGGTACTCCGCGTCATCGAGGAAGAACGTCAGGTAGGCGGGCTTGGGACGCGATACGGCGAGCGGCCGGTCGACGGTCGTCGTTCCGAAGCGCACGTTCTGCCCCACAAAGCGCAGCGTGGCCTCGCCGTCGGGAATGTTCTTGTAGAAGGGAAGCGTCACAGCCCCCGTGTAGGTTCCGTCGCTTTTGGTGCGGATCACCTCCTCGGCGACCATCTCGTCGTCGAAGAATACCTGCGCCTTGAGCGTCGAGAGCGCATAGCGGTCGGTCATCGTCACCTCGAAGTCGACCTTGCCGCCGTAGACGCCCGACGCATCGGCCGAAACGACGGTCATCTCGGGACCGACGTCGGTGGTGAGCAGTTCGGGATCGTCCTTGCACGCCGTCGTCGAGGCAGCGACGAGCAGCGACAGTGCGATGTATTTCAGCGTTTTCATGTTCTGCGAATTTTAAAGGTTAGTTTTCGGCTCCGGCGCCCCAGCGGAACGAGGCGATCGACTTGGCCGGGATGGTGTATTTGAACGAACGGTCGGCGTTTTCATACACGGCGACGGTCTGTTCGCCGGCGCTCCTGTTGAGCGCCACGAAGGCTTTCGATCCGTCGGGATTCCGGAAGGCCAGGTAGGTCAGCCCCGACGCCGTGTAACCCGACGCGCCGATGCGCACGGCACCCGGCCGGATGACCTTGGCGCACTGGGCCAGGTCGTAATAGTGGCTGTTGTACTTGAGCGTCTTGTAATCCGACGAACTGATCTCGATGGCCCCGTAGCAGGTCGTACAGCCTCCAGGACGGTTCGGAGCGCCCTTGTCGTCGAGCATCAGGTTCCACAGCAGAACCCCTTTGCCGTAGCGGCTCAGCGTCCCCAGGAAGATCGACTCGAAGTCGTCGATCACGCAGCTCTCGAAATTGTAGTTCCACGTGCCGATCGAGGCCTCGGTGAAGTAGATCGTCTTGTCGGGCGCGGCGGCGCGGATGTTGTCCAGCTCGCTCACGCTGCCCCCGTAGTTGTGCCAGGCCGAGCCATCGACCCACTGCGCAGCATCGGCGTCGGCGTAGATGTTGAGCGGGTAGTTCTGCTGGCCGGCGACGTTATCGTAGTTGTAGTTGTGGTCGTAGCAGAGGATCTTGGTGTCGATGCCCGCCTTGCGGAATGCCGGGCCGAGCTTCTTGACGAAGGCCAGCTGGTCCTCCCACGGCATGTAGAGCGACATCGAATTGCCCTTGTTCAGCGGCTCGTTCTGCATCGTGATGGCGTAGATCGGGAATCCGTTCTCCTCCATCTCGGTCACCCACTGCACGAAATACTCGGCGTAATCGTCGTAATAGGCGGGATTGAGACGCCCGCCGGTCCACGAATCGTAGGGTTTCGAGGGGTCGGCGACCGTGCCCTTCATCCATTTGGGGCACGACCACGGCGAACCCATGATCTTGATTTCGGGATTGATCTCCAGAATCTCTTTCAGCACCGGAAAGATGCCATCCTTCTCCACGGCGGGAATGGCGAAGAATTCGATGCCCTCCCGGTCGCAGCAGGTGTATTCGTCCATCGAGAAGTCCGAGCCGCCGATATGCACGCGGATAAAGCTGAAACCGGCTCCGGTCTCGGGGTCGAAGCACTTCCGGAGGATCGCCGTGCGGTCGGCCTGCGACATTTGCAGCAGGTTGTAGCACGTGGCGCCGGTGATGGCCGGGCCGAAACCGTCGACGGTCTGGTAGGTCGTCGAGGGGTCGATCGTGACCCGGTAGGGCGACATCGAGACCTTCGAGTAGTCGAGTCCCTCCTCCGTGAACAGGCGGTTGCCGTCGGCCGAGGTGACGTAGGCGAGAACATCGCCCGTCACGGGCGAGGGATCGGGGCCAGGACCGGGAGCCGGCGTGTCGCCATCGTTCCCGCTGGAACAGCATACGGCTCCGGCGAGCAGCAGCGGGCAGGTCAGCAGGCGCAGGTTGTTATTGATCGTAAATTTCATGGCAGAATCGCAATTTTAAGGTTAATAGCCCAGGTTTTGTTCGATGTTGGTGTTATCCTCCAGCACTGAAGTCGGCACCGGCATCAGCACGCGGTTGTCGTTCATCGCGCGGCGGGTCTGGAAGTAGGAGTCGTAGGACGCCGAGCCTTTGATGTTGACGCCGTCGCAGATTTCGAACAGTTTCGAATAGTCGTCGCCGTAACGCATCAGGTCGAACCAGCGGAAGCCCTCCATGGCCAGTTCCAGACGGCGTTCGTGGAGCACGGCTTCGCGCATCAGGTCGGCCGACGCGCGCTGCGCCGCAGTCAGCTTGCCAATGCCGGCGCGGCCGCGGATCTCGTCCACGATGTCGGCGGCGCCTCCCGGATCGTCCGTATTGGCCAGCGCTTCGGCATGCAGGAGCCGGATCTCGGCCAGACGCATCAGGTAAACCGGGGTCACGTTGGTCGGGAACTTGTGCATGAAAGCGTATTCGTCGCTCGGATAGTGGTACGACCAGCCGCATTCGTCGTAGACGACCGACGCATTCTTGCGCTCGGTGTCGCCCTCGGCGTCGTAAGCCTTCGTCAGGTTACGCGACGGCGTGCACCACTTGGCCCACGAGAAACTGTCGCCCGGGACATAGGCGTTGCGGTGGAACATCATCCACATCCACGAACCCGAGGTCTGGCTGGTCCACTGCACCTCGAAAATCGACTCGCGGGTGTTCATCGCAGCCATGCCCGTATCGCCGGTGGTGTAGGCCCACAGGTCGCCGTACTTATCGCAAAGGCTGTACCCCATCCCTTCGACCGCTTCGCAGGCCGAGACGACCTTCGACCAGTCGCGGAACTCGCGCATGGAGTAGAAACGGGCCATCAGGCCGTAGGCGAAACCCTTGGTGATGCGGAACTTGTTCGAAGCGTCCATGTCGGGGGCGTATTTGCAGGCATACTCCTCGATGTCCTTGACGATCTGCTCGCCGACGGTCTGCTTCGACACGCGGGCCGGGAAATAGAGCGGATAGACCTCCTCGACGTTCCCGGCGTTGATGGCGGGCGGGATTTCGGTCAGCATCGGGATTTCTCCGAAAAGCTGCATCATGTTCATCCAGATATAGGCACGCCAGCAGAGCGCTTCGGAGAGCCACTCCTGATACTCCTTGTCGGTGAGCGACGGATCGTTCTCCTTCACCAGATCGATGTTGCAGATGACCTGGTTGGCATAGTCCACGGCGTTCATCGAGTAGTTCCACAGGTTCGAGGCGAATTCGTTGTCGCTGTCGATGTGGTTCGACTCGACGCTGACGACCTTCGTCTCGGCCATGTTGCCGCCGTAGGCATTGTCGGCGCGCGCCTCGGCGAGCGTGGTCAGCTGATACCAGTAGGTCTGAAGGTCGCCCTTCATGTAGTTGTACATGGCCGTAAGCTGGCCTTCGAGCAGTTCGCGGGTGTTGATGGCCGTCTCGCTGTCGCCCGTGCCGGAGGTGTTGTTCTCGGCATACATCGTCTCGGGGAATTTCTCAAGGCTGCACGACGTGGTGGCAACCCCCAGCGAGAGACCCGCGGCAATTAAAAATATCTTTTTCATAATCGGTTCTTTTTTCAGCGGTTAGAAAGTAAGATTCAGACCCACGACGACCGTGCGCACGTTGGGATAGGTTCCCCAGTCGATGCCCATTTGCGTGGCGCTTTCCGACTGGCTCACCTCGGGATCGTAGCCCGAATAGCCGGTCCAGGTGATGAAGTTCTGGAGCGAAATGTAAGGCTGGATGCGCGTGATGTTGATGCGCTTGAGCTTCGGCGAGGTGATGTCGTACGACAGGGTGATGTTCTTCACCTTGAGGTAGGAGCCATCCTCGACCCAGTAGGACGAATTCTTCACGTTCCAGGCGGGGTTGTCCGAGCGGAACACGTCGGTCTGCTGGCCCGGAATGCGCCAGCGCCGCAGGACCGTGGTGGTCTGGTTGTTGGCCGAAGCCATGCCCTCGGTCTCGATGCGCGAGGCGTTGAAAATGTCGTTGCCGTAGGAGCCCGTGATCAGAATGTTCAGGTTAAGCCCCTTCCACGAGAAGTTGTTGGTCATGCCGAAGGTGAACTTGGGATTGGCGTTGCCGATCCAGGTCTTGTCCAGCGGCGTGATCTCGCCGTCGCCGTTGCGGTCCTCGTAAACCAGGTCGCCCGTCTCGGGATCGACCCCCTTGGAGACATAGCCCCAGAACATCGAAAGCGGGTGGCCCGGAGTCATGCGCACGACGTTGTCGTTGGTCGCGTCGGAGGTCGTGGCGTAGTAGTATACCTGCTTCAGGTTGAGTTTTTCGACCTTGTTGCGGTTGAGCGAAACGTTCAGGTCGGTCGACCAGTTGAAATCCTTCCGGGCGATGTTGACCGACGAAAGGGTGATCTCGAAGCCCTGGTTCGACATCTCGCCGTCGTTGCGGTAGATGCTCGGATAGGGCGACGGCAGCGGCACGTCCATCAGCATGTCCTTGGTGTACTTGTAGTAATAGTCGAGCGACAGGTTCAGGCGGTTGTTCAGCAGCGCGAAATCGAGTCCGACATTGGTCTGCGAAGAGGTCTCCCACGTAAGGTCCTGATTCTTGATGTTCTTGCGACCGCCGACCGTCGGCACGGCCTGCGCGTTCTCGGTCAGCGTCCAGTCGTAGTAGTTGGTGCTGTACTGCTGCATCCAGCCGTACTCCGCCAGGCCCGCCTGGTTACCGGTCTGTCCCCAGCCGGCGCGCAGTTTCAGGTCGTTGATCCACGACACGTCGCGCAGGAACTTCTCTCCCGAGATACGCCACGCGGCCGAGAACGAGGGGAAGTAACCCCAGCGGTGGCCGGGAGCCAGCTTCGAGGAACCGTCGGCGCGGAAATTGGCCGTCACGAGGTACTTGCTGTCGTAGTTGTACGACACGCGCGCCAGATAGGACATGATCGACCACTCCGATTTGCCGTAGCTCTGGCCGCGGACGCCGCCGTTGTTACCGCCGTTCAGGTTGGGAATGGCGTTGTTGTTGGTCGAGGAGAAATAGGAGCGCGAGCCGCTCAACTGCTCCCACACGGAGGTCGTGGCCGACGTGCCGGCCATCACTTCGAGGCTGTGGCGGTCGAACGATTTGTTCCAGGTCAGGATGTTGTCGTAAATCATGCGCATATCGTCGGAACGGGTGTCCGAGGCGGTTCCGTGCTGCGTCCGTCCGTAGGAGGTGCGGATCGGGTCGAGGAACGACGACGAGTGGACCCAGCGGCGGTCCATCGAAACCGTCGACTTGAAGGTCAGATCCTTGGCCAGGTAGAACGTCAGGCCGCCGGAGAGCAGCAGGCGGTCGGTGACATCCTGGTTGTAATCCGTGCGGGCCATGTTCTCACGCGGCGAGGTGAGGTTGGCGCCGTAAAAATTATTGTAGAACTGCTGGGGATTCTCGGGGTCCCAGATCGGCGCGTAGGTCGGGGTCGTGATGGCCGACACCACCACGCCGGCGCGGTTGGCGCCCTGACCCGAGATGATCGTGCCCTTGGTGGTGTAGTGCGAGAAAGTCGTCGAGGCGTTGGCCGAAACCCATTTGAAAATCTTCTTGTCGAAGCTGGCCTTCACGTTGTAACGGTCCGAAGAAGTGGTGTTGATGATGCCCTTTTCGTTGGTGTAGCCGCCGCCGAGGTAATAGGACGAGTTTTCATCGCCGTTGGAGACCGAGAACTGGTAGTTCTGGTTGACGCCCGTCGAGTAGGTTTCGTCGAACCAGTCGGTCCGGTCGGTCAGATCGGCCGGAAGCCCCGACACGGCGCCGTTCTCCTCCATCAGGTCGCGGTACTGCCGGGCATTGAGCACGTCGTAGCTCTTGGTCACCTTCGAAATGCCGACGAAGGTCGAGAACGAAATCTCGGGGCCCCGTTTCCGGCTGCCCTGCTTGGTGGTGATGAGCACCACGCCGTTGGCGGCGCGCGAACCGTAGATGGCGGCCGACGAGGCGTCCTTCAGCACCTGCATCGACTCGATTTCGTTGGGAGAGAGGTAAGCGATGGCGTAGTTTCCTTCGCCCACGGGAACGCCGTCGACCACATAGAGCGGGTCGTTGCTCGACGAGATGGACGAAGCGCCGCGGACGCGGACCACCATGCCCTGTCCGGGCGAGCCGTTGGGCTGGATGACCTGCACGCCGGCGGCTTTGCCCTGAAGGGCGCCCGAGGCCGAGGTGATCGGGCGGCGGGCCAGGTCGTCGGTCTTGACGACCGAAACGGCCGTCGTGAGGTCCTTCTGCTTGACCGTGCCGTAACCGATCGCCACCACGGCGTCGAGGGCCACGGCGTCTTCGGCGAGTTTCACGTCGATCTTCGTGCGGCCGTTCACGGCGACCGTCTGCGAAACGAATCCGAGCGACTGGAAAATCAGGTTAGCAGAATTCCCTCCCCCTCGCAGTTTGAGGGAATAAGAGCCGTCCACGCCCGTCGTAGCGCCGTTCGTAGTTCCCTGCTCGATGATCGTGGCTCCGATAACGGGCTGTCCCGACTGGTCGGTGACCGTTCCCGTCACTGTCGGCGCCGACTGGGCGAAGGCCGCCGGCGCAAAGACGATCAGCATCGCCGTCAGTGCCAGCATCCACCCTCTCCGGCAGTCCGCTTGCAGTTTCTTGCAAAAATGTGCCATAGGAATTTAAGGTTTTTAAGTTTTAAGTTAATATTATAAATAGGTAAGGCGCAGTTCTTAAAAAATCGACACTTCATCGCCTTATTTCCGTTTAAATAAAAGTAACTATCCTCCGCGACATGAAAAAAAATTAAACAGCAAATTGTAAACTCAAAACCCGTTTATAAAAATACACCTACTTGATATTCAATATATTAATTATTTGACGATTGCAAAAAAAAGTAGATTGATCGGAATTTTCACAACCGCCTCGGAACCCTGGAAACGGCATATAATAAAATATTTTAAATAAATCCGGCTCCCGGAGCACGTTCCGTTCGCCGGGCCGGCCGCCTGTCCTGCCGGGAAAAACGGCCGGACGGTCCGACCGGCGGAAAGCGCGCCGCCCGGTATTGATTTTCCCGGGATTATTCCTATCTTTGGTGCCGTAACGACACTTTTATCAGCCGGAAAGTACCGCACCGTACCCGATTCGGTCTTGGAACCATCCGTCCTTTTTCCGATCTTTGTCAGGAACAAACCGTGAACCGTCCGCACATGAGAAACCTTCTGTCAACCGTACTGCTGCTCGCCGCAACGCTCGCCGCCTCGGCACAAAACGACCTGAAAAGCGTGCTTTCACAGCTCGACGCCACCCTTTCGCACCGGGACTCCTACATCGCCGGACGCGAACAGCGGATCGAATCGCTGAAAAACATCCTCCGGAAATCGGATTTCTCGGACGCCCAGCGCTACATCCTCAACCAGCAGCTGATCGACGAATACACCCCCTACCAGGCCGATTCGACCATCGACTACCTCTACCGCAACATCGCCCTGGCGACACGCATGAACGACGCGGGGCACCTCAACGAGAGCCGTATCCAGCTGGCCTACCTGTACAGTTCGGCGGGTATCTACCTCGAAGCGGCGAACATGCTGAAACTGGTCGACACCACGGCGCTGGACCGCAGGCAGCTGGTCGACTACTACATCGCCCGCCACAAACTCAACGACGAACTCCAGCTCTACTCCCACGACTCGGCGCAGGGACACGAATCGTGGCGGCTTACGGTGATCTACGCCCAGCTGATCGTGGAGAACACCGAACCGGAGTCGGTCACGCACCTCAACTTCCGGCTCCGCCAGGCGATCGGCGCCCGCGACTACCCGCAGGCCGTGGAGATTTCCGAACGGCTGTGCAGCACCCTGCAACCCCTTTCGCGCGAATATGCCGAGGCGTCGTACATGCGCGCCCTCGTGGCGGACCTGATGGACGACACGCCCACGGCGCAGGTGTGGTTCGCACGCTCGGCGATGACCGACATCCAGCTGGCGATCCGCGACAACGCCGCACTGAAAAGCCTCGCCAACACGCTGCTCGACGACGACAACATCCAGCGCGCCATGCGTTACATGCGGATCGTGATGGACGACGCACGGTTCTTCAATTCGCGGCTCCGCCCGTGGCAGGACGCACTGGCGCTGCACGTCATCGAAGAGGCCTACCGGGTCCGGCGGCAGCGGATGGACGCCATGTACAACATCTTCGTCGTGTCGATCGGCTGCTTCATGCTGCTGGCCCTCGGGGGCGTGGTCTTCGTCCTGCGGCAGAACCGCAAGCTGAACCTCGCGCGGCTCGAATTGCAGCAGGCCAACAACCGGCTCAACATCTCGAACAAAGACCTCCAGCACATCAACAAGCGACTGGCAGGACTGAACAGCCAGATTTCAGAGGCCAACGAAGTGAAGGAGGAGTATATCGGCATCTTCCTGACGATGTGCTCGGAGTACATCGACAAGATCATCGACTCGCGCCGCCACGTACGCCGCCTGCTGCGCGACGGCCGCGTCGACGAACTGCGGAAGGAGTACTCCCCGACCGACGGCGACAGCCGCGAACTGGAGGAGTTTTACCGCAACTTCGACACGACGTTCCTGCAACTCTACCCCACGTTCATCGAGGATTTCAACTCCCTGCTGGACAAGGAGGCGCGCATCGAGCCGAAAAAGGGCGAGCTGCTGACGACCGAGCTGCGCATCTTCGCGCTGATCCGGCTGGGCATCAACGACTCGTCGAAAATCGCCGCGCTGCTGCGTTACTCCGTGAGCACGATCTACAACTACCGGTCGAAGATCAAGGGGCACACGCTCGTCTCGCGCGACGATTTCGAGGAGCGGATCAAGACCATCGGGGCTTTCAGTCCGCAGCATCTCTGACCGTTTTCGCCCAAGGGGGGGGCATCCATGAGTGGTCGGAAGATTGTAATCGACAGATATTCAGAATAATCCAACGCG
>OLYB01001838.1_pt1 | contig 15980 bp, 20 predicted proteins | sample 1674481 | NCBI WGS metagenome assembly OLYB01 (sample SAMEA103958167, study PRJEB25191) | human gut metagenome
CAGTCTGAAATTAATAAACCTGAAACTGACTTTTTGCCTGAAGAAGAAATTGTTATCCCTACAAAACAAAGCCAGAGCAGCACTGCAAAGATATTGCTCGGTGCAGGAATTTTAGCTTCAACAGCTGCTGCGGGTATTACAATAGCAAAAAACAAAAAAATTAAAAAAGAGCTGGAAACAGCCTTGAAAAGAGTGACTGATGCTGAATCTAAAATAAAAGACGCAGAAGAAAAAGTCAAAAAGGAAATTAAGCCTGAAAGTGAAATTAAACCCAAAACGAAAACAATAGTTAAATATATTGAAAAAGACAATACAGAAAAATTAATAAAAAAATATAATTATGCCCTGCTCAATATGAAAAAGCACTATGAAGAAATAATTGCAGAACTCCAGGCAAAAAATAAACAAACCGCAGGAGTTACTAAACCTCCAAAACAGACAAAGAATAAAAAAGATGTTAAAAAATCTGCTGAAAAAGGAATTTTTACAAGATTAAAAAATTGGATAATTTTAAATTATAATATTTTAAAATTAAACCTGAGAACACGAAAAAATCTTCCTGTGGATGAAAAAGCCTTTTTAAAAACATCAAAAGATAAAACCATAGAAGCTGGCAATATAAAAAAACAAGACGGTGCTACGCTTGACTTTAATAAAGCAAGAGAAGCAATTAAAAAGGACTCAGAGTCAAAGTCTTAATTCATTGAGTTTTTGATAAATAGCCGAGATTAGGACGAAAATTATATCGTCATCAAAACTCGGAAATTCCAGATTGAACCCAAGATTATAAAGTTTTCCATCAGAAAGCATGACTCTTGATGTTATATATCCTATAAAATTTGGGTTTTCTTGAACAAACATACATTCAAGTTTGTTACTATAAGTTTTTGTATCTAGTCCTTGAGGCGAAAAAGTTATAAGATTTTTGCCGTCAAAAAAGGAATATAGCAAAAATTCTTCACCTTTTATGTATCTTTCCAAAAATATTGACTTAGCTATTTCTGGAGAAAAATCATAAATATCCTGTCTTATTTTTATAACTTCTTCCAAAGAATTTGCAAATCTCAATATTCCATCTGCTCGAACCACTATGGGAAATTCCTCAGGATAGCTGAGTACATCAGGTGTATCAATCCCGTATTTTGCAGTCATCTTGCGTGCAAAATCACTTGATAAGATAAGCTGTGTCCAGAATGAATTAAGTGCAATGCAGTTTACAAAATTTTTCCTCAAGACATCTGCAATCCCTTGCAAAATCATTTTTTCATCTTCGACTATAACAATATCAATTTTTAAAGATTTGCATTTTTGAGCCAGTTCTTTAAAAGTATTAAATCTGATGTCAACAGCACCTGAAGCCTCAAAGTTCGTAAATAATTTATTAAGATATTTTGATTTAAGTACAGCTTTGAGTGCTTTTGAACTCTCATCAGCAATAATTAATACGTTTAATGACTGCATCCCCTGCACCCTCCGCAATTTGAAATATTTCTGAGGTCAAAAGCTTCATTTTTTAGTAATTTTTCTATTACTATAGGATAAATAACTTGCTCAAGATAACAGAGCTGCTTTTCTATATCTTCAAAGTGAGCATCATTAGGAATAAAAAGCGGATACTGCGCAATAATTCTTTCCGGTTTTGTAAAATAAACCGTTATTCCTGTAACCTTAACTCCGGCCAGAAAAGCATCCTTTACAGGTTCATCACTATTGAAAGAAGGAAGTAAAGAATGATGGCACTTAAGCAGCTTAATATTTTCTTCACCTCTATAATTAACAGAAACAACAAGATCATAAATTTGATAGTTTTCCGGCAGATTTGTGAAGCAATCAACTTCAACAATATCTTCCAGCTGACAAATAATTGCATCAATAACAGGCGAATATTCGGAATATAAAATTGCAAGCTTTTTCATAGCAATATTTTAGCATGTTTAATTATTTTGAACATACTGAAAAATTTTACTGGTGTAATCTTTAAGCAAAATATTATGAGTTACTTAGTAACTTCTGTAAAAACAAACCCTGAGTTTTTATCATAAGAGATTGTATATCTTTTATTAGGTTCGACATTTACTTCGATTTTTTGCGGATCATATGTTGTTCTTACAGATTTATATATAATACCCGGCCTTACTTTCTCATATTGTAATTCCAAAATTGTTGTACCCGGTAATAAATTGTATGCTCTTTCTCCCCAACCTTCAACAGTTTGAACAGGAGCTTCTCCATTTATTGTAAGAACTGATACAGTATGGTTAAATCCTAACGGATTCCATTGACAGTCCTTGATAATCATAACTGATGCATCAGGATGTTCTTCCAAATATTTCTTTTTATGTCCATTGTGGATTTGCATTGCAAATGCCGAATACAAAAAGCCTGCTAAACAAATACCGCCTACTAATAAAATATACTGCAACATAATCTTATTCTCCTTTCCTGCTATTTCTTAATCGTTTCAACCTTTATTACCTGTTTATTTTCATTTTTTGCCCCCAAATCTTCTAATAATTGTTCGTAATCTTCGCCTTTCAGATTTGACGCATCAATATAATTTTCTTTTCCTGTTTCTTTATCTTTAATGCTGTTTTTGTAAGCACCTGTAATACCGCCAAACATAAAAGCATCGGAACGATAATGGTATTCAGTCGCCTCAATACGATATTTTCCCCCGTAAATATTACCGTTAATACTTGCCTGCGTACTTCCTGAGAAAGTATCATTCAAAGTTCTATATCCCTGACCTTTTACTGTAAGACTGTCACTGAGGAGATTTGAACGAAGCCCTACTGTATTAAGCGTAATCTTACCCGGTTTTTTAGGAGAAACAACATCCTGATAAGCCTTCGGCCCCTTATCCTCAACAGCAGAATTATTTGTATGCAAAAGAGGGATATCTCTTTCAACCTGAGCACTTAAAGTTAAGTCTTCGTAATTTGTTTCAAACTTCGCGCCGAAAATTCTGGAAGCAGCGTCAGCAGTTATGTACGCTTCATTGAAAACGCCGTCCATAATACCCTGCTGTAAAAACTCTGTTTTGCGCTTAGAAACAGGCGCATCCTGAACAAATACACCTTGCGTTGTTATCATACCGTCTTTGCCGTCCCAGGTTTTAAATCCGATATGTTTATCCACGCGGTTAGCAGTATATGGAATGTTAAATAAATCTGCAAGCTGTTTAAACGGCAGCAAAATTTCCGACTTATCGGTAATTACGATTTCGACATCCTGATATGCTCTATCATTGACATTGATATAAGATACCGTAGAGTCGAGCGCAAATACCGGTAATGCGAGAAGCATGCCGGCAAAAGCCAGTATTAAGTTTTTCTTAATTCTATTTAACATTCTGTTGAACTCTTGCAATCAGCATTTGCTGACCTTTAGTTCCACCCGCGGCTATCCCTATAGCCTTGTTCTGTTCCTCATCTCCATAAGGAGATGAGGAGGGGACGTCCCCTCGTTTTTTCTATTTAACCTTGAGAGGTAATTACCTCTATTTACTTACAGCCGTAAATGTTACGACTGCCTGATATGTACCTGCCTGATCCTGACCGATATTGTACGTCCCTGATATCGGATTTTGACCAACAGTATGTGTCACAGTTCCCTCTGTGCCGTTGTTAACTTTTACTACGTAACAATCGCCGTAAATTCCATAGTTTTGTTCAAATCCAACTGTCATAGGATTTGTAATCACGGTTGTTACAGGATATGCAATTACATTTTTATTGCTGCTTCCGCCTGCTTTTGCATCATCAATGGCTGCCTGAGTAGGCGCCGCAAGCGTATTTCCGAATAAAAGACTTCCGTTATTCCCGTATGCAGAAACTTCTCCCCCGTCAGTTAATATTTTTGATGTAATTATAAAATCATAATCCGAGTCTGTTCCGTTTGTCTGAATACTAAAAACAGACTGTAAACCGGTATGTGCACCTGTTTCACCGTTTGCCGATGCATTTTCTATTGACGAAGTTTGTTTTTCTATGGCAACAGCCGGCTGAACGTCCGTAAGAACGGACTGTTCAGCTTCTGCATAGCCATAAGCTTTTACCGCACCTAACGATGCAGTCATCAAAAATATTAACAATTTTGATATGTTTCTTTTGTTCATTGTTTCCTTAACTACGGTCCTGTTGTTGTCAATGTAAGTGTTGCTTGATAAGTACCGTCTGTATCATGTGTTGAGAATGTATTTGCCAATGCTGATGTTCCAATAGCGTACTGCATTTTATACTTTCCGTTTTTAATTACATATTTTGCTTTATTTGACTCAAAAGTTTTAGTAGGATCTTCAGCACCGCTTTCAGTATCCGGAGTAATTGTCGGAGTTATAGCAAAAGCTATTGCATTTGGATTTTCTTTATATGCTGTACCTGATCCGGAAGTAATATTTTGTACAGCTGTATCAGCAGGCTGTCTTGAATTGTTTGTAAAAACAATATTCATAGAATCTGCATCTTCACCGTATAATGCCGTTGTAGAGCCGCCTGAAGTCGGAGCTGTTGCTGAAAGATAAATAGCTCTGTCCGGTTGATTATTTACTACATTGAATACAGCATTTAACGCCGGTGTTACTGTAATTGTAGTATAGTTGTCATCAAATGTTGCACTTGCAGTTTCTACAGAAGAATTATCTTTTGTAATATTGATAAATTCCGGCACTGTAATATTAAGTGTCGATGTAGCTTCATCCGAAGCTGCTGCAAACACAGCCGGACTCATAAGCATGAGCGCCAGTGCTGCAGGGAGTAATTTTACGATTTTTCTCATAGGGTAAACCTTCCTTTCTTCTTTTGGTTACACTTTACCTGTTATATTTAAATTTGCTTCTTTCTTAATATTCTTTTTCTTACCGTTTTCATCAAGATAAGAAATTACGGCTCTAAGGGTATATTCACCGGAGTTTTTGATATTTCTCGTGTCAATCTTTTGTTTCTTTACAAAGTAGTTTCCTCCTCCAACTACTCCTCCATCCAGTTCATACTCGTCTATCAGGCTCTTGCCCTGCAAAATTTGAATTTTTCCAGAGTAACGAACTTTGCTGTTTCCTTTTGACAGGATTTTCATATCTGTATAAAGTCCGTCTTTAGCTTTTACAATATTGAAATACTCTATTTCTGCTTCTTTTGATACCCTGCCTTTGTCCACGTAAACCGGAACACCTACACGTGTTTTCACAATCAGCTGAGCACCTATACCGGCTCTGCCTGTAGGAATATTCATTTCTTTAGGGTTAACGTCTTCAATATAGAGCATTGTTCTGTTTTCACCGTCAGGAAGCTGGTTTAGATTTGCAATATTTATTCTGACCTTTTGATTTCTTCCCTGTACCACAGTAAATTCTGATGGTACGAACCTTATTTTCTTAGTTAAATCATGCGGGTCGTTTGAACTTTCAGTCATCACAACTTCACCTTTTTCATTGATTGTAAAAAATCCGGGATAAACCTTAAATCTCATAGGCTGCTGACTGTCGCCTTTAACTTCTATCGCTGTTGTTACGTAATTATTTTTGAGTTTATTTGCATTAATTTCTACCCTTGTCGGAGCAACCGCAACAGATGCAAACGCCGGAACAGCCAGTCCCAGAGCTATTAACAAACCAAAAATTTTCTTCTTCATACCTGACATTTTTTACCTTATCTCTCTCAAAATATATTTCACTCTATTTTCGTAATTTCCTGACGGAATAAATTTCTTATCTCTGCCTTCCAGCGAATATTCCACAGAAATGTACTCGTTATTCGCAGGGGCTTTTCCCTTTGCAATAACTATTTCTTTACCCGGTGTCAGCAGAACTCTTTCCAGAAGTCTTTCATTAACACCTGATGATGCTGAAACTGTTCTTACATAATAATCTCCTGCACCATCGCCGAAGTTATCAGCATTCAAAGCCAGCTCCCAATCACAGTTAGAATTTATATAAATCATAGGAGAAGTTTCATTAGAAACCTTCTTTGATTTATTGAAAGCATCCTCCGCACCCAGAACAATTCTTGGAACTTCATTATGCAGACTGATTTCCTGAACAGGAGGAATAATAAACTGCAAATTAAATGTTGAAGTCGCAGCAATCTGCCCTGTTTCCAAATCTGTTGCCTGAACCTCAAAATTTATTGCATAAGTTCCTGCCGGAACCATACCAAAGTCACGGATTTTTGCAGTCATATTCTTCGCAACACCGCCCATTGAAAGACCGTCAAAAATATTAGAATACTCGTTATACCGCAAATAAACATCTTCTCTGGTATTGTTTATATACAGATTCGAAAGAGGAATTGTTACATTCCCGTCCACACTCCTCATAGCATCCTCAAGAGGCCTTACTGCAATATTATACACACCGCCGTCATCACTGTTAATAATCAAATTACGTTCAACACTCTGAGGACGTACAACTGTTTCACCTTGATAGTCTATTATAACCATCGAAGCTTGCACAGCTGCACAGCCTAGCACCATTAGAAGTGTTGTAAGTAATATTTTTTTCATGAAAAATTCCTAATTAGGGAAATACCTATTATAATTGTAACGATTTGTTACAAAACTTCAATGGATTTTAGACAAATATACTCTATATGAATGAGGCTAATCCGCGTCTTTTCCGATACGGAACCAGTTTACAAATTTATTTACAAGATTATCTTTCGGAATATCTTCTTCTTTTAATTCCTGCTCAAAATCAATATCGTTCTCGTTTTTGTCCTCGCTGCGTTCGAACATATCCTCCTCCGGCTCATCTTTACGTTTTTTGCCCTGACGAAAATACATACCGCCGCCTCCCATACCGCTGCCGTCTTTATAGGAAGCCTGAGCTTTATTAATCGGGTTGATATTACTGAAATCAAAAGACATAACAAAGTCCTTGATTGTACATTGCATGTTCATTATAACCTATTTTTGAAAAAAGTGTACTGTTTTTATGCTAAAATTAACTTATGAGAAAATTTTTAAGTTTGTTTTTAACATCTCTTGTACTAATGGCATCAGCTCAGGCAAAGGATTTAAGATTTGTACAAATCAGCGACGCCCGTTTTTTATCATCCGCCGAAAATGACGGGTTAAAAAAAGTTATCAATGATGTAAACAAACAAAAAAGAGTTGAATTTGCTGTATTCACAGGCGATAACATAGACAAGCCTTCGCAGGAAGAACTCGAAGCTTTTCTAAAGGAAGCCAAAAAGCTTAATTGTCCGTTTTATATTGTTATAGGCGACAGAGATGTTAACAAGCTCAAGAGTATGAGCAAAGTTGAATATACAAAAATTCTAAGAAAACAGATAAAGAAATACAAACCGGAAAAGCCAAATTATACCTTTGAAAAGAACGGAGTTATCTTTATTGTTGCCGACGGGGCAAAAGATGTCATACCTGGCACAAACGGTTATTACAAAGAAGATGTGCTTGCCTGGCTTGATACAGAATTAGCAAAATATCCGGAAAACAATGTAATAATCCTCCAGCATTTTCCTATAATCCCGCCTGCTGAAAAGGAAAGCTATTATACATTCAAGCCGGAAAACTATCTTAAAGTTCTTGCGGGACATAAAAATGTTAAAGCAATAATCTCAGGTCATTTCGGGGTTAATAACCAGAAGAATTTTAACGGAGTAGAGCACATTTCAACAGCAGGAGTACCTTATTACAGAATAATAGACGTTATGGATTCTGAAACTACAAATCCGACAATCTGGGCTCAATTAAAGAAGGCTGAGTAGAAAAAGTTTGCAAATACCGACAAAAGCTGCTGCTATATTTCCTGTATAATTTGCATTTTTGTCTGCATTAATCTTTTTAAAGTTTAAATCTTCGCCGTAATGATATCTTTCAAGAACATCTTTAAGTCCATCTACGCTCTGAAGCTGTTCACAGGTATTAAAATGTTCTCTGAGCGAACGTTTCTTTTCCGGTTTAAACTCGGGAGATGAAGCAATATTATCACAAAGCATACTTCTGAGGTTCATTTTTTTCCCGCTCTCTGGATGATGTTCGGAGTGTTTGCGGTGAAAATCTGAAACAAAAGATTTTGGAAATCCTAAAAGATAAAGTATCATCTTATCTGCATCGTGTGTAATACTGTCAATCGTATTTTTACCGAAAAGTTCTCTTTCAACAAGCGCAAACACTACTTTATGTTCATATGTATGTTTAACATTTTTTACATAGTTCTTAGAATAATTTTTTATCCGTGTAAGAATTGTCTGTGTTTTGGGCTTAATGCTCAAAAGACCGGCAGCGCACTTCGCGTCAGCCGGTCTTTTCACAAATTTGTCCACACTCTTCTGCATTATATCAGGCGCAGGTCGATACGCTCTACAGAATTGTATTTCTGCCCTTCTTTGGGCATCGGGATAATTATAAAAATAATTAGGGTTAAATTTACACTTAATGTCCATAATTTATTCTCGCACAAAAATAAATCTGTGCAAGTGGTAAAAATCATAAATTTATAAATCTTAAAAATTCTTTCCAGAATCCTTTTGTGCCGTTTTCCCACCTGCGTGAAACTCCGTGATAATAGGGTTCATAATCCGCGATTATATTCCGCGGCAGGGATTTTCCTTCTGCAAGAGTCTGTGCAATAAATTCCAGATAGTCATCCTGTTCTTCGCGATAATCAAAATCTCTGTATCTCAAATCCTCATCTGCTTCAAAATGAACCAGAGCGTGATACGCGCATTCAATACTCTTGTCTTTTGTTTCAGGAAACAAAAGTATAGCCTCTCTGGCTGTTTTTCTTTCGGTAAGCACTGCATAAACAAGCCGTGCAACATATTTCCTGTTTTTTATATCTTCCATAATATCTTTAATAAGGATTTTTTATCTTGAAGTCAAACTCCGGAGATTTTGGGCCAAAATCTGCTTCATAACGAATTCTAGGACCTTCTGACAAATCAACAACGCCTGTCTGATGTTTATCTTGAGGTTCAATGTATTTTGCAAACCTTCTCTGTGATTTAACAATCGACGCAGCAGGCTTTTTGGTACAGCCGCACACGCATACTGCAAGTATAGAAGCACTTAAAATTAGACAGCAGAGTTTTCGCATATAAAGACCTCGATACTTACATTATAACATGTTTTTAGCCGATTTTATCCTGCATTTATTTGATAAAACAGGCCGAAAAATGATAAACGTTTCTCTCGGTCAAAACAGGTTCTTTTACATCGCAGACACCAGCCTTATAGTAACAGCAGCGGGGATGGAACTTACACCCGAAAATTTCTTCCTGAATACTCGGAGGCGAGCCTTCAATAGTTCTCAGCTTAAGTGCAGGATTACGCGTCGGAAGCGAATCAAGAAGCGCAATCGAGTATGGATGCAGAGGTTTTCTAAAGAAATCTTTTGCCGGAGCTTTTTCTACTATATGGCCTGAATACATTACCGAAATATTATCAGCATAATTACTCACGAGAGCAAGGTCATGAGAAATCAGCAAAATTGTAGTGCCGAATTCTTTTTTAATATCATCAAGCAAATCCATAATCTGTTTTTGGATAGTAACATCAAGAGCAGTAGTAGGTTCATCTGCAATAATAAGTTCAGCCTGACAGGCAAGCGCCATTGCAATAATAATTCTTTGTTTCATACCGCCTGAAAATTCATGGGGATAGAATTTAAGTTTCCTGTCCGCATCCGGAATGCAGACCATATCCATAACTTCCCTCGCTTTTCTCAGAGCCTGACGCTCAGAAACATGACTATGAGCTCTGATTGCTTCAACCAGCTGGTTTCCAACTGTATAAAGCGGGTTTAGAGATGTCATTGGATCTTGAGGAATTAGTGCAATTCTGTTGCCGCGAAGTTCTCGCATTTGTTTTTCTTTGTACAAAAGCAGATTTTCACCTTTAAAATAAATCTCACCGCTTTTTATTTGCGCAGTTTTCGGCAAAAGACGCATTATTGACATTGCTGTCATACTCTTTCCGCATCCGGATTCCCCGACCAGAGCTTCCATGACTCCTTTTTTAAGAGTTAAATCAACATTGTACAGCGCCTGATATTTATCAAAAAACAGATTTAATTTCTTTATCTCTAAAATATTTTCCATAAAGCTATTCTAAAACCTATTTACAAAAAATGGAATAAGTTAACAAGATTAATACAAACTTTCTACAGCACTCTTATAATCATGGTGGTTGAAAATGTAGCTTCCGGCAACAAGTGAATTTGCACCGAGCGAAGTACATATCTTTGAAGTTAAATTATTTATCCCGCCGTCAACCTGTATAATAATGTTCTCAGGCGCATTAGCCTTAATAACCGGTATCTTCATAGCACAGTCATGCATAAATTCCTGTCCGCCAAACCCGGGTTCTACAGTCATTACAAGAACCAGGTCAACTTTATCAAGCAGAGGGAAAATCATCTCCGGTGCAGTAGCCGGCTTAATTGAAACACCAGCTTTAACTCCGAAAGACTTAATTAAAGAAATTACGGCTTCCGCATGGCTGATATCAGAGCACGCTTCATAATGGAATGTAAGTATATCAGAGCCGGCATCCGCAAACGGCTTTACAAATTTTTCCGGATTCTCGATCATTAAATGGGTATCTAACACAAGGTCTGTTGCTCTTCTCAAAGACTTAACCACCGGAACACCAATTGTTATATTAGGTACAAAGTGACCGTCCATAACATCAACATGTATCCACGGTGCACCGGCCTGTGCTGCTAAATCAACCTCCTGCTTGAGGTTTGCAAAGTCTGCTGATAATATTGAAGGTGAAATTATTATTTCTTTCATACACCAATCTTATCATACATATTGTTATTTTGAAAAATTTCGCATATAATAAGTATAGAATTGAGGGTAATGACATGGCAGATATAGTCGCATTAAAAGATTATTTAAAAAAATTACAAAAAATTATAAATTTTGAAGCAACCTTTACTTTTTCACATTGGAAGCTTGTAAAAAAGACAAGAATAGATGATATTATGTGCTGTATTTATGCAACACTTCCTGATACTTATAAAAGAATGCTTAAAACAAAAACTGATATTCAACGCTATAATTCAGTTTTATGTTATGGACTTCTTACAAAGCTTATTGCAAGAACATTTTTTCTTGACAAAAATCTGGTTATAGTCAACATTACAGAAGTAAATAAGCTGATAAACGGTATTATTATGACAATAGAACAAGATATTCATTCTATCCAACAGGCTCTAGAATAGTTAAAAACATGCGTTGACTTTTGTTTCCCGTTTGTTGTACAATTTTGTTGACTATCATAAAATTACGGAGCAAAAAATGAATTCACAGCAAGATGTTATATACGGTTTAATGAACGAACTAGAAGAAGCACTTGATAACAAAGGGTTTCCGCTTTTAGGTTTCTCTGTTGTTAAGAAAGATACTGTAACAAACATCTTGGACAAATTATATGCAGCTCTTCCTGATGAAATTAAAGAAGCAAGAGCTCTCTTAAGACGCAAAGATGAAATGCAGTATGAAGCACAGCAGAGAGCTGAAAAAGTTGTTGCTGATGCTCAGGCAGAAGCAAACAGACTGCTTAGTGAATCAGATTTGCTTAAAGCTGTTCAAAGAGAAGCAGAAAAGATTAAAGAACAGGTTATTACTGACTGTGAAGAGATTAAACGCAAGGCTATGGATGAAGCCGAAAATCTCAGAATTCAGGCAAGTGACGAAGCTGTCAGGATTAAAGACGGCGCAAATATTTATGCTGAACAGGTTTTGACAAACCTTGAACAAAATTTAGGCCAGCTTCAGGAAATCGTTAAAAACGGACAATTACAGCTTGAAAGAAGAAGAATTGAATCTGACGACCAGCAGGCAGGATTTGCAAATCAGCGCCCTGAATACGCACATGACTTTAAAGTACAATAGCCTTTATTAGAATGTCTTTTTCAATTTGTTTTAACTCATATATTTTGAGATTTTTTGCCTGCGAAATTTCTTTTATATCTGCACCGTTGAAACAGCTTAAACCGTTGTTGTCATTTAATATTTTGGGGGCTATAAACTGGTAAACTTCATCTATGAGATTATCTTTTAACATAGAGCCTGCAAGCGTACCTCCGCATTCGACAAAGACAGAATAAATCCCTTTTGAATAAAGATTTTTCAAAACAGCTTCAATATCAAGCTGATTATTCTTTAGCGGAGTATTTTCCTTTGATGCAATATAGATTTCACCCTGCTGATAAATCTTTGCGTCTTTTGAGGTGCGCAAATCCTTATCCAGAATACATTTAAAGTTATGCTGCATAGATGGATTATCCGCAATTACTGTGTTTGAACTTGTCATAATACAATCAAATTCTTTGCGCATCCTATAAACTTCTTTACGTGCAGTTTCTGAGGTTATCCATTTTGAAGAACCTATTCTTGATGCAATCTTTCCATCCATTGTTGAAGCTGTTTTCAAAACAACATACGGCATTTTTTCTGTCATTGTTTTGATAAACATTCTATTTAAAAACCGTGCTTCTTCCTCTAGAACAAAGTCAACCTCAATCCCTGCGTTTTTAAGCTTTGTAATCCCGTCAACTTTTGGATTAACATCCTTCATTCCGATTACAACTCTTTTGAGTTTGTGCTTAATTATTAAGTCAACACAGGGCGGAGTCTTGCCAAAATGCGAGCATGGCTCCAGATTTACATAAAGAGTTCCGCCTTCTGCTTCATTATTTTTTAATTTAAGCAATGCGTCGCGTTCTGCGTGGTTTTCACCGTATTTTTTGTGGTATCCTTTTGATATTAGATTTCCATCTCTATCAAGAACAACACATCCGACCATGGGATTAGGTGCAGCTTTGCCGTAACCTTTTTTAGCAAGTGCAAAACACATACGCATATATTTTTCATCAACGGATATCATAGATTAATTATACCATGTTATAATATCTGTATGTTAGAGAATAAAAACATTTTGATAGGGATTACAGGCGGAATTGCAGCTTACAAAATTTGTACGCTTATCAGACTTTATAGAAAAGCAGGAGCAAATGTCAGGGTCGTTCTAACGCCGAATGCGCTTAATTTTGTCACAAAGCTGACACTTCAAACGCTCTCAAATAATGAAGTCTACGTTGACAATTTTGAAATAGACGAATATAAACCAGAGCATATTGCACTTACAGAAGCAGATATTTTTGTTATTGCACCTGCAAGTGCTAATACTATCGGCAAACTCGCAAATGGTATTTGCGATAACCTTTTGCTCTCGACTGCATGTGCTTTTTCAAAACCAATTCTTATTGCGCCCGCAATGAACGAAAATATGTGGAACAATCCGTTTGTTCAGGAAAATATGTCTAAACTAAAAAAGCACGGTTATCATATTATCGAACCTGAAACTGGGTTTCTGGCCTGCGGGACAAACGGTGTAGGCAGAATGAAAGAGCCGGAAGAAATTTTTGACAGAACAGTAGAAATTTTCAGTGAGAATAAAAAATTAAAGGGTAAAAAAATCCTCATTACAGCAGGCGGAACACGTGAAAAAATTGACCCTGTGAGGTATATTACCAATGCATCATCAGGCAAAATGGGGCTTGCACTTGCTGATAATGCATATAGAATGGGCGCTGATGTAACACTTGTTTCAACCTTTAAAGCTGATAAGCCTTACAAGAATATTGTCACTGAAACCGCTCTTGAAATGGAAAAAGCTGTAAAAGAAAATTTATCCGGTCAGGATTGTGTAATTATGGCAGCAGCTGTTTCAGATTACAGAGTAGAAAATTGTGCAGAGAATAAGATAAAAAAACAGGGCGTGCTGGAGCTTAAACTGGTTGAAAACCCTGATATTTTAAAAGAAATTAGTTGCGCTAGGTCTACCTGCGTAGAAGAGTGCGCCAACAAGCCAGTAACGGGCGCAAATGAGGAACACTTGGAAGTGCAGTACAAAAATGGAAATACACGATTGTGTTCCGACAATAGGTCTACCTACGTAGTAGGGTTTTGTGCGGAGAGTGAAAACCTGCTTGAGAATGCTAAAGCAAAAATCCAGAAAAAAGGTTGTGATTTTCTTATCGCAAACGATATTTCAAGAAAAGACATCGGATTTAATACTGATGAAAACGAAGTTTACATAATTGACAAATCGCTTAATATAAAACATATTGAAAAAGACACCAAAGAAAACATAGCGCGACGTATTTTGGAGGAAATCTTTGAATAAATATGATATTGTCCGTAAAATAGAAAAGTTTGCTCCGCTTGAAACTCAGGAGAGCTGGGATTGCAGCGGCTGGGGGGTCGAACTTTCAGAACCGAATATAAAAAAAATCATCTTCGCGCTTACAGTCACCGACGATGTTGTAAATCAGGCGCTAAATTCCGGCTGTGATATGATAATTTCGCACCACCCGCTGTTTTATGTACCTTTGTGGTACAAACAAATTAACATCTATTCAGCACACACTAATCTTGATAATGCACAGGGAGGGGTAAATTATAAGATAGCCGAAAAAATCGGATTGAAACATCTGAAAGTGCTTGAACCAAAAGAAAATAGCCTGATGAAGCTGGTGACTTTTGTCCCCATTGCTCAGGCGGATATTGTAAGGAACGCACTTTTTGCTGCCGGTTGCGGTAATATTGGTAACTATGACTCATGTAGTTACAATCTGGAAGGGGAAGGGACATTCCGTGCCAAAGAAGGAACACATCCTTTCTGTGGAGTGATTGGAGAACTCCACCGGGAAGGAGAGGTGAGAATTGAAACAATTCTTCCTGCATTCAAAAAGTCGGAAGTAGTCAGGGCACTATTGTCTGTTCATCCTTATGAGGAACCTGTATTCGACTTGTATCCGCTACAAAATGAGTGGGCACAGGCAGGATCGGGAATCGTTGGCGAACTGGAAGAGCCGGAAACGGAGATGGAATTCTTGAAACGTATAAAGAAAACGTTTGAAGTAGAGTGTCTGCGTCATAACAAACTGACAGGGAGAGAAATACAGACAGTGGCATTGTGCGGAGGTGCCGGAGCATTTTTGCTTCCACAGGCAATCCGGTCGGGAGCCGATGTTTTTATTACAGGTGAGATTAAGTATCATGATTATTTTGGTCACGAAGGAGATATCCTGATGGCAGAAATCGGTCATTACGAAAGCGAACAATATACAAAAGAAATTTTTTATTCCATAATCCGGGATTTATTTCCTAATTTTGCACTCCAATTGAGTAAAATAAATACGAATCCCATAAAATATTTATAAGTAAAATGGCTAGAGAAGCAAAAAAAGATCCGAATGAGTTGACGGTAGAACAGAAACTGAAGACACTGTTCCAGCTGCAAACTATGTTGTCTAAGATTGATGAAATCAAGACATTGAGAGGTGAACTTCCGTTGGAAGTGCAAGACCTTGAAGATGAAATTGCCGGTTTGAGTACCCGTATCGACAAGATCAAAGCTGAAGTGGATGAACTGAAATCTGCTATTGCCGGCAAGAGAGTAGAAATCGAAACAGCAAAGGCTTCAGTAGAAAAATATAAGTCACAACAAGACAACGTCCGCAACAACCGTGAATATGATTTCTTGACGAAGGAAATTGAATTCCAGAGCCTGGAAATCGAACTTTGCGAAAAAAGAATCAAAGAATTCAGTGCGGACAGAGAAGAAAAAGAAGCTGAAGTAGTAAAGAATGAACAAATACTCAGCGAAAGACAAAAAGACCTCGAACAGAAGAAGGGCGAACTGGATGAAATTATCTCTGAAACCAAACAGGAAGAAGAGAAATTGAGAGACAAAGCTAAAGACTTGGAGACTAAGATTGAACCACGTCTGTTGCAGTCTTTCAAACGTATCCGCAAGAACTCTCGTAACGGATTGGGTATTGTGTATGTGCAACGTGACGCATGTGGTGGTTGCTTTAACAAGATTCCGCCCCAGAGACAACTGGATATCCGTTCTCGTAAGAAAATCATCGTTTGCGAATATTGCGGACGTATCATGATTGACCCGGAATTGGCAGGTGTAACCCTTGAACACAAGGAAGAGGT
>OLYB01001844.1_pt1 | contig 15935 bp, 12 predicted proteins | sample 1674481 | NCBI WGS metagenome assembly OLYB01 (sample SAMEA103958167, study PRJEB25191) | human gut metagenome
GGTCCGTTATTGTCAATGCTTACACATCGCCAAAGAATTGAGGCATTGTTATACGCGCCCATTTTAACATAGTCGCCAACTTTAATATCGGGCTTTGATGCCGCCTGAATGGTCATCGGCAAAACGGAAATTGCCATGCACAATGCCAAGAATATTGCGGTTATTTTTTTCGTCATTAAGGAACCTCCTTTATAAGCTATATATTTGCTTTTATTATATTGTAAGGTGTTATATGCGTCAATGAAAATCCAATTAAATTTTTGTTAATTTTACAGCCGACACATTTAATATTACACGAAGAAGAAAATCTTATTAAATATGCGGGAGTTTGACACATTGAAATCCAAAAAAGTACCACAAAGCCTTGAAATAGGCTTATTTTTTTGTCAAATTTTTATTTTTATTATATAGTAATATTTGGTGATATGTGGTATAATAGTGACAGAGGTGATTATTGTGCGTATAACAACATCAAAATCAAAAAATTCTGAGTCCTTTTACATCACTCAGTCCTATACAAATGCCAATGGGAAAAGTACTTCCAAAACCATCCGAAAATTAGGTACGTTAGCTGAATTATCGGCGCAGCTCCACACGGATCGTGACGGAGTTGTTGAATGGGCAAATGAACAGGCTCGTCTTGAAACACTGAAATATAAAAGTGAAAAAGAGGATGCTACTGTCATGATTCCATTTCATTCCAACAGACTCATGGACTATAATAAGCAGAAACTTTTTTCTGGCGGATATCTTTTTCTTCAGTCTATTTACTATGGACTTAAGCTCGATTCTGTCTGCCGAAAAATCAAAAGCCGACATAAATTCGAGTATGATCTTAATGCTATTTTATCTGATTTAATTTATACAAGGGTTCTGGAACCTTCCAGCAAAAGTTCTTCCTTTCGAGCAGCAAAACAGTTCCTTGAGCCTCCAACTTATGAACTTCATGATGTTTACCGAGCTCTTTCTGTTCTTGCTTCTGAAATGGATTTTATTCAATCAGAAGTTTATAAAAACAGCTTTTTTCTTGGTGACAGAATGGATCGGATCCTTTATTATGATTGCACAAACTACTACTTTGAAATCGAACAGGAAGATGGAGATAAAAAATACGGAAAAAGCAAAGAGCACCGTCCGAATCCCATTATTCAAATGGGACTCTTTACAGATGGTGACGGAATACCTTTGGCTTTCTCACTCTTTCCTGGAAACCAAAATGAGCAGAAATCCTTAAAACCTTTAGAAACAAAGATTCTCCAACAATTCGGCTGTGATAAGTTTATCTATTGTAGTGACGCCGGACTTGCTTCTGAGGATAACCGTGTTCTTAATCACATGGGACAGAGGGCATTTATTGTCACTCAGTCCATCAAAAAGCTGCCTGCTGAAGACCGGGCATGGGCTTTAAAGAAAACTGGCTTCAAACGTCTCTCAGATGATAAACCTGTTGATCTCACAAAACTGACAGATGATGACAAGAACCAGCTTTATTATAAAGACGAACCATTGACAACAAAAAAACTGGATCAAAAATTAATCATAACCTACTCCCCTAAATATGCCGCTTATCAGAAAGCCATCCGTGCGGAGCAGATCTGTCGGGCAGAAAAAATGGTTGCAAATGGCTCTCTAAAAAAACAGCGTAAAAATCCAAATGATCCTGCAAGATTTGTAAATAAGGTAGCTGTAACCAACGAAGGAGAAAAAGCTAAGATCCACTATTATCTCGATACGGATAAGATTGCTGAAGAAGAAATGTATGACGGACTTTATGCGGTATGTACAGACCTGCTTGATGATGACGTTGCAGATATCTTAAAAGTCAGTGAAGGAAGATGGCAGATTGAAGACTGTTTCAGAACTATGAAAACAGACTTTGAAGCCAGACCCGTTTACTTAAACCGTGAAGATCGGATTAAAGCTCATTTCCTCACCTGCTTTCTTGCTCTGTTACATTTCCGGTTATTAAACCGCTCCTTGAAAGGGACTTATACCACAGAACAATTACTTCACACTTTAAAAGACATAAAATTTACGGATATAGAAGAACAGGGCTTCATGCCGGTATATGAACGTCAGGAAATCACTGATGATCTCCATGAAACCTGCGGATTCAGAACGGACTATCAATTCATAACAAAACGGAAAATGAAAGGAATTCAGAAAAAAAGTAAGCGGAGATAAAACATTACTATATTTCGTGTATGCAGATAAAAGTGCCACACCCCTTGTATTTACAGGGATTGTGGCACTTTTTTAACTAATCAACTGTCAAAGATGAGATTTTACCATGTTATGGGATAATATTCTATAATATTGCGTGGATTTTTGATGGCGTTCAAGATATAATAAGACTGCCGGGCGAAGCTCGTGTAGATCATGATCATGAAGCATTGCTTCAAGATATAATAAGACTGCCGGGCGAAGCGAGTCAAGATACTTGTATAAGTGGCAAACGGCGAATTGGATAAATAAAGGAGCAAAAAATGTACACACTATTATTACTGTTAATTTACATGGCATTTATAAGTCTTGGCTTACCGGACTCTCTGCTTGGTTCGGCATGGCCGATCATGCATGAGGCATTTTCGGTGCCGCTGTCCTATGCGGGACTGGTCACAATGATCATCTCTGCAGGGACGATCTGTTCAAGTTTAATGTCGGAACGCCTGACAAAGAAATTTGGAACACAGATCGTTACGGTATGCAGTGTCCTGTTAACGGCAGCTGCCTTGTTTGGTTTTTCGACGTCGAGCGCATTTTACATGTTGTGCCTGTGGGCGATTCCGTATGGACTTGGCGCAGGAGCTATCGATGTGGCACTCAATAACTATGTTGCATTGCATTATTCATCAAAACATATGAGCTGGCTGCATTGTTTCTGGGGCGTGGGAACAATCATCAGCCCGTACATAATGAGCTATGCACTGACCACCTCATCCTGGCAGAACGGTTACCGCATGGTATCTTTTCTTCAGATGGGGATCACAATGATTCTGTTTGTGACACTTCCGGTCTGGAAAGTCAACAAAACGGCAGAACAGCAGGAAGAGCAGCACGAGGTGATTGGAATACGCGGTGCAGTGAAGATCAAAGGCGTACCACAGCTCTTGCTTGGATTTTTCTCTTACTGTGCATTGGAATCTACACTGATCCTCTGGTCAAGCAGTTATCTGGTCGGTGCAAAAGGTATCTCTGCGGAGCGTGCGGCGGCATATGCGGCATTGTTCTGCAGCGGTATCACGCTCGGAAGATTTTTGGCAGGATTTGTGACGGAAAAATTAGGTGATCATAAGATGATCAGGCTTGGCACAACTATTTTACTGGCTGGATGTGCTGCAGTACTTCTGCCGATTCCGTCTGACACGGCAGCTCTGGCAGGACTTGTCGTGATGGGGATTGGATGTGCACCGGTCTACCCATCGATCATTCACGCAACACCGGCAAATTTTGGAGAGAAAAATTCCCAGGCAATCATCGGTATCCAGATGGCGAGTGCTTATGTCGGCTCTACATTTATGCCGCCGGTCTTTGGACTGATCGCAAATCATATTTCCATCACACTGCTGCCGGTCTATGTGCTGATTTTCATTGTGTTAATGTTTTTCATGGTGGAAAAGACATTCCGGCTGGTGCGGTAATAGAGAAGAAAACAAAAAATGAAGGGAGACTGTTTCACAAACCGTGAACAAAAAGATATGAGCAATTTACACACACACGACAACAAAAGAAGTTCTTTTTCCGGGAAGCTGGGTTATGTACTGTCCGCCGCAGGTGCGTCCGTAGGACTTGGAAATATCTGGAGATTTCCATATCTGGCGGCAAAATACGGTGGAGGGATTTTTCTTCTGATCTATATTTTACTGGCACTGACGTTTGGATATACGATGATCATGGCTGAGTCGGCACTTGGACGCATGACAAGGAAAAGTCCGGTGGGAGCGTTTCAGGCATTTGGAAAAGCCGGATGGCTGTCAGCCGGTGGATGGATCAATGCGATCATCCCGGTATTGATCGTGCCGTATTATTCCGTGATCGGCGGCTGGGTGATCAAATACCTGATCGAGTATATCAGGGGAAATGGAAAAATGCTGGCGGCAGACGGATATTTTTCGGAGTTTATCTCAGATGGAGTATCCACGGAACTCTGTTTTATCCTGTTCTGTCTGTTCACTCTGACGATCATTTACGCAGGGGTGCGAAACGGAATCGAACGTGTATCGAAATTTATGATGCCGATACTGATCGTGTTATCCGTCCTGATTGCGGTGTATTCCGTGACAAGACCGGGCGCCATGGAGGGAGTAAAATATTTTCTTGTGCCAAATGTGAAAAACTTTTCCTGGATGACGGTGGTAGCGGCGATGGGACAGATGTTTTATTCGCTGTCGATTGCAATGGGAATCCTCATTACCTTTGGATCCTATATGAAAAAAGAAACATCACTGGAAGATTCCACAAGAAATGTGGAAGTGTTTGACACGGCGATTGCTATTATGGCGGGACTGATGATCATTCCGGCGGTGTTCTCATTTTCGGGCGGCGACCCGGATACTCTGCAGGCGGGACCGGCATTGATGTTTATTACGATTCCAAAAGTGTTTGAGAATATGGGATTTGGGACAGTAGTTGGAATCTTATTTTTCCTGCTAGTACTGTTTGCAGCAGTAACAAGTTCTATCGCATTGACTGAGAGCGCGGTTTCTACCTTTGAGGATGAGCTGGGATGGAGCAGAAGAAGAGCAACGGTTTTAGTCGGAGTGATCATGATCGCGCTTGGAAGTTTATCTTCACTGGGATATGGACCGTTAGCAGGCATTAAAATTATCGGCATGCAGTTTTTGGATTTCTTTGATTTTCTGACGAACTCTGTGATGATGCCGATTGCGGCAATGCTCACAAGCCTGTTTGTATCGAGAATCGTCGGAATGAAGCGGATGGAAGAGGAGATCATGCACGGAGAGAGCACATTCCGCAGGAAAAAGATTTTTATTGTGATGATCAAATATCTGTGCCCGGTCTTTGCACTGATCATACTGATCAGTTCCGTGGCAAATGCATTTGGCTGGATAGCAATGTAAAAAGGAGAAACAAATTTTGAATTTATATCAGACACTCAAACACTATTTTGGATACGACACCCTCCGGCCTGGTCAGCAGGACTTGATGGAAGGCATCTTAAATGGCAGCGACGTCCTCGGCATCATGCCGACCGGCGCCGGAAAATCACTCTGTTATCAGGTTCCGGCACTGATGCTTCCAGGTATCACGATCGTGATCTCACCGCTCATCTCCTTGATGTCTGACCAGGTCAAGGCACTGAACCAGGCAGGCGTACATGCGGCATACATCAACAGCTCACTGACGGAAAATCAGATCCGGGCGGCGCTTTTGTATGCGGCACAGGGACAGTACAAGATCATCTACGTCGCGCCGGAGCGGTTAAATACCATGCGTTTTTTAGATTTTGCATGCCGGGCAGACATTTCGATGGTGACAGTGGATGAGGCACACTGTATTTCCCAGTGGGGACAGGATTTCAGGCCAAGCTATTTAGAGATTGCAGATTTTCTTGCAAGACTGCCGAGACGCCCTGTGGTCAGCGCATTTACGGCGACAGCGACCGAGCGCGTCAAACAGGATATCACCGGAAGTCTGCACCTGCAGAATCCGGTGACTGTCGTGACCGGGTTTGACCGGCCGAATCTTTTCTTCCGTGTCGTAAAGCGAAAAGGTGGAAAAGAGACGGACAACAGTATTTTAAATTATGTCAAAAGGCATGAGGATGAGAGCGGGATCATCTACTGTGCGACAAAAAAGAATGTGGATAGTGTCTGTGAACTTTTATTGCAGCACGGCATTCTGGCAGGGCGGTACCATGCGGGGCTTTCTTTGGAAGAACGGAAAGAGAGTCAGGATGATTTTACCTATGACAGGATCCGTGTGATGGTTGCAACCAACGCATTTGGAATGGGGATCGACAAATCCAATGTGCGTTATGTTCTCCATTATAATATGCCGCAAAGCCTTGAATATTATTACCAGGAGGCGGGAAGAGCCGGGCGCGACGGGGAGGAAGCGGAGTGTGTGCTTTTCTTTTCCAAACAGGATATCATGATCAACAAACGGCTGCTTGACTATAAGGCGACAGAGGGCGGTTATACGGCAGGAGATCCGGCAGTCCGGGCAAATGAACAGCGGAAACTGAATCAGATGATTCACTACTGTGAGACAGATGAGTGTCTGCGCCAGTATATCCTGAACTATTTTGGGGATCACAGTCCGTGCATCTGTGAAAAATGCAGTAACTGTGTTGTGACAGAGGACGAGGCGGAGGAAAATTATATCGAGACCGGACGTGCAAAGAAAAAGACAGCAGAACTTGCAGATTTAACGGAAGAAGGGCAGGAGCTGTTTGAGAAACTGCGCAAATGCCGGTCAGAACTTGCTGCAAAACAGGGTGTGCCGCCGTTTATCATCTGTTCTGATAAGACGTTGAAAGATATGTGTGCCAGATGTCCGGCAGATAAAACACAGATGGCGGATGTATACGGAATGGGTGCACAGAAGATTGCAAGCTACGGGGAAAGTTTTGCAGAGATCATCCGGATGTTTTTGCAGACGCATGAATCCGGAAATATGACGACAGGAAAGACAGAAGGAGCCCGGCGGGAAAAAAGAAACAGCCGTTTTATATTGCACCGGAAAAATTAGATCAGGTAACGTTTTCTGACGCCTGCATGGTATCGGAACTGACCGACCGGATCAATGCGCTCTGTGAGGAAAAAGACCGCAAAAAGCTGACGGCTGCTTTTGTCAATGATCTGCTCGTACAAAAAGGCTATTTGAAGGAAGAGGAACAGGACGAAACCCGCATCAGACGTGTGACCGAAAAAGGCATTGCAGCGGGAATATGCGAAGAGGAAAGACGGTCAAAATTTGGCGGCGGGCATTATTATGCACTGATCCACACGAGGGAGAGTCAGGAAATGATCGTGGCGGAGCTGAAAGCATATTTTACTGATTTTCCATCCGGTTCAGCTCCGGCAGAACCGTAAACAGCATTGTGATAAAACACAGACTGCCACCGATCACATTTGATACGGGTTCTGCAAGAAATACGCCGTCCGTTCCCATGTGGAAAGTGTATGGCAGAAGATAGGTCAGCGGTACAACAATAAACACCTTACGCAGCAGGGAAAAGAAGATCGCCTGTTTCCGTTTGTTTAAAGATTTGAAAACAGTCTGACCGATATACTGCAGATCCATAAAGATAAATGCAGCAAAATACAGTTTTAATGCGGGAACGGCATCTGCTGACAGTGCTGTATCCGAACTGAAAACACTAATTAAATATTCCGGGGCGAGAATGATCACGCTCCACATGAGGCCGGTATAGACGAGCGCCATAAGAGCCATCGTGATGCCGGCTTTTTTGACGCGCGTGGGGCGGAGGGCACCATAGTTGTAGCTTATGATTGGGGAGGAACCTTCCGTGATCGCATAGATCGGAGTTTCCACCATCTGGCGGACACTTGAGACAATTGTCATGACAGAGACGTACACATCGCCACCGGTGACGGAGAGTACATGATTGCAGCAGATGGAGACGAGACTGTTGGTGAGCTGCATGATAAAACCGGATGTACCGAGGCTGATGATACTTTTCGCGAGAGGAATGCAGGAGGAAAGTTCATTTTTTCGAAGCAGGCGGACTTTGATCTCCGCTTTGCGGCGCAGAAAATGAAACACAAACAGTGCAGATAAAATCTGTGACAATACAGTGGCGGCCGCTGCACCGTTTACGCCCAGATGGAAGGTAAAAATAAAGAGCGGATCCAGGAGAATGTTTGCGATTGCACCGATTGCCACGGAAAACATCCCGGTTGTGGAATAACCCTGTGCATTGATAAAAGGGTTCATGCCGGTAGCAATCATGGATGGAAGTGTACCGAGCAGATACAGCATCATATAAGGTCTGGCAAAAGTCAGAGCATTTTTTGAGGCACCAAAAAGAATGAGAAGCGGTTTTGCAAAGAGAAGACCGGTTCCCATCAGGAGGAGTGCACTGGCACATACCATGGAAAAAGAGGTATTTAAGATCCTGTTTGCCTGTTCTTTATCACCTTTTCCACGGTTGATCGAAAAAAGCGGTGCGCCGCCGCTCCCGAACAGATTGCTGCAAGCCGTGATGATCATAATAAGCGGAAAACAAAGTCCGACAGCACCAAGCGCTGTGGTCCCGATATTCGGGATACGACCAATATAAATGCGGTCTACAATGTTATAGAGCAGACTTAAAATCTGAGCTGCAAGCATAGGGAGGGCAGCGCTTAATATATTTTCAGTTACGGTTCCGTTTTCAAAATCAATGCGTTTCATGGTAATCCTCATTTTTGTGAAAAATTTAATTCTTGAAAACCAGTATAGCATAAATTATAATATATAAAAAATATTTATTTTATATCATAAAACAATATTTTTTATATATACTGACAAAAACAGGAGAAGAGGGAAACATGGAAATCAGACAGTTGGAATATTTTCGTGCAGTGGTGGAAGAGGGAACGGTGAGTGGTGCTGCGAAAGTTCTTAAAATGACACAGCCACCGGTCAGTTATCAGATGAAAATGCTTGAAGAAGAACTTAATGTACAGCTTTTTTTTCGTGGAACAAAGAAAATTACATTGACAGAAGCTGGAAAGGTGTTGTATGCAAGGTCTGGCAGCATTTTAAAAATGTTAGATGTTACAAAGCGTGAGGTGGTCAAGGCAAGCCAGTCTGCAACGATACATATTGGTATTACACCATCTACGGTTCTGATGATGTCAGAATATATTGAGAGGTTTTCAAAACAATATCCGGGGATTCATTTTGATATTCATGAGGGATCGACATTCAATTTAAAAGAACAATTAGAAAAGCACATGATAGATATCACAACACTGCGTACGCCGATCACGCTGAACGGTTGTAAGACAAAGAGGCTGATTCGGGAAAAACTGGCTGCCGTGGCAGCAGATGGATATGAGGGAATAGAGGGATTCAGGAAAAAGGATGGATCACAGATTAGTTTGAGAGAATTGTCAAAGGAACATCTGATATTATCACACCGGTATCGGAATTATATTATTTCAGCGTTTGAGGCTGTTGGACTGACCTGCGATATCTATTATGAATGTGAGGATGCAAGAACAGCGCTGACAATTGCAGAAAAAGGGATTGGAGTGGCAATTTTGCCAGAGTCCATGCGTGTGTCTGACTCGATGAGTGTTTATGGCATTACGGACGCTGATCTTACAACCGAGATATTGTTAGCATGGCGCGAGGAACGTTTGCCGGCAGAAGTGGAAGCATTTATTAAGGAAATGGAATTCGAGGAGGATTAACATGACGAAAGAAGAAAAAATTGCACGTTACAGTAAATTGAATCAGGAAGTGGTACCGGGGAAAATTGCGATGGCAAATAAGGCAGTGCAGGAGCTTGCGGAAAGACATCATGCAAAATATATAGATATCAATGATCCGTTAAAAGACCGGGATGGAAATCTCAAAGCAGAGTATACGATTGAGGGAATGCATATCAAGGAAGAAGGCTACCGTGCGATCTTTGATCTGTTTATGGGGTATGCAAAAGAGCCACGATGGAACGTCTGAAATATAGTTTGTCTTGTATGCAGGTCATAAAGATACATAGTCTTTTGCTTCCTCTGTGACAGTTTCGTATGCGAAAAGAATCATTTTCAAAAGATTTTGGCTCTGCAATCCAGCAGAATGTATCAGCCATTCGAAATAGCGTTGTCGTGTGAAAATAAATGTGTTAAAATATTCTAATTCACGACAATCGTTCTGGCAGGGATTTATGCAGCCGGTTGTTGCACAATTGAGTCAATGGTTCGGGATAGAAGAGGAAAAACATGAATACAAAAAACATAAAAGCCGTAATTTTTGATATGGACGGCACACTGATCGACACGGAAAAATATTACCGCATGTTCTGGCCAAAGGCATTGGCGCATTTTGGGTATGAAATGACGGATGAACAGGCACTTACCATGCGGTCACTTGGGCAGCCATATGCACCACAGCATTTAAAAGAAATGTTTCGTGATCCGGATCTGGATTATACGGCGATACGAAATTATCGCAAGCAGATCATGGGAGAGTGTTTGAAAAAAAATGGAATTGAAATCAAAAAAGGTGCAATCGAACTTCTTGATTATTTAAAGGCACAGGGTATTCGCCGTGCAATCGCGACGGCGACGGATCAGGTGCGTACGGAACAGTATTTAAAGCAGCTTGGTCTTTACGGTTATTTTGATCAGATCATCTGTGCAACGATGGTGGAACATGGAAAGCCTTCACCGGATATCTATCAGTATGCATGCAGACAGCTTGCGCTTTTGCCGGAGGAATGTATCGCAGTTGAGGATTCCCCAAACGGTGTATGCAGTGCTTATGGTGCAGGCTGTAATGTTGTGATGGTGCCGGATCAGACCGAACCGGATGAGGCATTGCGTGGGAAGCTGGCAGCGAGGGTGGATTCGTTAGATGAGATCATAAAGCTGTTTAAGAAATTCCCTGGTCTGACAAAGGAAGACGAGGAGCATCAGCTCAGTAAAATCATAGAGATTGCGCAGGATAATTTAGATCATGCGAAAGAAGATATCCGGAAGATCAATGAAGATCTTGCCGATCTCCTCGAAGTCTACGATGCAAAGGATAAGGAAGGACTGGCACTCTGGAACAATGCAACCGCGCGGTTAAAGGAGGATGAACGGGAACTGGTGCGCTATGAAAAGGCGCGTAAGAAGCCGTATTTTGGGCGCATTGATTTCAGGGATCCAAAGGCGAAAGCGGATGAGGCTTATTATATTGGAAGAGTCGGCATCACGGACAGCAGCTCTGATCCGGTCGTGCTCGACTGGCGGGCACCGATTGCATCAGTATACTATGAGAGCAGGATGGGAACATGCCAGTATACCGTGAGCTCTGAGGGGACATTTGAGATTGATCTGAAACGCAAGCGCACTTACGAGATTGAAAATGACCGGTTAAAAGATTTCTTTGATTCGGATGTGGTCGCCAACGATGAACTGCTGACAAAATACCTTGCCAAAAATAAAAAGGCAGTTTTGGGCGAGATCATTGCGACGATCCAGAAAGAGCAGAACCTCATTATCCGCCGTTCACCGAAAACGAACATCATTGTGCAGGGTGTCGCCGGTTCCGGAAAAACGACAGTGGCGATGCACCGTATTTCCTATATTCTATATAATTATAAAGATGATTTCCGCCCGGAGGACTTTTATATTATAGGAAGCAACCGGATTCTTTTGAATTATATCACAAGTGTTCTGCCGGAACTTGATGTGTATGGAATCCGTCAGATGACGATGGAGCAGCTTTTCATCCGCCTTTTGTATGAGGATTGGGACGAGACGCGGTTTTTTTACCACAATATCGACAAGACAGATGCAAAAAACAGCATCAGGGGCGGCACAGCGTGGTTTCTGGATTTAGAAAAATTCTGCCAGAACTATGAGAATCAGTCGATCGCAAAAGAAGACATTTATATGGAAAAGACTGGAAATCTCCTGTTATCAAAGGAGCAGATCGGACGTTATTTAAAAAATAATCCGAAAGTTTCCATGCAGAGCAAGATACTCATGTTAAATGAGATTTTGTATGCAAAATATGAAAATGAGGTTTCCGGGAAGTCCGTGACTTTTCCGCCAAAAGAGAAAAAGATTTTAGACAAAAAATACGCGTCTTATTTTGGGGATGGAAAATGGAGAGAATCTGTATTTACTTTTTACAGAGAATTTTTACTTGCGCAGCAGGAGGCAGGAAAAGAAGTCGATGTGCTGGAAAACTCGTTTGATGTCTATGATCTTGCGGCACTTGCATATATTTACAAGAGGATCAAAGAGACGGATCCGGTGCGCGAGGCGAGCCATGTGGTAATCGATGAGGCGCAGGACTTTGGCATGATGTCATACAGATGCCTGCATTACTGTCTGTATGGCTGTACTTACACGATCATGGGTGATACATCCCAGAATATTCATTTTGAGTATGGTTTAAACGACTGGGAAGAGTTGAAAAAACTGATTTTGACAGGGACATTTGATGCGTTTGGACTTCTGCGGAAAAGTTACCGTAATACAGTGGAAATTTCTGAATTTGCAAATGAGATCCTGCGTCATGGGGATTTTTCTATTTATCCGGTGGAACCTATTATCCGTCATGGAAATCCGGTTCAGACGGTGGCATGTCCGGATGAAAATAAATTGCTTGCAGATACCGTCACCACGATCAAAAAATGGCAGCAGGACGGTTATGAGACGATCGCTGTGATCTGTCGTGATGAGGCGGAAGCGGCACAGGCTGCGGAAGAACTAAAGAAATATGTAAAAATAGTAGAAACAGATCTGGAAAAAGCCGAGTTCGGGGATGGCGTCATGGTGCTTCCTGTCTCCTACACGAAAGGACTTGAATTTGATGCTGTGCTGCTGTTTGATCCGACGCAGGAAAAATACCCGTCGGATAACGGGCATGTCAAACTTCTGTATGTGGCTGCGACCCGCGCACTGCATGAACTTGTGGTTTTGTACCGTGGAAAACTGACCGGGATCCTTGCCGACAAAGTCCCGGAAGGAAAACATATGAAAGAGTTTGCGGCAGAAACCTTGACAAAAGCAGCGGAATTTGAACGGGTGCAGCACACGGAAAAAGAGATCGAACAGCAGCGCAGGATCGAGGGCGCAAAGGATATGGCAGAGCGCGAGTATATCGGTCCGAAGCGCATTGTCATTAAACCGCAGGGGAAAGAAAATGAGGCTGAGGCAAGAGGAAAAACATTGACAGGGCAGAAAATGGCATCTGCCTATAAGAGAGCTGTGGCAGCGCCAGTCAGAAAAGCAGCAGACAACTCTGGAAAAAACGAAAAAAATCATACGGAGGAAATCATTATCTCTCCATATGAATTTGGTGCGATACCGGACAATGCGATCCTCCGTGTCAAAGGTCATTCCCGAAACAATTTTGTCATCAAATGGATCAAAAAGACAAAAAGCTATGTGGAACTTTCCAGTATGTACGGACTTTTACGCATCACACCGATCACACCGGAGGTGATCCGGGTCAGTTTCGTGAAGGGTGTCACGGAAAAAATTGGCGATACAGCATGGAAAGGAAAGGCGGATACAGCATTTTCATGGAGTGCAAAGGAATCCAAAACGCTGGTGGAAATTGCAACGGAAAAAGTTACCGTGCGCATTGCAAAAAATAATGGAGCGGTCTGTTTTTACAATGAGAAAAAGCAACTGTTGCTTGCGGAAAAAGCGGAGGAGCCAAGGTTTCAGGAAGGCGGATGTAACTGGACATTTTTTGAATGGGAAAAGTCCGAACATTTGAAAGCAAAGGGACTGCTTGCTGCTGATTTTATGGATGTGACAGCAAAAGCAAAATATATTTCCCATGGAGGAAAAAAGTTAAGAATGCCGCTTGTAATATCGGAAAAGGGATACGGGCTTGCCGTAGCATCAAAAGGAACCGTGCTGTTTTGTGGGATACGGACTTTTGAACCTTATATCATGGCGGAGGGGAGTCAGAGCGATTATTATTTTATCAGTGAAAAGAACCGTGAAAAATTAGTTGAGATCTACCAGAAAACGTTGACTTTACAACCGAAGTTTTAAATATGATATGGATACTGATTGAATAAGAAAAGCGGTTTGTTTTATAATGGAGCGGATAAGAAAGAATAGGAGATCAGTGTGCAAAACTTGTTTTCATTAGAAAGCAGCGCAGGAAAGGGAGTTTAAATGAATATAAAAAATTTAGAAAACAACGAAAGAAAATATGTGAGCAGTCTTGGAAATTTTCATGTATTAGAGTATCAGTCAGACGCCTCCGTTGCGCCGGAAAATGCGAGAAATGAGTACTTTATGAGTAAAATGGGTGTCCGCAGACGCCAGATCGTTATTGAACTAAACGGAAAAGAGTCTGCCATTATCCAGGCGGGCAGCATGCAGTGGATGGCAGGTCATGTGAAAGCAACCACAGGGATCAAGGGAGTCGGTGATTTTGTCGGCAAGATGGTCAAAGGTGCGATCACAAAGGAGACAGCAGTCAAACCGGAATACGTCGGCAACGGCATTCTGGTGTTAGAACCTACCTATAAATATCTGATCTTAGTGGATGTCGGATCCTGGGGTGAAAAGGGCATGACGATCGAGGATGGCATATTTTATGCCTGTTCCGGAACCGTAAAAAATAAGCTGACGGCGCGGAAAACAATCTCATCGACCGTGCTTGGCAAAGAAGGATTTTTCAACTTAAGTCTGGTCGGGGAAGGTGTCGCAGCATTGGAGAGTAACGTGCCGTATGAAGAACTGATTGAGGTAGAACTTGACAATGATGAATTAAAAATTGACGGAAATCTTGCAGTCTGCTGGTCCTCTGGTCTGGAATTTACTGTGGAGAGATCGACGAAAACGCTTGTGGGTTCGGCAGTCAGCGGCGAAGGACTCGTCAATGTGTACCGCGGAACCGGAAAAGTGCTCATGAGCCCGGTCGCACCGACGGCGTCACTCTATGAGGCAACACATACGGTGGAGGCAAAGCCGGGAGTGGAGATGCATGAGGCGGAGTAGAAGAAAGAGTAGACATTATGGCGAAAAGGACAGTTTATCATGGCGGTTATACACCCGTTGAAAACCCGGAAATCTGCGTAGGACGCAACACAAAAGATTTTGGCGTTGGTTTTTATTGCACGATCATAAAAGAACAGGCGCAGAGATGGGCAAGACGCTATGATGCAAAAATTGTGTCGATTTATGACGTGCGTTTAAATCAGGATTTAAACATCAAAGAATTTCGCAAGATGACAGATGAATGGCTGGATTTTATTTTTTGTATGTGGTCTGATTGGTTATATTGCAAGAAAAACAAAAAATAAGAGAACTGATATTGTAAACTGGCTTGGTAAAGACTGGCTGCAGAAAATCTATGATCTGGCAGATGTTTATCATTGTGACAATATTGACAGGGTATGCGAAGATTTTATAGAAGAAGCGAAAATCCCAGATGGAATATTTGACAATGTAGCGGATTGCCGATATGCGATACCTTCTCATTGGGATATTGCAAAAGTATACAAACGTTTGATCAAACAGGTGGCACAGGAAAAACAAATTGGTATCGTGGATGCGCTGATAAAAGTATATAATTCTTTTCTCAGTGCAAAGATTGATGATTATAACAGCAGCCTTTATTATGAAAATCCATCTTATTTGCTGGAGTGCTACTTGGAAAATACAATTCTATAAATTAAATTTGGATAGTAACGTCGATCTGAAGAAAACGCTAGAATAGAAGGAAAGTTTAGATGAAAAACTGGATTGAAACTTACCAATTAGAAAATGGCGATTTTGATATTTCAGATGTGAATAAAGAATTAGTGAGCCAGATCCCGTCAGCAATACAGATGGGGAAAGTATATCAGCGATTGATTGTTGATACGACTCTTTGGAATGAAAATTATGTTGATGAAATATATAGGGTTTATAATAGTGATATTTGTGATATAATAGATAATTATAATTGTAGCGCATATTATGAACCATCCTATATTATTGCCAGAGCATATCAAAAGGGTGGGTTTTAAGGGAATAAATAAGGCTTTTTATCTTACAATCTGATCCCATAAATTCGGATTTATCTAATCAATCCTCCGAAACCCTTGTATTTTCAAGGAAAATCGGCAATTTAATACTCGTTCCTTATGTATTTTCCCTTGTTTTTGCCCTTATGAGCCGAAACAAGGGAAATTTTTTATGCTTCGCCCACAACCTTATCCAAGAGCCTTGCGGAAGTCCGCTTTGCTTCTCTGGTAGAGTGGGCATAAATGTTCATTGTGGTACTGACTC
>OLYB01001849.1_pt1 | contig 15879 bp, 16 predicted proteins | sample 1674481 | NCBI WGS metagenome assembly OLYB01 (sample SAMEA103958167, study PRJEB25191) | human gut metagenome
GACTATTTTTTATTCAATTTTTCAGGTGTGCAATTTCATTATACAATGAGCCAATAATTATGAAATAAAATTTTTAACGAAATGTTAGATTAAAAGCTAACAAATGACTTTGGTGAATCCATATAGAATTTTTTTGGGAAAAGAGGTGAACTTAGTGAATTACTCACCATTACGTTATCCTGGTGGTAAAAGTAAAATTGCTCCACTTATTAGGCTTATTATAGAGAAAACAGGATATTCAGGAATTACGTATATTGAACCTTTTGCAGGTGGTTCTGGTGTTGCACTAAGTTTACTCTTTAATGGCTTTGTTGATAAAATTGTTATAAATGATTATGACAAAGCAATTTATTCCTTTTGGCGTGCGATAAAGGAATCTCCGAAAGAATTAATTAGCCTTGTTAAAAATACTCCAATAACGATAGAACAGTGGCAACAACAGAAGCATATATATTGTACCAATAATCAAAGATATTCTATAGAACTAGGTTTTGCGGCATTTTATCTTAATCGTACAAACAGATCGGGTATCTTGAATGCAGGACCTATTGGTGGTTACAATCAGACTGGTAATTATGGAATTGATGCACGCTTTAACCGTGACGCTTTAATTGGACGTATTGAAGAAATTGCTAAACGTAAATCACAGATAGTAGTTTACAATAAAGAGATTAGGAGTTTTATTAATAGTATAATACCTAAATATCAAGCTAATGCTTTTGTATATTTTGATCCTCCATATTACGAAAACGGGCAAAGACTATACAAAAATTTTTTTTCTCCAACAGATCATGCTGATATTGCTTGCAGTATTATAAATGGTGTAGACTGTCCATGGGTTATTACTTATGATAATGTGAAGGAATTAAGAGAAATATATAATGATTATGAGCAGCGACAGTATAATTTGAATTATAGTGCTGCAAATAAAGGAAAAGGTTCAGAGATAATTATTTTTAAGGATTCTAAACTCTTACCTTCTGAGAATGAGATAAAAGAGCTTATGGGTGATTTTAAACTCTATGAATTATAACAGGGAGTGTTGGCTATGTATAAAAAGATACAGATTAACGATTTTCGACTTTTTCATGATCAGACTCTTCTCCTTGGAAAATTTTTGACAGTATTGAGTGGAAGAAATTCTACAGGAAAGTCTACAATTTTAGGTATGATTGCAAACTCTGGAGAACTTAAAAAGAAAGATGGTGTCACATACTCCTCAAAAGCTTTTCGCGCAGAGTTTAGTGAGTTGTTCAAAGGCAGTAAAGAATTTGATCACATTGGTTCTAATCGTTTTACTATTACTTTATGCGACGATAATGGTAACGAGAATGATTATCGCAGTTTTAGAACTGCGTGGCAAACTAAGGATAAATACAGAATAAAGCAACATGATACTCTCGATAAAGCTAATGTATCGGCTAAAATATCAGTCGAGAATGAGAAAGAAAAAGCTGTACATGAAGAACGATTTAGAGTTATTCCATTCAAAAAGCTAGAAGATGGTAAGAAAACTGAAGCAAAGTTTAATTATCCAGTATTATACTTAGGATTATCGCGTCTCTTTCCTATCGGTGAATCTCAAGATGATTCTATATCTACAAAGGCAATCTCTTTTAAGTCAAAAGAGCATCACGATTGGTTTGTAAAAAACTATAAAAGCATTTTATCAATGCAATGTGATGTCCAAGATGTTACCAATTATTCTATTGCTGAAACCGATAAAAAAAGTGGCATAGGTGTTAGTACTGATTACTATGATTACTTAACTAACTCATCTGGTCAGGATAACCTTGGGCAAATTCTTCTAGCCTTACTTTCGTTTAGAAAATTAAAGGAAGAACAAGGGGTGGCGTGGCAAGGAGGAGTGTTACTTATAGATGAAATTGATGCAACACTTCATCCAGCAGCTCAAACTAAGTTGATTAACTTGCTGACAAAAGAAGCCAGAAATAATCAGATTCAGATTGTTGTTACAACACATAGTCTTAGCTTTTTGAAGGATGTCTGCAAACAGACAGCATACAACTATCATAATGAGACAGTAAATAATAATGTTGAACTTTATTATTTGACTAACGCAAATCGAAAGTTAGAAATAAAACGTAATCCCGCTTTTAACGAAATTGAGAGCGATTTGATGATTATTTCTGCTGTCCAAAATAGCAATAAAATAAAGATATATTCTGAGGATGCCGAAGCAAGATGGTTTTTAAAATATTTAGCTCCAGATTATCTTGTGTATGTTGATGTACTTGAGATAACAATTGGTTGCGATCAGTTAATTAACCTTTATTGTGCTGATTTACAGTATTTTGGAAATGCGCTCATTTTATTTGATGGGGATGTTAAGGAAAGTCAACTTAGTAAAATTTCTAAAGCTATAAGGGATAGCCTTAGAAATATAGTTCAATTGCCCGGTAATAAAAGTCCAGAAGAAATACTGTATGATTATCTTTTGACTCTTGGACCAGATCATGCTTTTTGGTCTAGTGGTGCTCAAAGAGTAGGATTTACATGGGATTACTTTAACGAACATGGTCCGGAATCTGATGATTATAAGCAGGAGAAAAATAGAGAAAAATACAAAAAGTGGTTTATTGACCATAAATCATTATTTGAAAGCACAAAACTAATGGCATTTTGGAAAAAAGACAATTCGCAACTTGTAAAACAGTTCAGGGACGGTTTCCGTACGGCTCATAACCATATTGCCAAACGGACGTTGGCAATGCCTATAGAAGATGAATAGAAAATCTATAGTAAGGAAAATTAATGAAAGTAAATACTATTGGCATGAATGAAAGATAACATATATTTCAAATAAATTAAGCTAAAATTTAAAAGGAGTATGATGAACATGAAAATTGCCGTTGCCGGTACGGTTTACGCTGGATGCGGAAATGGCCTATAGGGATGCAGAATTTGTTATTATCGCTGCACCGACCAACTATGACAGCAAGAAGAATTTTTTCGACACCAGTGCTGTAGAAACAGTAATCAAGCTGGTTATGCAATAGAAACCTAATGCGATTATGGTAATCAAATCCACCATTCCCGTTGGCTATACCAAGAGCATCCGCAAAAAAACCGGCAGTAAGAACATCATCTTCAGCCCGGAATTTTCGCGTGAAAGCAAGGCACTGTACGATAATCTGTATCCGAGCCGCATTATCGTGGGCACTGACCTGGAGGACGAGCGTCTGGTTAAGGCAGCGCATACTTTTGCCGGCCTGCTGCAGGAGGGCGCTATTAAAGAAAATATTGATACTCTGTTCATGGGTTTCACTGAAGCAGAGGCTGTTAAGCTGTTCAGCAATACCTATCTGGCACTGCGCGTTTCCTACTTCAACGAGCTTGACACTTATGCTGAGATGAAAGGACTGGATACTCAGCAGATTATCAATGGCGTTTGCCTTGATCCGCGCATTGGCAATCATTACAATAATCCAAGCTTTGGCTATGGCGGTTACTGCCTGCCGAAGGACACCAAGCAACTGCTGGCGAACTATGCAGATGTCCCGGAAAACATCATTGAAGCGATTGTTGAAAGCAATAGAACACGTAAGGACTTTATTGCTGAGCGTGTGCTGGAGATTGCCGGAGGATATGCAGCTAACAGTGAATACGATGCGCAGATGGAGGGCAAGGAGCCTGTAATAGGTGTATATCGCCTGACGATGAAATCTAATTCCGACAACTTCCGCCAAAGCAGTATTCAGGGCGTTATGAAGCGCATTAAGGCTAAGGGCGCTAAAGTTATAGTTTATGAACCTACGCTGGAAGATGGCACAACCTTCTTTGGTAGTGTTGTGGTAAATGACCTGGAGAAGTTTAAAGCTGAAAGCCAAGCGATTATTGCAAACCGTTATGATAGCTGCCTTGATGATGTGCAGGAAAAGGTATATACCAGAGATTTGTTCAGAAGAGATTAAGAAAAGTTAATATACGCTGAGATGTGAAAACACCGGTATCTGCTGTACCCAAATGGTACGGCGGATGCCGGTGTTTTTGGCGTGGGATGTGTTGAAACTATATTGGCACGCTATTGTAATAAAGCTCATCAGGACAAATATCCTGACCTTCAGGCCAAATGATAGTAAATCCGTCTGCCTTTGCTAAAGAAAAATAAGAAAAATTCTTGAGCTGGCTATACCATGAACCTTTGATATAAGGCTTTACGTCGAATATTTTAGTTTCACCATTATCAAAAATAACCTTTAAAGTGTAATCCCCTTGTACAGTTACGCTGATAGCGGTTGGTCTAAGCATAATTTTCACCTCTTGGGGCAGGCGCTTTTTAGGTAGGTGGAGCCTACTGTTCCTTAGCTAACAGATCCTTGAAGTACTGGTGTTCTTCGGGCGGAGTTTTTAAAATATCCATAGCTTGGTCGATGGAGACATTCAGTGTAGACATAAGATTTTTGATGCTTTCAGCCTTGCCTTCAGCTAAACCTTCAGCCTTACCTTCAGCTCTGCCGTCATTAATGCCAGCTTCATAAATTTGCTTGCTGAAATTATCCATAGTTGCGAGTCCCTCCTTTGTGGTTTTGAGATTATTAATGCATTGTGAAAGTTTTCCCTGGCTAAAATCATCTGCGGCGGCGGTAGAAAAATATTGCATAAGTTGTGCAATATCGCTGCTATCGTTAACCTCTGCGTTGATATAGCACATATGCAGGCTATCGTTGTAGGGAGTAGTGGTATCGCCTAAAAACTTTAAAATAGGGTAGCAGGTTTTGCCAAGCTTCCAGATATCTGTCTGGCTGATATAAAAAATGTGCAGCTCGGGTACAGACGCATAAGTTTGATCACCTTTAAAAAAATATTCATTGATGATAGTTGATGCGTAATAAAGCATCCGTTTTTCGTGTGCAATACCACCATCTGCCTTCTGAATTTCAATTTCATAAAGCTTGTTGTTGGCATCTTCAGCGAGTACATCCATAATGATGTTGTGCGAGGAGAGCTTGCTGATGACATACTGCGTTTTGTTCTTTTTGATTACCAGTGTTTTGATACCGGTAAGGATACGCAGGATGTGCTCACAGGCCTCTTTGTCCTCTAAAACAGCTCTGGCAAGCAAGTCGTTGAACAAGGTCATGCCTAAGATGTGCTTTTGCAGCTCTTCCTGTGTCAGCAGGAGACTGCTTTCGGATAGTTTTTTGGTCATAGTTTCCTCCTTTAATTATAATATTTGCTCCGGCAAAATACAACATAAGCTGCTAAACAAAAAAGCAGTACACATAACATCCGAAAGTTCGGATACCATAGGTACTGCTAAATTACTACCGGTGTGAGCCGCTAGGCACTGCTTATTTTGTTGTGAATAGGAAGCTAAGCTAAGTATATAGAAAAGGGTAAACGAAGTCAAGAGAAAATTCTGAAAATAATAGCGATGTCATCTGTCGCACCGGTGATGTAGTGGACGCCGATGTTTTGTGCAAATTTCTGTAACCTACTTTACAAAATCAACTCTATCTCTTTTTTTTACAAGACAACTGCAACTTTTTGTTGACAGTTACAAAGAATTACTGTATTATCATGCACATAACTTAATAATGGGCGATGAAGAGAAGAGTAAATGTACGAGCCTGGCAAAGAGAGCCTTCGTGATGGTGCAAGAGGGAGCAGGTGGTGACATTGAAGATGGTCTTGGAGCCGATGGGCTGAGATGCATGCATTTAGGCCGTCCGGGTGCACCCGTTACAGTGCTGGAGTATTAAAGGGTAAACAACCCCTGCGTACTTGATGAGGTCCATGTGGTGACATATGGATGAATTAGGGTGGTATCACGAAGCAACGCTTTCGTCCCTGTATTTTTACAGGAACGGAAGCTTTTTTTATTGCTTATCCTCCTGTAGCAAGTTTAATAATCTAAGTTAGGAAATGTAGGAGGAACCAAAAATGCCGATTAAAATCAATGACCATTTATCCGCTATCTGCCAACTGCAGGAAGAAGGAATTTTTACCATGACTGAGCAGCGCGCTACAACACAGCGTATTCGTCCGCTGAAGGTGTGTGTGCTGAACCTGATGCCGTTGAAGAAGCCGACAGAAATTCAGCTGCTGCGTCTTTTGGGCAATTCTCCGCTGCAGATTGAAGTCGATTTCTGCCGTACTGTGAGCCGTGAAACTACGCATACCGATAATTCGTATCTTGACCGTGCTTATCTGGAGTTTGATGATGTTAAGGATCGCTATTACGATGCGTTCTTAATGACGGGCGCACCGGTAGAAACTATTCCCTTTGAGGCTGTCGATTACTGGAAGGAAATCGAAGCCTATCTGGATTGGGCGGAATATCACTGTTATTCTACGATGACGCTTTGTTGGGGCGCGCAGGCTGCTTTGTACCACTATTACGGTGTAAATAAAACGGTGCTGCCGGCGAAAATGTTTGGCATCTTCCCTTATGGCCTGACAGTGAAAAATCATCCGCTGCTGCGTGGCTTTGACGACAGATACTTTATTCCGCAGTCACGTCATACCGCGGTTGATGATGATGCGATTGATGCCTGCAAGGCGCTGCAGGTGCTGTCACGTTCGGTAGAAAACGGCATTAACATCTGCGCTACCAAGGATTTGCGCCGCATTTTTGTTTTAGGCCATTTCGAATATGATCGCTATACGTTGGCTAATGAATATTTCCGCGATAAGAAAAAGAATTTGCCGATTGATTTGCCGGAGTTCTACTTCCCCGATGGTGATACAACGCAGGAGCCTGTGTTTAAATGGCGCAGTTACGCGCATCTGTTCTATATGAACTGGCTGAATATTGTTTACCAGGATACGCCCTATGATTTGCACGAGCTGGCACCGGCGAGCGGCAACAAGCTAGACAAGGCTTTGGGCGACTATAATAAAATTCTTTTGCAACTGCAGCGCATGGGTGCAGCAATTCCTGCCAACCAATAATATAATGATAAATTGTTAAAGGAGCGATAGAAAAATGAGTGATTTTAAGATAAATACCAAATGCTTAGTAGGAGGTTACAAGCCGGGCAATGGCGAACCGCGCCAGCTTCCTATTATCCAATCCACAACCTTTAAGTACGACACGAGCGAGGCGATGGGCAAGCTCTTCGACCTGGAGGCTACAGGCTATTTTTACTCCCGTCTGCAAAACCCAACCTGCGATTACGTAGCGGCAAAAATTGCGGAGCTGGAGGGTGGTGCTGCAGCGATGCTCACTTCCTCCGGACAGGCAGCGAACTTCTTTGCCCTGTTCAACATCTGCGAGGCAGGCAGCCACATCGTTGCTTCTTCTTCTATTTACGGCGGCAGCTATAATCTGATTGACGTAACGCTGGCGAAGATGGGTGTAACAGCGACCTTCGTTTCTCCCGATGCTACGGACGAGGAGCTGGACGCTGCTTTTCAGGAGAATACCAAGGCTGTGTTTGGAGAAATTATTGCTAATCCTGCGCTGACGGTGCTGGATATTGAAAAATTTGCCAACGCTGCGCATCGTCATGGTGTGCCCTTGATTGTTGATAACACCTTCCCGACACCGATTAACTGCCGTCCTATTGAATGGGGTGCAGACATTGTAACGCATTCTACGACGAAGTATATGGATGGACATGCTGCCTGCCTGGGCGGTGCGATTATCGACGGCGGCAGGTTTGACTGGCTGGCGCATGCCGACAAGTTCCCCGGCCTGTGCGCACCTGATGAATCCTATCACGGTATTACCTACGCCGAAAAGTTTGGCAAGGAGGGCGCGTTTATTACTAAGGCAACGGCACAGCTGATGCGTGATTTCGGCGCAATGCAGTCACCGCAAAGCGCGTTCATTCTGAATCTTGGCTTGGAATCGCTGCATGTGCGTATGCCGCGCCACGTAGAAAATGCTCAGGCTATAGCAGAATTTTTGGAGCAGCAGCCGCAGGTGGAATATGTTAACTATCCCGGACTTAAGTCCAATAAATACTATGCTTTGGCGCAAAAATATCTTGGCAACGGCGGCTGCGGCGTAGTTTCCTTCAACCTGAAGGGAGGACGCAAGGCGGCGGAAGAATTCATGAAACGCTTACAGCTTGCGGCTATTGAAACGCATGTTGCCGACGCGCGCACTTGCTGCCTGAATCCGGCAACCACAACGCATCGTCAGATGACGGATGAGCAGCTGGCGGTGGCAGGTATTCCTGCAGGCCTGGTGCGCCTGTCCTGTGGTTTGGAGGATAAGGAAGATTTGCTGGCAGATTTGCAGCAGGCTTTGGCAGGTATTACAGAGTAAAGCGTGTTGGCACTAAATAAAGTTTGAAGGCCGGTCCTGTGGGCCGGTCTTCTTTTTTACATAGTTATGCTATACTATTTATTTACATCTTGCTTATTAAAGTGTACAATAAATGTAATCAAGTCTGGCAAAAAACAGATATTTTACTTAGATAAAAGCTGTAATAAATGGAGGAAGGGGCTATGTGTATGGATTTGTATAATGTACAAAAGCTGCTGCAGGCCAAGGTTCTGACCGGCAGTGAGCTGATGCACCGCCAAATTGAGTCCTGCTGCGGCAGTGACATGATGAGCGATGTTCTGGCCTTTACCAAACGCAACACCTTGCTGTGTACGGGACTGACAAATATGCAGGTAGTGCGCACCGCCGATATGACGGAGCTGAGCGCGCTGGTATTTGTGCGTGGAAAGGTGCCTGATGCTGATATTGTGGCAGCGGCGGCGGAAAATAATCTGCCGGTTCTGGCTACCGATTATACCTTATTTGAAGCCTGCGGCATTCTTTACGGAGCAGGTATCCGTGGCTGCAGCAAAAAGGAGTAAAGCAAAATGACAGACAGTAAATCCGTAAAATTAGCCTTTGACTGCGTTGGCGGTGATTTTGAGCGCGCAGGCGAAGCTTCTTCTAAAATAAAAAAGATGTTGCAGCGCCTGGGCATTCCGGCAGATATTGTGCGCCGCATTGCCATCGGTACCTATGAAGCAGAAATGAATGTTATTATTCACGCCGGCGGCGGTAATGTAGCGGCTGAGGTTTTCCCGGATGCTACGGTGATTACGGTAACTGACCACGGCCCCGGCATCCCTGATATCAACAAGGCTTTGCAGGAGGGCTGGTCTACCGCGCCTGATTATGTGCGTCAGATGGGCTTTGGCGCCGGCATGGGCCTGCCTAATATGGTAAAGTGCTCCGATAAGTTTGATATTCAGTCCAAGGTGGGTGAAGGAACCTGCATTACGATGCAGTTCAAGCACCAGAGCGAGGATTTATAAGAGATTTTAGGAAACGAGGTGATACGCAATGGCTCCTCAACCAACAACATATTTCCATTCGGTGGAATTGCAGCGGAATAAATGTCAGGGCTGCGTATCCTGCGTCAAGCTGTGTCCTACAGAGGCCATCCGCGTACGCAACGGCAAGGCGGAAATTTTGGGCGACCGCTGTATTGACTGCGGTGCCTGCGCTGCAGGCTGTCCCTATCATGCCTTCAATGTAAAAACTGACACGCTGGAGGGCCTGGCCGATTATGCTTATAATATTGTGCTGCCCGCACCTTCGCTGTATGCGCAGTTCCCGGATAATATACCGCTGGAAAGCATCTGGCAGGGATTGCATAATATAGGCTTTGATGAAATTTTCGATGTTTCACTGGCTTCGGAGTATATCGCCCTGGAAATAGAAGAATATGTAAAAAAGAACAGTAACGGACGCAAGCCGTTGATTTCATCTACCTGCCCCGCAGTTATGCGTTTGATTCAGGTAAAGTTTCCCGAGCTGATTAAGCAGGTGGTGCCTGTGCTGCCGCCGGCAGAGGCTGCCGCAATTTACGTGAAGCGTGAAGCGGCGGCGCGCAAGCAGCTGCCGAAGGAACTGATAGGCGTATGGTTTATTTCGCCCTGTCCGTCCAAGGAAACGAATATCCGTCAGTCGGTAGATGTGCATCACACAGAGCTTACCGGCAGCTTCAGTCTGTCGGAGATTTACGGCCTGCTGCTGAAGAATCTTGGCGGCACGCATGAGCTGAATGTGCGCACCGGTTCCTCCTACGGCATGGCTTGGGGAACCTATGGCGGCGAAATTGAAAGCGCCGGAATTACCAACGGTCTGGCAATTCACGGCATTGATAATGTGTATGACCTGCTGGAGCAGGTTTCTATGAATAAAATGCCGCAGCTTGATTATGTGGAATGCAGTGCCTGCAAAGGAGGCTGCCTGGGCGGTCTTTTGGCAGCAGAAAACAAGTTCGTGGCCGAATGCAATTTGCGCAGGCGTATCGCAAGCCTGCGGGAGCAGGAGCCGGCGGACAGGCGTGAGGCGATGGCGCGCACGATGGTGCTGGAGGACTTCCCGCATTCGGAGGCCTATCGCAAAAAGCTGGTGGCACGTCCGATGATGCAGCTTGATGATGATATCATGGAAGCGATGAAAAAATTTGAGCGCATGGAAGAAGTGCTCTGTTCCTTGCCCGGTCTGGACTGCGGTGCCTGCGGCGCACCCAGCTGCCAGGGCTTGGCGGAGGATATCGTGCAGGGCAAGGCGCACGAGATAGATTGTATTTTTAAATTGCGTGCCAGTGTACATAAATTGTCACAGGGCATGCTGGAGCTGGCTAAGCAGATACCTATTTATCATGAGCCGGCAGAAATAAATAAAACGGAGGCAGACAACGATGAAGGTTAAAGAGATGATTGAGAAGCTTGATTTGAAGCTTCTGACTAAGGATGTAAGCGAGGACGCTTTATATGCAGAGGTAGAAGGCGGTTATGCTTCCGATTTACTGAGTAATGCAATGGGCCAAGGTCAGCCCGGTATGGTTTGGGTAACGATGCAGGGACATCAGAATGTTGCTGCTGTTGCTTCCCTGATTGGCTTTGCGGCAGTTATTGTAGCAGGCGATGGTCCGGTTGCGGAGGATACGTTGCATAAGGCAAATCTTAATGATGTTGTTGTTGCGGCAACCGAGGAGCCTGCCTTTGAGGTTATCGGCAAGCTGTATGAATTGGGTGTTGGCAAGAAGGACTAAGCAATGCGGACAGTTCTGGCGGATTTACATGTACATACGCTGCTTTCGCCCTGTGCCGAGGTAGAAATGACTCCGCATCATATTGTGATGCGTGCCGCCGAGTATGGCATTGGCGCTGTTGCTATTACCGACCATAACGCCAGTGCCAACGTGCCGGCTGCGCTGGAGGCAGCGCAGCGCTATGGCGTGAAGGTGTTCCCCGGCATGGAAGTGGAAAGCAGTGAGGAGGCGCATATTGTAGCGCTGTTTGACACGCTGGAGCAGCTGCAGAGCTGGCAGCTGGTGGTTGATGAGCATATGAACGGTATGCTGAATGATGCAGAACGTTTCGGTGCTCAGTTTGTAGTAGATGCTGAGGACGAGTTTGTGCGTGAGGAGCAGCGTCTGCTGCACGCACCGCTGTCGCTGACAGCGGCGCAGGTGGTGCAGCAGGTTGCTGCCTTGGGCGGCCTTACTATTGCCGCTCACATTGACCGTCCTTCCTATAGCATTTTGGGACAGCTTGGCTTTATTGAGCCGGACTTTGGCTTTGCTGCTGCTGAAATTTCTGCAGCAGGCTGGCAGCGCAAGCTGCAGGCAAAGCTGCAGCGTTTGGCAGGCTACTTGCCCTTTGTTACGGATTCCGATGCACATAATATTTATGATTTTGTGCAGGGACCGAAAAACCTGCTGCAGGTAGAGGAATTAACGATAGCAGAGCTTAAATTGGCGCTGGCCGGCAAAGGGATGCGCAATGTCCTGACGGGACAATTTTCAGATTTTTGTAAAGAATAATATAAATAGAGTACACTATATAGTAAAATTAACATAAATAGTATTGTGCATTTGCTTGTAAAATGGTATACTGAGTTGGTAAGTTTACAAAAAATCCTTTAGAGGAGGGGTAGTATGAACAATAGTGAAAACCGTCTTGAGCGTAAATGCAGCTGCTGTGGCGGCGATAATCCGGAAAAGCAGCGCATAGATGCCATTCTGGAAAAGTATGCGGATGTCAAGGGACCGTTGATTCCTATTCTGCAGGAAGTGCAGAACCTGTACAACTATTTGCCTAAGGATGTACTGGAATATATTGCCGATAAGACAGGTACGCCTATTTCCGAAATTTACGGCGTAGTAACCTTCTATTCTTTGTTCCATCTTAATCCGCGCGGACGCAACGTTATCCGCGTGTGTCAGGGAACAGCCTGCCATGTGCGTGGCGGCAAAACAATTCTGCAGGCTTTGGAAAAGCAACTGGGCATTAAGGCCGGACATACGACCGATGACCTGCGCTTTACTCTGGAAACTGTTGCCTGCATCGGTGCCTGCGGTTTGGCGCCGGTTATGCAGATTAACGATGATACGCATGGACGCCTGACTACCGATAAGCTGGCAGGCATCTTGGCAAGGTATAAATAAAATGCGGGAGCTGGCATTACACATCTTGGATATAGCCCAAAATTCTGTGGCTGCCGGTGCCCGTCACATCTGGCTGACTGTCAGCGAAAATGAACAGGGGTACTTTGTTTTCAGCGTTCGCGATGACGGCAAGGGTATGGATAGCGAGATGCTGCAGCGGGTGCGTGACCCCTTTGTTACCAGCCGTACTACCCGAAAGGTAGGTATGGGGATTCCCTTTATCGATATGGTTACGCAGCAATGCGGCGGACATTTGGAGCTGCAATCTGCGCCCGGGAAGGGAACTGAGCTGACTGCATATTTTGCGGCAGATAATATTGACCGGCCACCGCTGGGAGATATTGTGAGCAGCGTGCAGGTGCTGTTGGCGGGGGCGCCGCAGCTGGAGCTGGAATTTACCTATAACGGCGCCAACGGCTCGCTGGTGTTCAGAACGCAGGAGGTCAGAGAAATATTAGGCGAAGCGTGTGACTTTGCCAATCCTGAAATATATGCCTGGCTGGGTGCTTATTTAAAGGAGCAGTTGGCACAGGTGCAGGGTGAGGAGGTATAAACGAATGAAAAGCTTAGCGGATTTACACGCTTTGAGAGATAAGCTGAAAGCAGATATCAAGCTGCGTCAGAGTTCCGAAACTAAAATTATTGTAGGTATGGGTACCTGCGGTATTGCTGCCGGTGCGCGCGAGGTTATGAGCGCTATCCTGCAGGAGCTGAACAAGCGTCATTTATTTGATGTTCAAGTACAGCAGACAGGCTGCATCGGTATGTGCGAAAAAGAGGTGCTCGTGGACGTAGTGCGTCCGGGTGAAGCACGTATTACCTATGGCAAGGTAACCCCGGAGGATGTTCCCAAAATTATCGCAGAGCATGTGGTAAACGGTCATATTGTGGAAGAGCTTGTCGTAGGCAGGCTGGATCAGGAATAAGCCGCAGGCAGGGTACACAGTTGTTGGAGAAGCTGATGTATCGTAGCTTGTAAACAAAACAGGTGGAGGAAAAATATTATGCAGCATATAAGAGCTCACGTTTTAGTGTGTGGCGGTACGGGCTGTAAGGCTAACGGCTCGAAGGAAATCCAGCTGACTTTTGCCAGAGAGCTGCAAAAGTTCGGTCTGCAGGATGAGGTTATGGTTGTAGAAACAGGCTGCCATGGCTTCTGCGAGCACGGACCGCTGGTTATCGTTTATCCGGAAGGCACCTTCTATTGCGGTGTAAAGCCGGAGGACGTTAAAACCATTGTAGAAGAACATTTATATAAAGGACGTATCGTACAGCGTCTGCTTTATCGTGAACCCATCAATCAGGAGCAGGTTCCGCGTTATTCGGAAATAGGCTTCTATAAAAAGCAGCATCGCCTGGTATTGGCTAACTGCGGCGCAATTAACCCGGAAGCTATTGAAGAGTATATCGCCGTAGGCGGTTATGAAGCATTAGCCAAGGCTATTACGCAGATGACTCCGCAGGAGGTTGTGGACGAGGTCAAAAAATCCGGCCTGCGCGGTCGTGGCGGCGGTGGATTCCCGACAGGTATGAAATGGCAATTTGCCAAAAACTCCGAGAGTGATAAAAAGTATGTTATCTGTAATGCTGACGAGGGCGACCCGGGCGCATTTATGGATCGCAGCGTTCTGGAGGGTGACCCGCACCGTGTATTGGAAGGCATGGCTATCTGCGGCTATGCTATGGGTGCGGATGAAGGCTATATCTATGTACGTGCGGAATATCCGCTGGCTATCAAACGCTTGCGTACTGCAATTGCTCAGGCTGAAGAAATGGGTCTGTTAGGCGAGCATATTTTTGAAAGCGATTTCAGCTTTACTATTCATATTAAAGAGGGTGCAGGTGCCTTCGTCTGCGGCGAAGAAACTGCACTGATGGCTTCTATCGAAGGTAAGCGCGGCATGCCGCGTCCGCGTCCGCCTTTCCCTGCGGTCAGCGGCCTGTGGGGCAAGCCGACGAACATCAACAACGTAGAAACCTTTGCCAATGTTGCACAGATTATCGTTAACGGTGCAGACTGGTACTGCCAGCTGGGTACCGAAAAATCCAAAGGCACCAAGGTTTTCGCTTTGACCGGCAAAATCAATAATACCGGTTTGGCAGAAGTGCCGATGGGCATTACCATGCGCGAGATTATCTATGATATCGGCGGCGGTATTACCAACGGTAAAAAGTTTAAGGCTGTACAGATCGGCGGTCCGTCCGGCGGCTGCCTGCCGGAAAGCATGCTCGATTTGCCTGTTGATTACGATTCCCTGATTGCTGCCGGTGCTATGATGGGCAGCGGCGGTCTGGTTGTTATGGATGAGGACACCTGCATGGTTGACGTTGCCAAGTTCTTCCTGAACTTTACGCAGTCGGAATCCTGCGGCAAATGCACTCCCTGCCGTGAAGGCACGAAGCGTATGCTGGAAATCCTTACCCGTATTACGGAAGGCCAGGGACGCGAGGGCGATATCGAGCTGCTGGAAAGCCTTGCCAAGAATATCAAGGAAACAGCTCTTTGCGGCTTGGGACAAACCGCGCCTAACCCTGTTTTGAGTACCTTGAAATATTTCAGAGATGAATACGAAGCGCATATCAAGGAGAAGCGCTGTCCTGCAGGCGTCTGCGAAAAGATGCTGCATTACGAAATCAGCGATGCCTGCCGCGGCTGCGGTCTGTGCGCACGTCAGTGCCCGGTACAGGCTATCAGCGGTTCGCCGAAAACAAAACATGTTATTGACCAGAATAAATGCATTAAATGCGGTGCCTGCATGACAGCGTGCCCGTTTAAGGCAATCAGCAAGGCATAAGGAGGGGACTGAAGATGCAGATGGTTAATTTAACAATTGATGGAAAACAGATTCAGGCCCCGGCGGGCTCCAGCGTTCTGGAGGCTGCACGCAGCGCAGGTATTTATATTCCAACGCTGTGCTATCATCCGGATCTGCGTCCGGAGGGTGCTTGCCGCCTGTGTATGGTAGAGGCCAGCGGTGCACGCACTCTGGTTGCCTCCTGCGTATATCCTGTAAGCGAGGGGATGGTAGTAAAAACTAATACGGCGAAGGTACGCGAAGCACGTAAAACAGTGTTGGAGCTGCTTTTGACCAATCATCCGAAGGATTGCTTGTGCTGCCAGAAGAACGGCGATTGCGAGCTGCAGAAAATTGCTGCTGACCTGGGCGTGCGTAAGCTACGCTTCGAGGGTGGAGAAACAAGAGCGCGTACTATTGATAACAGCAATCCATCACTGGTACGCGACCAGGAAAAATGCATTCTCTGCGGCCGTTGTATCCGTGTCTGCCGTGATGTGCAGGGCATGAGCGTTTACAGCTTTGCCGGCCGTGGTTTTAACACTATGGTTTCTACAGCCTTTGAACATGATTTGCTCAACAGTGCCTGCACCTACTGCGGTCAGTGCGCCGATGTCTGCCCGACCGGTGCTATCGTTGAAAAAGACGATACCGACAAGGTTTGGGATGCAATCAATGATGCTGATAAAATTGTTGTAGTA
>OLYB01001859.1_pt1 | contig 15802 bp, 15 predicted proteins | sample 1674481 | NCBI WGS metagenome assembly OLYB01 (sample SAMEA103958167, study PRJEB25191) | human gut metagenome
ACTCTCGACCGTGTTAAGAGGGTCGAGTGTCAGCCTGATTTCGGCGTTTGGAAAGAATATGCTTACTATGCAGGCGTTCACCCTGCTATCATATCATATCTTGAGCTTCACCCTGACCACTATTATATGGTGGACGCAAGCGATAAGAACAACTACCGCTTTGTTACTGCCCGTGGCTGGGAGGACCTTTCTGAAATGATGCAGCTTTATGAGGAGAGCGGTATCCTTGTTGACCACGCTCTGGCTGCTCAGTATGTACAGAACCCAGAGTTCTCAAAGGGCTTTGCTGAATATTATGACAGATTCAACTACTATCGTGAGAAATATGACGTTGACGCTATCCTCGAGGGCGGCATAACTGCTCAGAACATTGCTGACGCAAGAGCGGCAGGCACTGAGGAAGCTGTGGCTCTTATGAATCTGCTTATGGACGGCATCACATACACAATGAGAAGCTGTATCCAAATGGAGAAGATGATAAGACTTATCCACCCAAGAATGGAAGATATCCTTGTGAAGATAAACAATGGCCTTTCATGCCGTCAGATAATCAGTGAACACATCATGGACTGCAACAAGAGCCTTGACAAGGCGGTAAGAGCAAGAAACATCTCGCCGTCTAACAAGAAGATCCAGCACTGGATACTCCACAATCTGGAAGCTTATCTTGATAAGTGTACGAACGAGGGAAGAGATAACAAAAACCGCTGTACTGTTATTTTGCAGAACTCCTTCAACAATCTGCTCCATGGCGCAAACAACGTTACACAGCAGTCTATGAATGGTCTGAAATACGCTTTTGACTTCCTTGAGAATGCTTATGGCGCTGACAGCAATGTTATGAAGAAGTTTATCGAGGAGCTGAAAATAAATTGCCACACCACAAACTTCATCAAGAAGTACGGCTCAGAGCAGTTCTACAGACTTGCAGGTGAGCCTGTTCAGCAGCCTACCTACAACAATCTCTATGACCTTAATCTTACTGATTGCCTTTTAGAGCAGGAATAAGCATAGATACAAAATGAATATCACACGGGCGAACACTGTTCTCCTCTACAATGTTTTATTACAGAGTGGGGGTGACGGACGTTCGCCCGTTCTGGTTTTTGAATGGCTTTTGAGCTGAACGCATACATATTTGTTAATATAAAAAGCTTGTAATTTGCGAAAAAGTGTGATATAATAACTAAGAGTGTATAAACGAGAATCAGTGAGGTTTTTACTATGGGCAAGATTTATGATTTAGGCATAGACGTAGGTTCGACCACGGTCAAGACGGTAATTCTTGACGAGGGCGAGTTTATTTATAACAAATATGAAAGACACTTTTCAAAGGTCAGGGAAACGGTCGCTGAGCAGCTGCGTGCTATCAGAGAGCTTTATCCTGAGGACAAGTTCAGGATAGCCATAACAGGCTCGGCAGGTCTTGGCATCGCTGAGGCAAGCGGGATCTCTTTCGTGCAGGAGGTCTTTTCTGCTTTTATCGCTGTAAACAAGAAGTATCCAAAGGCTGACGTTGTGGTTGAGCTTGGCGGTGAGGACGCTAAGATAATCTTCCTCACAGGGGGCGTTGAACAGCGTATGAACGGCTCTTGCGCAGGTGGCACAGGTGCTTTTATCGACCAGATGGCAGGACTTTTGGGCGTTACCCCTGACGAGATGAACGACCTTGCTCTTAAGGCTGAAAAGACTTATCCTATCGCTTCAAGATGTGGTGTTTTCGCAAAGTCTGATATTCAGCCGCTTCTTAATCAGGGCGCGAGAAAAGAGGATATTGCCGCTTCTATCTTTCAGGCTGTTGTTGACCAGACAGTTTCGGGTCTGGCACAGGGCAGAAAGATCGGCGGTCAGGTGCTTTTCCTTGGCGGTCCGCTTACATATCTCAGTGCACTGAGAAAGGCATTCAGAACTACTTTGAACCTTGACGAGGAACACGCTATACTTCCTGAAAATTCTTCCTGCTATATGGCTTTCGGTGCGGCACTTCATGCTGACACTCTTGCTGAGGAAATGACTATAGACGAAGCTCTTGACAAGATAGTGAACGCAAAGGCTACTGACAATATCGTGGTAGGCAAGCCACTGTTTGCAAGCCGTGAGGAATATAATGCTTTCGTGGAAAGACACAAGAAGTCTGACCTTAAATATGAAGACATCAGAACTTACAGGGGCGACGCTTATCTTGGCATAGACGCAGGCTCGACAACCACAAAGCTTGTGCTTATCACACCTGACGGAAAGCTTCTTTATCAGCACTACTGCTCAAACAAGGGTCAGCCGCTGGATATAATCGCTTCAAAGCTTGAGGAGATCTACAGCCTTGCTACTCCTGAGCTTAACATAAAAGCTTCTGCGGTAACAGGCTACGGTGAGGATCTTATAAAGGCAGGTCTGGGCGTTGACTATGGTATAGTTGAAACTGTTGCGCACTATAAGGCGGCGGCTTATTTCTGCCCTGACGTTGATTTTATCATCGACATCGGCGGACAGGATATAAAGTGCTTCAAGATAAAAAACAACGCTATCGACAGCATTATGCTCAACGAGGCTTGTTCATCAGGCTGTGGCTCGTTTATTCAGACTTTTGCAGGTGCAATGGGATATGACATTGCAGAGTTTGCAAGGCTCGGTCTGTTTGCAAAAGCACCTGTGGAGCTTGGCTCAAGATGTACAGTGTTCATGAACTCATCTGTAAAGCAGGCGCAAAAGGACGGAGCTTCCGTTGAGGATATCTCTGCAGGACTTTCTTCGTCTATCATCAAGAACGCAGTTTACAAGGTAATAAGAGCCAAGTCTATTGACGAGCTTGGCAAGAATATAGTCGTTCAGGGCGGAACGTTCCTTAACGACGCTGTGCTCAGGTCATTTGAAATGGAGCTTGGCAGAAACGTTATAAGACCTGCCATTGCGGGACTTATGGGTGCGTTCGGCTGTGCGCTTTTCGCAAAAGAAAAATCTCAGGGCAGGGACGGCAAGTCAGGCGTTCTTACAAAGGCTCAGCTTGAAGAATTTGCTTACAATTCAAGAGCCGTTCAGTGCGGTGGCTGTGGTGCGCACTGTAACCTTACTATAATAAGATTTAATGACGGCAGAAGATTTACTTCGGGAAACCGCTGTGAAAAGGGTGCAGGCATAAAGATAACCGACAGAACGGAAAACATGATAGAGTATAAGTATAACAAGATACTCTCTTATGCTGACAACAAGCCTGCAAAGCCTATTGCAAAGGTAGGTCTGCCGCTTGCGCTGTCTTATTATGACCTTATGCCGTTTTTCTCAACACTGCTCACAAGCCTTGGATTTGAAGTGGTTCTGTCTGAGGAGTCAACGAGAGATACATATTACAAGGGTCAGCAAACTATTCCGTCTGATACGGTATGTTATCCTGCAAAGCTTTGTCACGGTCATATAGAGAGCCTCCTTGACAAGGGTGTGGACTTTATATTCTATCCTTGCATGAGCTACAATGCTGACGAGGGTCAGTCGGACAATCACTATAACTGTCCTGTTGTTGCTTATTATCCTGAGCTTCTAAAGGCTAACAATGACAAGCTGAATGATGATAATTTCATCATGCCTTATCTTGACATAAACATTAAAAAGCACGTTGCAAAGGCAATGGCAAGGGCGCTTTCAAAGTATAACATCACTGCAAAGCAGGTGCTTGGAGTGCTTAACAAGGCTTATTCTGAGCAGGTGAGATACCATAGGGATATCGAGGCTAAGGCGCAGGAGATAATCGCTGAGGCAAGAGCAAAGGGTCAGAAAATAATCGTTCTGGCAGGCAGACCTTACCACATCGACCCTGAGATAAACCACGGCATACACAAGCTTATCGCTTCTCTTGGCTTTGCTGTTATCACTGAGGACAGCGTGGCGATGAAAGTGGATACACCCGCACTTGACGTACTCAATCAGTGGACTTATCATTCAAGGCTTTACAGAGCGGCAGAGTATGTATGCGAGAATGATGATATGCAGCTCGTTCAGCTTGTATCCTTCGGCTGTGGTATCGACGCTGTTACAACAGACGAGGTGAGAGCTATACTTGAAGAAAAGGGCAAGCTTTACACTCAGCTAAAGATAGACGAGATAACGAATCTCGGTGCGGCTAAGATAAGACTCAGGTCTTTGGCGGCGGCACTGGAGGAAAAAGAAGCCAGCGCAAATGCTGAGAAGAAAATGGACAAGGAGGCAATGTAATGGCTGAAAAAGAGATAAAACACGCAGGCTCGGACAGAGTAAAAAGGTCTTATTTTGACAAGTCAAGACGTGAGGAATACACTATACTTATACCTGATATGCTTCCTATACACTTCAAGCTTATCATGGCGATATACAAAAAATACGGCTATAACATGGAACTTTTGCAAAACTGCTCACGAAACGTTATAGACGAGGGACTTAAAAACACACATAATGACGCTTGCTATCCTGCGCTTCTTGTTATCGGACAGTTTATGGACGCTCTCAAAAGCGGCAAGTATGACCTTGAACACACGGCTCTGCTTATGTCACAGACGGGCGGCGGCTGTCGTGCTTCAAACTATATCCACCTTATAAGAAAGGCGCTGTCAACGCAGTTCCCTGAAGTACCTGTTCTGTCGCTGAATTTCAGCGGACTTGAAAAGGACGCTTCCATAGATATCACCCCTGCCATTGCAATGAAGCTTATTTATGCGGTGCTTTACGGTGATATGCTCATGCTTTTGTACAATCAGTGCAAGCCTTACGAGATAGAGAAAAATTCTACGGACGAGCTTTTGGCAAGGTGGCAGCACAGGCTTGGAAAGCTGTTTGCTACCCCGAGCAGATATATGCACACAAAGAGCATTTACAATGCCATGCTCAAAGACTTTGCGGCACTGCCGAGGTCAAAGGAGAAGAAGCCTAAGGTAGGTATCGTGGGAGAGATATACGTTAAGTATTCACCTCTTGCGAACAATCACCTGAACGATTTTCTGCTGTCTGAGGGCTGTGAGCCTAACGTGCCTGGACTGTTGGACTTCGTGCTTTACTGTGCGTCGGACGCTATCAATGACGAGAAGCTTTATGACAAGAAAACCAGCCGCACTCTTATGTACGGCATTGGTTATGATGTGCTTTACAAGTTCCAGAAGCAGCAGATAAAGGTAATTAACGAGCAGGGCATTTTCCAGCCGCCTCATGATTTTGAACACCTTAGAAAGTGTGCTGATAAGTATATCAGTCAGGGCGTAAAAATGGGCGAGGGCTGGCTCATCACTGCTGAAATGGCGGCTCTTGCAGAAACAGGCACAAAGAACATAATCTGCACTCAGCCATTCGGCTGTCTGCCTAACCACATTGTTGCAAAGGGTATGTCAAGAACTATCAAGCAGGCTTATCCGGACGCAAACATAGTCGCTATCGACTATGACCCGGGTGCGACAAAGGTCAACCAAGAAAACCGTATCAAGCTTATGCTTGCTAATGCAGTCATGGATTAATAGAAAAAGTTACCCCCTCGGAGCTTGGCTCGGAGGGGGTTGTTTTGTGCAAAAAGCAGGCTTAATAATTGTAGCTTTTCTGTTCATGTATCTGTTCAGGTGCGATAAAGCTCAGGGCTTTAAGTTTCTCGGTGACTTTATCCGCTTCGGCTTTTGATACGTTGAAATCAAAGTCGATATAGTCGATATCATCGTTGTTATATATATCGTCTGTATCGTAAGTCCTTATTATTATGCTTACTATATTTACTTGGTTCTGTGTTCTTTTAAAGTGGTGTATATAGTCGCTGATACTCTTTTTGCGGCTGTCAAAGGCGCTGTTGTAGATATCTATTATCTGCATGGTCTCGTCTTTTGTGAGGGTGTTTTTGTCCTGCGGATTTTGGTGGCTTGAAATATAGGAAGCTGTTATGTCATCTGTTGTTGTGTTCAACGCCCACACATGATTGTATTCAGTAAGCTTTGCTTCATCTATCTTGCCTGTAAAGCCATTGCAGAAGTATGCCAGAATGTTCACTCCGAAAATGATTACCATATACACTGCGAAAATGCCTACCCATTTCACAAAGCGGATTATTGTAAGCTTGCTGTTTGATGATAGTATTCTCACAAGGAGATAGCCCAAGAGAAGTGCAGGAAGAAGTATCAGGTTGCTTGTGTCGGAGAGGACGTAAGTCGTTACAGTGACTACGGCTAGGATAAGGATTATCTCACGATAGGCGCTGAATACGAACGGCTTGCCCGTGTCCTTGCCGTCACGTTTTTTGTAGAGAAAATACAGGAGAGTGATAAGCAGTGCCGAGAAAAGTGTGCTTCCAACGAGAAGAAACAGGACTTTTGTGGAGTAGCCAAATTCCATAAGGTGGGCAGGGAATGCACTCCATGCAGGACAATAGGTAACGATATTTTCAATATCGTATGGGTACTGAACTGTAAATGGGCTTATGGTGGAATAGTATATGCAAGCAGGGAGAGCCGCTTCGCAGGCTGTTATTATCACCGCTGTGTATATCATCTCCGCCAATCTGCCGCAGCATATCATACACAAAAGCACCGCAAGTATCACGAAAAGGCTTGTGGCAAGCTCTGTGAACATAAGCACTGCAGAATATCTTGACACCATGTACAAGGTGATATCCGTTGTGAAGAATATGGCGATAAACTGAATGATGTTCCAGAATATGACCGGCAGGATATGCAGTTTCAGCAGGGTGAGAAGCTTTGAGAAGAAGCGTTCTTTTGCACTGCTTGGAAGCGAGTAAACAAGGTCTGCGTGTGGCTTGCTGTAAAGCTCATGGAAAAGGGTAAAAACTGTGAATACTGCACACAACGCTATCGCCACAGAGCCTGCCTGGGCAAGACCATAGCCTGTGTAACTGTTCGTCACGCTTTCGCTATAGTAGGTGATGAACTTTCGCATGGACATCTGCATGATGAAGTTTATGAACAGCACAAGGTTCGTGATGATGAAAAGCAGTTTGTTTACTCTGAAATCACGGCGTGAGGTCTTTATTATTCTATTCTTCGCTGACAGCATATCCACGCACCTCCATTTCGTAAATGAAAATCTCTTCAAGTGTGAGAGGGACAAGCTCCAGAACGGCAGGTGAGAGAGCAGAAAGCTTTGCGGTGATATCCGCTTTTTCACCCTTTGCCACAACGGTGGAAATTCTTCCGAGTTTTTTGAAACTGAGCACTTCGACGCCTGCGTTTTCTATGGCGGAGCGGTCAAGCTCGCCCTCAGGCAAGGCTATCTGCACCTTTTCAAAGCCCTCTCTTACATCATCGATATCCTTGGCAAAAATGACTTCGCCTTTGTGCAGAAGCATTGCTTTGTCGCAAAGCTCGCCTATCTCGGTGATGTTGTGTGAGGACACCACAAGGGTCGCACCACGATCGAAAATATCGTCAACTATCATGGTGCGGATAAGTCTGCGCATGGCAGGGTCAAGGCCGTCAAAGGCTTCGTCAAGGAGGATATACTTTGTTCGGCTGGCAAGTGCAGCCGCAACGATAGCCTGCCTTTTCATGCCCTTTGAAAACTGGGACAGCGGTTTCTTCCGTGGCAGGTCAAGCTTTGAAATAAGGTCATCGAACACCTTGTCGTCAAAGGTCGGGTAGCTGCTTTGGTAAAAGCTTTTCAGGTCATTCACTGTCAGTCTTGAAAACTGCACCGTTTCGTCGCTCACAAAGCCGGTCATAGACCTCTGTTTCGTCAATGGTGACGCTACCGCTGTCGGGGCGGTAGATCCCGCTTATAACACGCAGTAGGGTGGATTTACCTGCACCGTTCGAGCCTACAAAGCCGTATATGCAGCCCTCGGGGATATCCAGGGTGACGGCTTTCAGTGCCTCGTGATCTTCGTCTGCGTTTTTGAATGTAAGTGACAGGTCTTTTATTTCTATCATTCTTTGTCACTCCTTTCTTTCTGTTCCTCCGCCAGTTCTTCAAGGACGGAGGTAAGCGATCCAAGGCTTATGCCTGCCTGCATTGCGGCGGCGGCATGGAGCTTAAATTCTTCCAGCAATTTTTTCTCTATAGAGCCTTTCTGCTTTGCCACAAAGCAGCCTTTTCCTGCTACAGAATAGATTATATCGTCATGCTCAAGTCTGCTGTAGGCTTTGGCGACTGTGTTTGGATTCAGACCCAGTTCCTTTGCCAACATTCTTGAGCTTGGCAGCTTATCGTTTTCTTTCAGCACGCCTTTTGATATAAGGCTTGAGAACTGGCTGCATATCTGTTCGTAGATAGGTGCTCTTCCTGTAAGATCAAGCGTTATCACCTTGAATACCTCCTTTCGATTTTGTTGTTTCGTTTCATTTGTTCTGCTGTACTAACTGTATTATCTGTTGTAGTACACTTAGAGTATACAACTATAAGTCTGATTTGTCAAGGAGCGTGGATATTTTTCAGCACTTTTCACAATACTGCATCGTTTTGATAGTTGGAAATGTACAAAAGTTCAGGCTTTGTGGAGGGAAATATTATTAAAATGTAAAAAATGTGTTTAAAGGGCTTTGGGGCTATTGACAGGGAAGAAAAATAGTGCTATACTTTAATACATAAAAGCTTAAAAGCATAAAACCTTTAAAGTGATAAATTTTATACAGGCGTGATAAGTACCTGCTTTTGGAAAGGAAGTAATCACAATGGCAAATCAGGCAAAGACAATAAATCAGAAAGGTGACCTTATGTCATATCGTCCTGATATAAAGCTTCTGGACGCAACTATCCGTGACGGAGGACTTGTAAATAATTTTGGATTTTCAGACGAGTTTGTAAAAGAACTCTATAAAACTAACATAAAATCAGGCGTTGAATACATGGAGTTCGGCTACAAGGCTTCTAAGGAGCTTTTTGACGTCAATGGGTTCGGTAAGTGGAAGTTCTGTGATGAGGAGGATATCAGAGCTATCGTTGGTGAGAATGACAGCCCTCTGAAACTTTCTGTTATGGCTGACGTTGGCAGATGTGATTTCAAGAAAGATATCCTGCCAAAGAGTGAGAGCGTTATCGACATGATAAGGATCGCAACATATACTCATCAGATGCCTGGTGCGCTGGAGATGATAAACTACTGCCACGACATGGGCTATGAAACTACTATCAACATCATGGCTGTTTCTGCAAGCCGTGAGGACGATATCGCACAGGCTCTTGACCTTGTGGCAAAAAGCCCTGTTGACGTTATCTATCTTGTTGACAGCTACGGCTCACTTTTCCCTGAGCAGGTGAGAAGACTTACTGCGCAGTATTGCGAGGTGGCTGAGGCTAGTGGCAAAAAGGTGGGCGTTCATATGCACAACAATCAGCAGCTCGCTTTTGCAAACACTATCGAGAGCATTTCTCACGGCGCAAGCTTTGCGGACGCTACAATGAGCGGAATGGGCAGAGGTGCAGGAAACTGCTTTATGGAGCAGATGCTCAGCTTCCTGAGAAACCCTAACTACAAGCTTACTCCTACACTGAAATTTGTTGAAAAGTACGTTGCTGAGGAGAGGGCAAAGGGTTCACAGTGGGGCTATGACGTGCCTTATATGCTCACAGGTGCGCTCAACCGCCACCCTCGTGCGGCTATCGCTTTCCTGAAGGATAACAGAACAGATTACAACGAATTGTATATGGATCTTCTTAACGAGTTGTCATAAAATCATTCTTCATATAAACGGCGTTTCCATAGTGATGTGGGACGTCGTTTTTGTGTTGCATAATTTTTTATCATATGTTATAATTATTTTGCGTTTTCATAAAACCTTTTGGCGGACATCTCGTCATTATAGGTGAAAGGACTTTCAATGAAATTAGGTATGCCTTGTGAGGTGTTGCCTAAATGTAAGGGGGCGGAAAAATGGAGGACAGCAGGATAATCGAGCTTTATGAAAACAGAGATCAGCAGGCTATTTCACAATCGGATATGAAATACGGTGGATATTGTTATTCTGTGGGCTACAATATTCTTGGAGTCAGGGAGGACACGGAGGAGTGCGTGAACGAAACTTGGCTCAGGGCATGGAACTCCATTCCGCCACAGAAACCCAGAATGCTGTCGGCATTTTTCGGGCGGATAACAAGAAATATCGCATTTGACAGATATCGTGCGTCAAAGACCGCAAAGCGTGGAAAAGGTGAGATAGCGGCGGTCTTGGAGGAGCTTGACGAGTGCATACCTGACAAGGACACCACCGAGAGTCTTTGCGACGGCAGACATCTTGAGGGGCTTATAAACGAATTTCTTGGCGAGTTGCAGGAGAGAGACAGAAATATATTTCTCCAGCGATATTGGTTTGCAACGCCTATAAAAGAGATATCAAAAAAGTATGCTATGAACCTGAACACAGTTAAGGCGAGCCTTTTCAGAAGCAGAAATAAGTTAAAGGCTTTGCTTGAAAAGGAGGGAGTTCTTTTATGAAAACAACAGGAGAGGATATTTTCAAGGCTTTGGAAAATGCTGACGAGCATTACATTGAAGAATGCAGACAGAGCGGCAGCGGCATAAAGATAAAAACCATATGGACAAAGTGGGCGGCTGTGGCGGCTTGCGGAGTTATCGCTACTGTGACGGGCGTTATGATGTTTGCAGGCAGGTCGGACAAAGATATAAAAGTGGGCGCAGGTCAGCAGGCGAGCGGCGAGGAAGACACACTGGCGTGTAAAGTTCCTTGGAACGAATATGCAATGAACGGCAAGTATGAGACCTTTGAATATAACGATGTGAAATATGTTTCAATGGGACCTGTGGATAAGTCTTTTCTTGACAGCAAGCTCACCACCATGACCCTTGAAACGGAAAATTATGAGACAAACCAAAAGGAAACAACAAAAGCGGATATTTATTCAATAAAGGACTTGTCACCAAGCGTTTATCTGGCAGTGGTCTTTGATGACGGCTCTGTGGCGTGGTATGACGATTGGGAATACTCACCTGATTACAAAGCCGATATGACCCTTGATGACATTATAAATGACGTAAGTCTTGAAAAAACGGCTCGTGTGGACTATGCTTACAATGACGCAGGAATGGGCAGGCTCAGAAAGTATACTAATATCGACCTCTCAAAGCTGCTTGACCTGTTAAAGGACGATAATGGTTCATACAATGCGGTCTATGAGGGAGACGCTTATGAGAGCGACCCTGATATTAATTTGTCGGTAACAAATGATGATGAATATTACATTGAGGGCGGAATAACAATAAGCTTCTATGTAGAAAGACTTGACGTCAACGGTACGGCTTATTTTACTGCTAACGGAGATCTGTATGTTCAGCTTTTTGCAGGAGATGTATTAAAATTTGATATAGGCGGTGAAAAGGCAGAAAAGCTTGAAAACTGGCTCAATGAGAACTGCGAATACACTGACGTAAAGAAAAACGCTGAGGTCGCTGGCGATGTTGACCCTAGTGAGAAAGCAGTGACTTCTGTCGCCAAGGACGATTCTGATATGGCTGACGAAGTTGATATTGGATATATCGACTATTTTGAGGACGTTGGGGACAATACCTTTACAACAAAGGACGGCAGGCTCACGGCGAAATACTCCTATGAGGTAAGCGGAGGCGAGTTCATAAGCCATATTACCTACACAAACAACTGGGACAAGGACATGGCGCTTGACTTCACGACTGACCAGTATATCACCACAGAGGACAGTAAGGGCAATTCCACGAGCTATGGCGAAAATGGCGACAGAAACACCATGAACACTTTGCTCAAAGCCGGAGAGAGCTACACGTATGACTACAAGACGGATATTGGTGCCGACTATGTGAAAGGCACGGCAAAGATAACGCTTATCGCAAACACTGCAAGCGATAAAAACTGCAATGGAGTAAACTATGTGACGCTAAAAGATATAGAGATAGATTTTCAGTAATGAAATAGTTTAATGTGTAGTGGAGAACTGAGTTTTTTCGATAAAAAGATAAAAGCCTGTCGTATCGGACTGATACGGCAGGCTTGATTTTATTTGTGCTTGTAGACCACACGCTCTTTTACGTCTATCTGCTTGTAGGATATTTTGAAGCCTATCCATGTGGCAAATGGATAGAGTAGTGGGAATATGGCGGTCATGATGAAAACAAATGGGGACATATCTTTCACGTCGGCAGAGTGGGCAGCCCAATCTATAAGAGGATAGAAGCAGGCGTCGAGAAGCTTATAGGCAGGCATGAAGTTGAACGAACCGCTGAATTTTGATATCATCAGCAGTATCATTGTTATGTAGCATGGTATGCTTGCAATAAGACCAAGTGTGAAGCCATAGTTAGGGCAATCCTTTTCACCGTGGAATGTGACCTTATTTCTGGCTTCCTCTCCCTGTTTCAGACCAAAGTCAGCCATAAGGCAGACCACTGTGAGAAGTCCTGTAAGACCGAAAATTATATTTGCCAATGCACCGAAAGGCTTTGCAACTGCGATAAAAAAGAGAAATACGAAAATTCCGAAGAACTCTGTTTCAACCCATTTCAGCAGTGCAGTGAGTATGGCTTTTTGTTTGTTGTATTTTTCCATTTTAATACTCCCGATAAAAATAGTATAAGATGATTATACCACGTTATCGTGATATTTTCAACCATTATGCAGATTTTTCATCTGATAATCACAAAAGCTTCGGGCAGGATAATAACATAAAAAGGAGAGTGATAGCCATGAAAAAGCGTGACAAGAGCCGTTTTCCGCAGGCTTCAGACGGCACAAAGGTATACAAGCCCCATGACGTTATCTCGGCAGGTCAGGAATATGTTGTGACGGACAATTACACTGCGCCAAACGGCAGAGTATACAATCGTCAGGAGCAGAATGCAGGCTGGGCGAGAAAATGGGTAGACGAGAACGAAAAGTAGCCGTTGAAAAACCTCCGCAGGTGTGATATAATTACAGTATATCATGATCTGCGGGGGGTATTTTTATGAAAAAAACAGCATTGGTAACAGGTGGCTCTGGTGGGATAGGCTCGGAGATATGCAGGGCGCTTGCTGAGGACGGCTGGCAGGTGGCTGTATGCTACAAGAATGGCAGGGCGGCGGCGGAAGCTTTGGTATCTGAGCTTAAAGAGCGTGGCTTATGTGCAGAGGTTTTTTACTGCGACATTGGCGACAAGGACAGTATAGATAAATGCGTGGCGGAAGTCAGGGACAGTTTGGGCTTTGTTACGCTTCTTGTAAACAACGCAGGCACAGCGGATATAGAGCTTTTTACTGACATGACTGACGAGAAGCTATGCGAGATGATGAACGTGAATCTGCTTGGTGCAATGCGTATGAGCAGGGCAGTGCTTCCTGAGATGATAAGGGAACACAGTGGAAATGTGATAAATATAACCTCCGTATGGGGCGAAAAGGGAGCTTCCTGCGAGGTTGCATACTCGGCGGCAAAGGCTGGGCTTATAGGATTTACGAAGGCGTTGTCGAGGGAAGTTGCCATAAGCGGTATAAGGGTGAACTGCGTATCCTGCGGAATGATAGACACGAAAATGAACGGCGAGCTGACGGATGAAGATGTTCGTGTGATAGTTGATGACATACCGGCAGGCAGGATAGGCAAGCCGAGAGATGTGGCGAATGTTGTGCGTTTTCTCAGTGGAGAGGGAGCAGATTACATTCACGGGCAGGTCGTCAGAGTGGACGGGTGCTGGATATAGGTCACTCGCCGTGACGGGCATTTTACGCTGCAATTTGTGATATGATGTAATTTTGCACCGCTTTTTGAAATGTGTAGGTGAGCGATGCCGTGGTTGCCATATCCTTGATGCCAAATTATTTTGGGGTGACATTGTGTGATATTTTTCAACAATTCAACGGGCGAGAAATATCGGGCTGTCGCATTTCGGTGAAACCGAAATTGAGCCAGGCCCCTACAATGCTGAATTTTTACAAGTTCTGAGAACGGGCGACCTCAGGTCGCCCCTACAGATCATTCGGGCAAGTTTGTTGTGCCGCAAAGTCGCTTTGCTTGGTGCTTGTGCACAACTTTGGTCAGCTATGCTAATTCCTCATTCCTCACTCCTCATTCCTCATTCAGTGTGTATACTCTCCACACACATCTGCATATACTAAGTTAAAACATTTCTCCCCATCAGGACAAGGAGGTCAGTATATGGATTATCTTATGCTTGTGGATAAATTCAATCCCATAGATATGGGATTTTACGATCGTGTGGAGTTGACAGAGGTGAACGGCAAGTTTATGGAATCTCAGGCAGGAAACAGGCTCAGGCTTCTGCTCAAAAAGGCGGAAGCTGACGGCATAAAGCTGAAAATTATTTCTGCCTATCGCTCTTTTGAATATCAGCAGATGCTTTGGGAGCGTGAAGTATCTCACGAAATGTGGGGCGGTCTGAGTTATGAAAAGGCTGTGGAAAAGGTGGGCAGAACTCTCGCTCTCCCCGGGTCAAGCGAACACAACACCGGGCTTGCTGTGGATCTCGGCAGAGAGGGTGACAATGATGTGAGCGACGATTTTTACAAGACGCCTGAATCACGGTGGCTTTGTGCAAATGCCGCAGATTTCGGCTTTATCCTCCGCTATCCTCGCCTTAAAGAGCAGATGACCGGCATTGATTTTGAACCGTGGCATTATCGTTATGTGGGCGTTGAAGCCGCTCGTATCATTGCCGCAGGCGGGCTTTGCCTTGAGGAGTTTCTGCACTTTTACTCGAAAAATATATCTGAAAATCCTGTGAAAATAATTGACAGAAAGAGCATTGTGTAGTATAATTATAACAAAGCTATGAGCGATAGCCGCAAGTTTTTGTATGCTATTGCGAAAGAAAGGAAGTTTTGTTATGTCAAACTATTCAAGAAAAAAGTCGTTCTGGACTTTAATGGGTGCGATGATACTTGTTGTTGCGTCAACTGCGCTTTTTGTATACAAATATTTTGAGGATAAGGAGCATGCCGAAAAGTGGAAAGACTATGAGGAGTGCGGTATACAGTAAATAACAGACAGCTTTAAAGGCACTGCTTTTTGTGAGCAGTGCCTTTGTATATCAACACAATTCATTGATGTAAAGTTTATCAAAATCGCTGAAAAAGCGTGCTTGCACTTGAAATGCGGTTTGAAATGTGATATAATAGTCGTAATGACCTGATGACAAACTTGTTCTAGGGAGGGACGTTATAATGCAGATAAGAGAATCAGCTGAAAATTATCTCGAAACGATACTTATTCTCAGCCAGCGCAAGGGCAAAGGCGAGGTAAGAAGCATAGATATAGTAAACGAACTTGAGTTTTCAAAGCCGAGCGTAAGTGTTGCAATGAAAAATCTCCGTGAGAACGGCTATATAACTGTTGACAAGGACGGTTATATTCGTTTGACAGACAAGGGCTTGGAGATAGCCGAGAAAATGTATGAGCGTCATACGTTGCTTTCACAGTGGCTCATAAAGCTTGGTGTTGACGAGAAAGTTGCAGTAGAGGACGCTTGCCGTATGGAACACGTTATCAGTGCGGAGTCCTTTGCGGCTATCAAAAAGCACACAGGTATGGCTTGATAAGATGATAATTGCCGTGGGTCTTCCTGCGGCATTTTTTTTATTGCAAACAAAAAAGGGAGAACAGCTGTGCCGTTCTCCTTTTTGTTATTTGAATTTGTCTTTGAGCTTGTCAAAGAATGTTTTGCGCTTTGCGTAGTTCTTTTCACCGAGGGACTTTTCGTAGTCACGGAGCTTTTCTTTCTGCTCTTTAGTCAGATTGCGTGGAACTTCAACTGTTACACGAACGTAGTGGTCGCCGTGGTCGTTTCTGTTCACCTTCTTTATGCCCTTGCCTCTCAGGCGGAACACTGTGCCTGTCTGTGTACCCTCTGGCACTGTGTATTTTACCTTGCCGTCAAC
>OLYB01001864.1_pt1 | contig 15747 bp, 9 predicted proteins | sample 1674481 | NCBI WGS metagenome assembly OLYB01 (sample SAMEA103958167, study PRJEB25191) | human gut metagenome
ATCTTCATATGCCATCTTATTTTTTAGAGACATTTACTGAATATCCCTAAAAAAATGAGAAATGGTTGCGTGTTGTTATCAGAAACCATTTCTCATTTTTTTATTCCCAACTTCTTCCTAGTACCAATTCACCGCACTACCCGTATTGCTTCGCTGATCCCATTTCAAAGCATCGGTCAGCATACTGGAGTTAGCACGAATACTGAAGTTATAGGAAGTAAAGGGACCGAATACCAAGCCACAGCTCATATTGAAACAGTGCAGGTCACGGCTGATATTGACCGTTGTCATTGACATCTCTTTCGTATTAAAATCATACCCCGAAGAATAATTCACATTCCAACGGCTACCCAACTTCACATTACCGGAAACATTCAATGAATGAGTCACCGAATAAGGATATCTCATCGTCTTGATATTAATCTGCTTGCTTCTGTCCTCACGAATACTATAACTATAACTCAAACTCAATGACCATGGCATCTTGAAAGCCATATAGCCATCCGGATCTATAGCCGCCTTCTCTGTCTTTCTCAAACCGGAGTTATCTTCTTCCTCCGTGTTTTCATTGCCATCATCACTGTACTCATCCAGATTTTCATTCTTCTTGTCTTTATCCCCCTTACTGTCCTTTTCATCTTTCGGCCCAAACCACTTTTTCCACGAATCATTATTCAATGTATACGAGAAAGAACCGCTATATCCCTGAAAACGACCAAAACGTCCGTATGACCATTCTGTACGGTTACTTTCCACTACCTTGCCGTCTTTATCAAACTCATAAGCATACGTAGCAAACTGGGCGTTCATATTAAAAGTATAGCTCTTGGTCAGTTTCAAGCGCAGATTCATACTCAAATCTCCCCAAGGTTTCTCTTTAGCCGCCGCATTATAGTTAATACTGGCTCCCAACTGGTCAATCAAGCTGATTTTCTTCACTCCGGTAGTATCCGCATCGGATTTCACTTTCATTTCCACATTATTATCTATAGAGAAAGTGAAATTCTCGGATTTACCACTGGGCGAGAAAGAGTAAGGCAAACCTTCATATGGATTATAAGTCTGAGTACGTACTTCTCCATCCGTATCAGTATAAGTATACGTTCCCACATATCCATACCTAGACGTACTGAAGTCCGGCGCATAACTCATGCTCACCGAAGGAGTAAAGACGTGACGGATCATTTCAATCTTGTCGCCAAACAATTTCTTCCACGGTTTGTAGAAACCATACATCTTGGTATTCACCTGCAAGCTCAAATCATAGTTATACACACGGTTGAAACCGTTGATTGTATCTCTCCGCACATTATTAGGTGCCGACGGATCATAACTCTGCTCCACCTTGCGCATATACCAGCGCTCGGTATAGTTGAAAGAAGGCACAACGTTGATATATTTAAACAAAGTGAATGTAGCGCTGATAGGAATCTTATGCTGCATACCATTAGTCCATTTATTCAAGCCCTGCTTCAGAATCAGATTATCCTTGGTATTAATCGAGTTCGTCATCTGGCCGGTATATTGGAGTGAGATTTTCTCATACCAACGTTCATCACCTACCGCTTTCTTACGCTTGAACGGATAAATACGGTTCAATGAAATATTCAAATCCGGCAACGTCACACTGATAGAAGAGTCACGCGTATTCTGAGAGATATTGAATGTACTGGACAGATTCAATCCTATTTCGGGGAAATTGCGCGAATAACTCACACTAGACGTCTTGGTGTTATTTGAATACTGCTGCGGGTTGTACAAACTACTCAGGTTACGCTGGTCATAACTACTGGTCGCAAAGTTCACATTCGCCGAAAAAGAGCTGTTAGGGTTAGCCTTGGCATCCTGTCTGTGACTCCATGCAATTCTGAAATCTTTTGTAACCATATAGTCCGGCATATTCTTCTCACCGGTTTTCGTTACCAGATAACTGGCATTGAAATTACCGCTATATTTATATCTCTTGTTATAATTAGACTGCACGGACAGTCCCCATGAACCTTTCGTAAAGATCTCACCCAACACTTTCAAATCCATACGGTCACTGATGGCGAAATAATATCCCCCATCACGCAAATAAAAACCACGATTCATTTCATCACCGTATGTAGGCATAATGAATCCTGACGAATAACTGCTGTTAAACGGAAAAAATCCGAAAGGAATAGCGATAGGCAACGGCACATCCTCCACCACCAGCTGGGCAGGACCGAAAACCACATTTTTCTTAGGACGCACTTTCGCCATGGAAAGTTTCAGATAAAAGTGAGGATGTTCGTGATTATCACACGTAGTATATCGTCCGTGACGCAAATAAAGTTCATCATTAGCACCTTTCTTCGACTCCTCACTGGTAACGTATCCTTCCCCCTGCTGAGTAACGATATTATTAATGAACCCCTTCTTCGACTTGAAGTTATAACGCATGATTTTTGACTCATACGGAGTCTCGCCATCCTTAAAGACAGGAGTACCTTTTTCCACGCCAGCCGAGTCGGGAACACCACGGGCATACACCGTACTGCTATCCATGTTCATTGTAATCACGGCAGAGGTCAACTCTATTTTCTCATAGTTCACCTTACCGTCACCATACAGATGGGCATATCCGCCCTCAGTGAATACGATAGAGTCATTTGCTTCATAAATAACAGGCGCATCCAACGGCTGTTTCTTTTTAGGTGCAACCGTATCGATAGACAACGTATCTACCAAAGCACTATCTACTTTCAGGGAATCATTACCGGATGCAGAATTCCGCTTTCTGCGTTGAGCACCTGTACTTAAAGAAAGTGACAGGCATGCAAATAGTAGTAGGAATGTTATAAATCTATGTCGTTTTAGTGGCGTCATTCACAAATCATTTACGCTTTTGAGGGGCAAAATTAAGCATTATCCGCCAATAATGAACTATTTAGCGGATATTTAATTTATTTTTAAGGCTTACAAGAAACATTCGCACCAATGGTTAAAACGGATTATCCCATCTTCCCCATAACGTGAAATACTCTTTAACGCCTTCTCCACGCTCTTTTCCCTGTCCAGATGCGTCTTTGAGAAAAACTTGTCGGCAAAGCAAATAACCTGTTCTTCCAGCGAAACCGGAACCATATTCCGATGAGGAACAGGCAACTGCTGGTCAATAATACTTTGCAAAGACATACCCGCTCCCGTATGTCTTTCACAGACCAATGCATGACGCGGAAATCCTTCTTTCCGCATCAGATCAGCCCCCAAATATCCATGACAAATATAAGGATAAGATCCGAAACAACAAATGCCCTCAGCATCCGTCATAAAAATACCAATATCGTGCAGCATCGCCGCCTCTTCCAGAAACTGCTTGTCCAGATTCAATTCCGGATGCTTTCCGGCAATCCATAACGCCTTATCGGCCACCGAACGGCTATGCGCCAGCAGGATATGTTTCAGTTCATTATCTTCAGGATAATATTTATTAATGATAGCAAGTGCGTCCATTCTCAATTAAATTCTTATTTTTGTGCAATATTACAAAATAATCGCCACATATCATGAAAACAAAATACATTTTCCTATACTGCCTCTTGTTTATCTGCAACGCCGTGACCGCGCAAAAGGTTATCACCGGAGCCGAACAGATGGACCGTCTCTTACCTATATTAAAAGGGAAGCGTGTGGCATTGGTTGTAAACCAAACCTCCAAAGTAGGAGAAACCCATCTGTTGGACACCCTGCTTGCAGCGCATATACAAATAAAAAAGGTATTCGCTCCCGAACACGGCTTCCGGGGTGACGCCGATGCCGGAGAAACCATCAGGAACGGAAAAGATACCCGCACGGGAATACCCATCCTGTCCCTTTACGGTAAAAATAAGAAACCTACAGCCACACAGCTACAGGACATAGACCTGATTGTGTTCGACATTCAGGATGTAGGTGCCCGTTTCTATACCTATATCAGCACCATGCAGTATGTAATGGAAGCTTGTGCCGAGAACCGGAAGCAACTGGTCATCACAGACCGGCCCAATCCTTGTGATTACGTGGACGGCCCTGTGCGACAGAAAAACCAGAAAAGTTTTGTGGGTATGCACGCCATCCCCATTTTACACGGTTGCACTGTAGGCGAGCTGGCTCAAATGATCAATGGCGAAGGCTGGCTGCCCAATGGCAAAAAATGCGCGTTGACCGTCATCCCCGTGGAAGGCTGGAAACACGGACAACCCTATTCGCTTCCGGTAAAACCCTCTCCCAACCTGCCCAACGACCAGGCAATTGCCTTATATCCTTCACTCTGCCCGTTTGAAGGTACAGCCATCAGTGTGGGCAGAGGTACTCTTTATCCTTTTCAAGTAATCGGTTCACCGGATATCCGCATCTCCTCCTTTTCTTTCAGACCGGAAGCCTTGGAAGGCTTTGACAAGAATCCGATGTATAAAAACCAATACTGCTATGGCAATAATCTCCGCCATATCACCGCCCCGAAAGGATTCTCTTTAAAATACATCATCACCTATTATCAAGCTTATCAAGACCTTGGGAAAGCGGACAAGTTCTTTACCCGCCCGCAATGGTTCGACCTGCTGATAGGGAACCGTACCGTAAGGGAACAAATCATGAAAGGAGCCAGTGAAGAAGAAATCCGTGCAGGATGGCAGAACGAACTGGAAGCCTACAAAAAGATGAGAGAGAAATACCTGCTTTATGAATAATATTTCCTTCCAAGCTGACAGTTTTCGTCAAAAAAGGAGACAACAACCCAATCTATTCAGGACACGCAGCACCATTCCTCTGCATCCACCAAGCCCCAACCACAAACGGCTTTCCAACCGCCAACACATGGAATCCGTTTCAATCTTCTTTCCGGAAGGCCTGCATACCTTTCTCACCACCCCGATGATATCCGTGTCCTCACATTCCTCATAAAAACGGCAGACGCCATCCCCCTGCATCAGATAACGACTGTCTCTTTTTTGAATAATCCGATGCAATACATACCGGTCTGTCTGCCGGAACAGAATGACATCAAAAAGTTTCAACTCCTCCTTATCATACGGCCCCACCACCACTTCATCCTTCCCATTTCTCAGTAAAGGCATCATGGAATTGCCTTTCACCCGGAACTTCACACTCCTGCCACTTTTGATTTCCGACTCCACCCACGCAAAGAAACATTCATTCGCTATCCGCTTCATACCCATCTCCATATAAAGTACGACATACTAATTTCACCGCCTCCGCATCGGGCAAACACTCCAGATGATAAACAGGAATGGATGAAACCATCTTTTCCAACAGACTACAAACCCCACAGTATAATTCCTCCTCGTATGCAAATGCAGGAGGAGCAGACGGATGCAAAGCTGCATAAGCCTGCAAAGTGTTCAATCTCCGTATCTTGTTATACGGTGCTTGTGACAAACGTACACATCCGGCCAACGGATAACGCTCCGCCTTATAACAAGGAGTCTTCCCACTCCACGGGCTGCCATATACCCACACGCCCCCCTCTTCATAACGCACAATGGGACTGTCATCATTCAGCAACTTACTTCCTGCTATATTTTCCCTCCACAAACGGGTATGGGTACTTTTTCCGGTTCCGCTTTCACCTAAAAAAAGAACTGCTTTCCCCTTATAAACAATACAACTGCCATGCAAGGCAACCGTATCTTTCCGTACCGTCATCAGGCCATACCCCATCCATAAGGCAAACCTTAAAAGACGGGGAGAATAATTACCATATAAACAGATACCTCTCCCGGTTCCACCCATCGTCCGGAGATAAAGCGACGGTTCTCCCTGCGGAGCCAGTTCCAACAAAAAGCTATCCCCACCCACACCGAAAGTACCGGTTACATCTTCATATCCGAACCCATAGGACTTTCTCTTAAAAGCCGGAAAATCCCAACCGTTTCCTTCCCAAACAGTAAAATCCGGCAACCAAGCGCCCTCGTATACATCTTTTGCCGAAACCAGATCCGGTTGCCAAACAAAAGGCTTGAAACCGCTGATACCATCCACCGCTTCCATCAACCTTTCGTCCGGCAATGCGAAGCAGTGGCCACCTATTTTATAAATTCGATCCATTGTCTTTTCCATTTAATCTGATTACACGATGACAATACGCCAACGAACTTTCCCGATGGGCTATCGTAAGAACAGTCAGCCCCCTACACTCCTTCATCAGACCGAGAAGCATTTCATTGACAGCCCGTTCAGTCTCATTATCCAATGCAGAAGTAGCCTCATCCAGTAGAAGCACCTCCGCTTTCTTATACAAAGCACGGGCTATGCCTACCCGTTGTTTCTGACCTCCCGAAAGCCTTCCTCCCCCTTCACCCAAAGGAGTATCCATTCCTTGCGGCAATTCATCCACCCAAGCATCCAATCTCACCAGCCTCACTATCTCCGCTACCCGTTCCTTATCTATAGACCGGCATCCCAAAGCAATGTTTTCCGCCAAGGTCCCATCCAGCACAAACACTTCCTGTTGCACATATCCCACCTTGCGATGCCATTCCTGCCTCGGCACATCGGCAAGCGGCCTGCCATCTATCCGAATAGCACCTTTATCCGGAGTGATAAATCCCAAAAGCAGATTAAACAAGGTAGATTTACCCACGCCACTCTCACCACAGATACCTACATATTCCCCCTTACGAATAGTACAACAAAAGTCCTTTAGAACCTCTTTACTTTCAGGATAAGCATAGGTGAGGTGTTCTATCCGTATCTCTTTTTGAAAAGAAAACGCTTCCTGCCCCCATGATGGAGAAACTGCTTCCATCCCCTTATCCCCCAACCCTTCCTCTATAATCCGCAGAGAATAGACCGCATTCTGTACTTGTGTCCAACCACCTAAGATGCCGCGCAAAGCGGGTAACAGCCGGAAAGCCGCCACAGCAAAGACACCTACCAACGCTTTGATATCCCCTGTTCCGAAAACGGTGAGCAAGGTCAGCCCCGATATGACCGCCATTTCGGAAAGGCAAAGAGGAAGATGCTGTATCGTTTCCAGTTTCAAACGGCTCTCACTGATTTTCCTTACCCTCTGGGCGAATGCCTGCTGAAGAAAAGGAAACGCCGCATTCAGTTCCAATTCGGCATACCCTTTCATCGTTTCCGTGACCAGCCGGGATTGCTCACGACGAGCCTGCTGCTCCTGCTCACCATAACGGCGCATCGGTTTCCTAATCCCCCATCCGTAAATCAGCATGAAAGGCAGAAAGGCAATATACAGCATCAGTACCGTCAACGGAGCGTAAACCAACAAAGCAGCCGTCACCCAAAAAACAAGCAGCAGTTCTCCTGTCATGCGAAGCAAGGGTGAAAGAAGGTTTAAAGAAAAAGCATAACAGATATAGTTCACCTCATACCCCAGCCGGATACTCCCCCTGCTGCGTATAAACAATAATCCCCGTTGATAGTAAGAAGTAAAGAGAGAAAAGCTGAGCCGACGGTAAAGAGACATCAGAAAATGGTTTTGAAAACGTGAAAGCCCCGCTGCCAAAGCGTTTTTCACCAAAATAAAGACTATTGCCACCAGACAAAATAACAGGGCGGCATCTTTATCCCTCCCGTCATCCAACAGAAAAAACAAGACAGGCAACAGGGCAGCGAGTCCGGCAAAGTCAAGTAATGCGCAAAGAAATACGGCACAAACCACCCTTATCCCCATTTTCCTTTCATCAGGCAACAACAAACGGCAGATTCTTTTCAACATAAACCGCTTATTTTCGTTCCGTCTGGAAGATGGTATGGGGAGAGCGCAGATGCAACAGAATAGAATTTCCAACCCATTTGCACAGTGAAATGCGCAACACGCTGTTGCACGCACGATGAGTATGCAGCATACGTTTGGTTTTATAAACCAGAATGCCCCATTTATTCTTCGCCGGAACTGACATCGTATAGGGTGGCCGGATGATTTCCCGTAAAATTTCCTCCGCCAACTCTTCTCCTCCATATACAGGAACGGAAGTTCCCAAATAATCATTACAGAGGCGGGTCATTGCCAATATCATATTTCTAAAACGAATATCCGTCACTTCCTCAGGAATATGCAGGCCGTATTTATTCAGCAGGCAAGCCCAGTCGCAAAGATGATGAAGTGCCAGGCCGCGTGCATAATGCTGGGCGGCATGAAAAGCGAGAAATACGGTATTAAAGGTGGAAGATGGGATTAAAATGGAGCATTTTCCGTCCAATTCCGCCGATACGGGTTGTAGCAGTTTTTGAAGGAGCTTATCCATCTTCACTGCTATACGGTATGTTTCCGAATTAATGAAGGTTTTATGATTCTCTATCGGAATACCTTTATAGTAAAACATACTATGCTTTTCGGAGTGTTCAAAGTCTACCTCTATTCCTTTTTCTTCCATTAACCGGTCTGCCAGCCGGTTGGCCTCGGCATCACTTTTCCGGGAATGGTCTGCCGAATAAGTGAAGATGTCTATATCTCCCCCTTCCCTGTGCGAAGGAATGGGATAATAGGTGGAGAGGCCCACTCCTTTCAACTGGACCGTGGTAATGCCATGCGTTTTATAAAAAGCTGAAAGTTCGGCTATGGTATGGCAGTACCGCAGGTAGCGTTTTTCATAGTTCTCTACCGCCATCGCCCAGTTTAACTTCAAAGCCTTCGGGGGTTGCAAACAGGCCGGCAGGGTTTGTATTCCGTCCCATACCAAGGCCATCACTCCCTGAGTGCAAGCTAGTCTGTAACACGCCTGCCAAAGGGCAGGAGATATATCGGTAAAAAGGATTTCACTAACCGGCTTTGTGCTGTTCAACGCGGATCGGAGCAAGGCAAATAGCATTTGCTCCGGTTTATCGAGTATTATATCCATTGTTATATCAATCAAGTAAGGCTGAACATTTTTTTAGTGCATCTGCCCAAATCACCACATCTCTTTCGGCCTGCTCTTGAGAAATATGATAAGATTCCACCAACACCAAGGCTGCCTCTTGTAAAGTGAAATCCTTTCCCGAAAGTCGTTTCCAAAGTAAGCAAGCGGAAAAATTAAAGGAAATAATACGGGTCAAATCAGTATCGGGAACACCTTGGTTCACAATTATTGTTTCTCCGGCTATGGAGCGGAGTTTGAAATGGGGATTAAGTTTCATAATCTTCTAATCTTAAAAAAAGAAAGCCGCCCGACCTTTCGAGACAGGACGACCTTCTTTTATTACAAATCACTTTCTGCCATGACTAATAACATGATAGCAAATAATTCTCTTATTTTTTATAACTATCCCAACCGGTTCCTGTAAAAGAAGGAGTACCTGTCACATTAATGATAGAGAAAGCATCTGTTATCGATGAATCAACAACCAAATTGCCGTTAAAAGTACCACCCTCAATATTTAATTCCATAGGTTCGGTATTTCCGGTACTTTTTGATAATTCCACGTTACCATTAATAATACTAGTACCTTTAACAGTTACTTTAACTCCGTCAGTGTAGGTTGAAAAGCCGCAAACATCAAATGCATATGCACCAGTTCCGGCATTAATCGTAGTATTGTTAATTAAAATATTACCACAATTGTTACTCAATACATATAAGGCATTTAGCCCCCTCACTGTCATAGCATCCAACGTCAAATTACAGTAGTTCTGAATCATAATTTTATCATTATCACTTGCCAGTGTTCCGTTTTTCATAGTAACGGTAGAACCTTTCAACAATTGACAACTGTTCGTTTCTGTGCCAGCCGAACCAACGGTCGGTTTAGCAAGTGTAAGCACATGGTTGTTCAAGTCCAATTCTACAGATTGTCCACTTTGCGTTTTAAAGCCATTACAAGTAGCGTCTCCATTCAAACGTATCTTCACGTTAGCATTACCGCTTAAGTATAAAAGTGCGGACGGATCGGAAAAAGTACCACCGGTAACAGCCAGCGATGCACCTGCACCAACCACATAGATCTTGCCATTCAGTGTTCCACCACTGATAGTCATCTGTCCCAAGTCATTGACTGCACCATTATGGCCTTCATTATCCACCACATACTGAGCGGAACCAGTCGTATTGAATGTACCTCCTTTGATTTCAGCCACATGATGATTCTGTACGGTTGCCTGAGACATATTGGTGAACGTACCGTCGTTGATGACAAGCTGGGCTCCATCATCATTTTTAATGGTATTAAGACCTCCGGCAAATGTACCACCGTTTATGATAAGTGAAGGATTCTGATGATTAGTACCGCTTACATATCCATTTCGCGGATTCTTATTGGTATAATCATAATACCCATTGGCTATCATCGAAGAATAATGCCCGTTTTGCGATATCTCCACATTTGGATTAATCGTCATCTCGCCATGATTCAGAATATTATAATAGCTGTTACCACCTGAACTTTCTGAGTCCTGACCGTTTTCCTTACTTCTAATATAGGTTCCGCCATTAAGAATTACTGTACCGTTATTATAGATACAAGCTTTCCCGTGACTTACATTATCCACTGTACCATTTCCGTTAATGGTCAGTTTACTATCCTTGTTTACGGTAAATGTATCACCAGATTTGTTGGTGATTTTATGACCGTTCAAATTGATGATAACTTCATTCGTTGCGGAAATAGTAAAATCTCCCGTCAAGTCTGTGGCAAGAGTATAAGTTCCACCATTTTTTGCGACATTTTGCAAGTCGGCTACGGCAGCATCAACTACTTCAAATGCATCATTACCGGACAGATTGGGTAATTCAGCACCCTCTTCTTTATAAATAATGACAGTTGAAGTGTTACCGCTTTCACGACTGATGGCTGTTACTTTGGCACCACTCTTCACTCTTACATTACCGGCTTTTACCTTCAATGTATTAACAGTAACTCCTTTACCAAGAACCAATGTGTTTGCAGCAGTAGTTGCCGTTACTTCATCATAAGTAGCTGTTTCGCCATTGGCAGCCAAAGTTACGGTAGAAGAAGGCAGATCTATCTCAAATTTAGGCGCAGTATCTAATTGCGGTACAGATACCAACACGTTTTCAGGTGCAGCTGTACCACCAGTACCAGTGCTCTCTTCTTTAATGGCAACAGCATTTGTTGTAGAAATATTTTCAAAGGATATGCTGACATTTTCTGCCGGTGTATCTTTTTTCGGTATTGAAACCGTAGGACTGGGTTCAGTTGAAGCCACATCAGCCACAGAAACAGAATTGGTTTCTTTTAAAGCATCGGCTACCGCTGATACACTTTCAACTGTTGTCGGCACACTTCCGGATACTTCGTCCAACGTTATAGTTGTGGTATAACGTTCGTTACGTTTAGCATCTAAAGCTTTTGTCTTTAAAACCTTGCTTGTAGCGCCATTACCAATGGAAAGTTCCAAGGCAGGATACTCGGCTACAGGCAACGGGAAATAGAATGTTTTACTGGTCACGACGTCACTGCTGGCAGTAAAGTTTATAGTTATGGATGAGGAATTTGACGTTTCTGTGGTTGTCAATGTAGGGATACCACCAGCGAATGCTATTTGTGCATTTCCAGCAATGGCTGGAACAGTAGTTTTTTCTTGAGCGGTCATAGAAGTCAATTTCGCCCAAGTATAGTCCTTCGGGATATTATTGACAGTTATGCTCATCAGGGCACCTGCATTTTTAAAAGCCAAGACATCCTGTGCGCTCTCATTTATTTGGCAAGCCATAAGAGCACTGCTGTTTTCTCCTTCCTTATAATTATAGGTATCCTTCAACGTTAATGATATTTTACTTCCATCATAAGAAGCATCGCTGCCATAAGGATAAAAAGCAGCTTTCTTTACAGGATTCTCACCTTCCAGTACCCCTGAGAACCCTGCGTTCTTGGTTCCGGCTCCACTGGATAATGAATAGTTAATGTTAGTGTAAGTAGAAGAACTTCCATTCGTTACAAAAATGCCAATCTCGTCACCTATACTCCAAACGACAGAATTGCCATTCATAGCAGTACGCGATTCAGCATCTCCCATAGTGGCACATACTTCATCAACACCACTTTTCGCCACGCCCAAATCTTCATTGGAACAACCGGTTATTCCTAATCCAAGAACAGCTAAAGATGTGAACAATATCTTTTTCATACGTGTATGTTTTTAAATTATTTATTTCAATTACCAAGGCTGCGGGTTATAGTCTTCTGTTCCACCACTTACTGCAAATCCTTTTTCCACTTCTACTTCGATAACCTCCACTTTAGGAGCCTCATACATTTCCATATTGTTTGTTTCCATAATTTCCATACAATAAATTTAGATTATAATTTTTCAATGATTCTGTTCAGACATTATACGCCCCAATTATACCATAGAATATTTTTTATAGAAAGATGCTATAATTGCCGTCTGTGGGCAGAAGACTCCTGGCGGTCCGGTGACATATACTGTGTCTCCGCAACCTCGACTTGACAGATAACGGGAAATAAGGATTCGCATTCCCGCTTGCAGTGTTGTTTTCATACGTCTGTAAATGTTAGATCAGTCTATCTTGTCAAAAGACTTTGCCTAACTCCCCCTCCTCTGTTCGGCGGTTAATAAAAAAAAGCGTGAGGGCTGTATCTTGTTTATCTTATCGTCGGGCCTTCGCATTGCCTTGTACCTAGATAAACAACAGCCACCCACGCCATTAGGTATATAGATGCCACAGTAATGGCAGGTATATAACACAGACGTGAGCGTTGTTGTTATCATCTTCAGGTACAGTTCAAAGTTGCGAAGTTTGACGATAGAAGATAATTTCAATAACGCTTCTTAAAATATGTAACGTTCTACTACGCCATAGTATAATAGTCGGTACAAATATAATAATTTCTTAAATAGGAAAAACGTTTCTTAGCGATTATTTTTAATAATTGCTACCACAAGCATTAAAAACACTTCTGTATTTCACAATAAATCGACTCAACATAACGCCAATACCAATAGAAAGTTATAAGCAATTATACCCTCATGCCCTCACTAAGAAGTTAACATATTGATAATGAATACTGAATGAATGATGATAGCATATTTCAAAAAGTATCTTTGCCCTCATGCCCTCATTCTACAGAACAAATAAAAAGAGTATATCTATCTGATAACCAACAACATGAGCACATACAAAGTCTTAATTCAAAAGTTTGTCAACCATCGCATTTTGAGCTTTTTCATCACAGTATACTCTATTTTACAAACATCCGATTACATTTTCATGCTGACAAGTTCTACTCATCGTACTTTCCTATTTGTTCTTTCTATTATTCGCAATTGCTTACTCACTAATGTGACTAACTCTAATCACAAATGTGACTAAAGTTAATCACAAGTGTGATTAAGTCTAATCACTAACGTGATTAAGCAATTTCCCATAGTAAAGAACTGCAATATGAATGACCGATTATCATATAATGATCTCTATATAAACTATCAAGAACTCCCTAAAATGCAGTAGTTACCGTTGTTTCTCCTAGCAAAATATGATAAGATTCGTGTATATAAAAGGGATCTTGTAGACATTATGCCATTTTTCTTCACCTAAAACGGCAAAATAGACTCTTTTCTCATCTGAGTGATTTTAAAACGAATTCAGCTATATCACATTGAATATAAGAATATTAGATAATAATCAGTATAATTAAACAGTGAGAGCATGAGGGCAAATTGTTTCTTCAAAAATATGCTACCATCATTCATTTAACACTCATTATCAATGGATTATATACATAATGAGAGCATGAGGGCATATTTGCTTATAACTTTCTATTGTTACATAAGCGTTCTTTGAAATTAAAAGTTTTAGTTACGTATTCGTTCATAAATTTAGAGTGTAACGGTATGAAAAGAATGAATATGCTTACAAACAGAAAGTCATATAGGCAGGTAGATACACCACCCCTTCCTTTACACTCAGGTTTTTAGGATGAATCACATAGCTCCCTCCTATACGCTGACGAAAACTCTCGTTGAACCGGGTAAGAGAACGGATGGAATATTTATCATTCGATTTCACCTCTATCGGAAATATTTTATATCTCAGTTTGCTGTGGTTCGACAGGATAAAATCTATTTCCATGTCGTTGCGATGCTTCTCTTGATTGTATCGCGTGTAGAAGTACAGTTTGTGCCCGGCAGCCACCAACATCTGGGCAATTACGTTCTCGTAGAACATACCCTCGTTCACCGACAGTTTTCCCAATAAGATTTCCCGATAAAGCTCACCGTCAGAAATCTCATTTTCATCAAATGTATGACTGATAAGTAGTCCCGTATCCCCCATATAACATTTCACATATGTTCTGTCCTCATTCAGCGAAAGTCCCACGTTAGGGTCCGAGCAGTTAAAGCATTCATTGGCAATCATCGAATCGGAGAGCCAAAAGAAAGTATCATGATATTTTGGAAAGCTCGCCCCCTTTTCAATGCGATTCATCACTACACGTCTTTCGGAACGAGAAAGAAAAGCCGGAATCTGGTCAAATATACTTAGTACACTCGACCTGTAGCCAGACTTTATCTTCTTTATATCATTCCGGTACAGTGTCAGTATGTCTCTTTTTTCCATATCGGCCATTTCGAAGTTCCGGTTGTTCTCCAGATACGCCGACAGACTTTTCGGCATACCGCCCACAATCATGTACTGGCGGAACAGCAGCATAGCCTTGGCGTGAATCCCCTGTTCCAAAGGTACCTTTTTATCAAAGCATTGGCGGATATATGCCATCAATGGCTCTTCATTCATAGCCCAAGCAAACTCCTCAAAGTCCATGGGGTACATAAGTAGTGTCCTCTCTTCAGAAGGAATGGTAATATCATTTACATTCTCCTTTATGGAGATTAGCGAGCCCGTCTCTATATAGTCGAACCGTCCATCTGCAACCAGATACTTTATCGCTTGCCGGGCTTTCGGAAACTGTTGTATCTCATCAAATATGATAATGGATTCTTTTGGATAAAGCCTCACACCATATTCCGAAGAAAGAATAAGGAAAAAGGTGTCGAGATCATTCATGTAATTGTTAAAGGCCGAAATAACCGAGTCACTAACTTTGTTGAAATCTATCATAAGATAGCTCCGGTATTCATTCTTTGCGAACTCTTCCACAAGAGTGGATTTACCTATCCGTCGGGCGCCTTCTATCAGAAGCGCCTTAGTGCCTGCCGTTTGCTGTTTCCAGACAAGCAGTTTGTCATATAATTTACGCTTGAATATCATATCATTCAATGTTTATCATCTCATCCATATGCAAATTTAATGATATTTTCTGCAATACGCAAATCAAACCCCACATTTACTACCTGCAATACGCACTTTTACAAGATAGCATTTCACCTGCAATGCGCATAAATCTATATTAGAATGTGAGCAGTTAAATAATATCTTCCAATATTGACAATTTCACTCATTCAAATATATCGGCTGATATCCCGATTTTCCACTTGCCTTACTATATCATCCCTTTGTAGGATGAACAATGATCTGTTTGCCGACAACTCTTGGTACTTCCGCAATGCGCTGATTCGTGCAAATTATAGAAATGTACGAAAAGAGGTTGAACCTGATATGAGTTTTTTTGAATTTGTTTTTCAGAAATCTGATGATGGGAGAAAATCATGAGTTAAAGAATGGCTTTGTTGCTCCTCTCTACCCTAATAATCCCAAGCATCCGCGACAAAAGTATCTTTTGACGGTAAAGGGGTTAGCTATTTTCAATTCAACAAAATGATATACAACAACTAATAGGTATCACAGAGTTCAATGAAGAGCAGTCCATGTTACAGAACATTTTCCACATTTCTGC
>OLYB01001875.1_pt1 | contig 15705 bp, 7 predicted proteins | sample 1674481 | NCBI WGS metagenome assembly OLYB01 (sample SAMEA103958167, study PRJEB25191) | human gut metagenome
GGGAAGAGGCGGAAGCCATGCGTGACTATCTGAAGGAATACGGGACCTTCCAGCAACAGAAACTGGTCATCGCTGAAGAATATGCCGAGAAAATCCGCAAGGCACAGTCCCAGGGTGAAAGGCTGACTTTGGAGAAACAGCGTGATGCGGCTGTGCATAAAGTGGATATGGAAGCTCTGACCCAAAAGATAGACTGGGGAGCAGCATTCGGGGATTTGACAGGCCTGCTTGCAGACCAGATGAAGAACCTGCTTGGCGAGCTTAAACAGTATGTCAAGACGGATGAGTTCAAAAAAACGGGAGCCGCAGACCAGCAGGTCGTCTACGATGCCATTGAACGTATTCAAAGCATGCTTCCCGGTGGTAACGGCACATTGGATTTTTCCCGGTTACAAACGCAGATGCACGCTTTGGGGGATGCCGTAACACGTGTGCAAAATGCGGAACTGCAGCAGGAAGCGACATTCGCCCGGTTAAAAGCGGCGCAGACCGATTACAACAAGGCCCTCGAAAGCGGTAACCAGGCAGAAATAGAACGTACCAAAATCGCTCTTCAAACGGCCCAATCGTCCAGTGCTTCAGCTGATGAAGAATACCTGAACGCCACCTCTGAAATGAAGGCGCTTGCCGGGGAGGTGAAAAGTGCCTCCCGGGACACGGTTGACGGGTTGAACATGGTATCCAACGGATTGCACGGCTTTGCAAGCGGAACCTTGCAGGGATCATTTGAAGGAATCCAGAATATGCTTACCGGTCTGTCAAAACTGAATATCGGAGGCAAGGTCGGTGATGCCATCAGTCAGATGTCCGAGACCCTGTCAAGTGCCGGAGTCATCGGGCAGATCATATCGGCCATTCTCTCCATACTGGATTTGCTGAAAGACGGTATTGGCCCGATTATCTCATCATTGATAGACACCATTTTCAATGCGATAACCGGAATACTCGACAATATCCTCAGCGGAGACCTGTTCAAACAGATAGGCGGTTCCCTTGTGAAAGGTATCGGGGGATTGCTGAACACGGTGTCTTTCGGAGGTTTCAACAAACTGTTCGGCATCGGCGGAAACGCCAGGGAAGTGCAGGCGGCTATAGACCGCCTTACAGACCGGAACGAGAAACTGCAGACCTCCATTGAGGACCTGACCGATACCATCAAGGCAAGCAAGGGGACTAAATCGGTGGAAGCTTACCGGGATGCTTACAAATACCAGAAAGAGACGAATGCAAACTATCTGCAGATAGCGCAGGAACAGGCACGCTACAGCAAAAGCCACCACTCGTGGAACTACTACTGGGGTGGTTTCAACCAAGCACAGATAGACAAACTGAGCGGACAGATTGGCCGCCGGTGGGACGGGAACCTGTGGAGCCTGAGCCCGGAGGAGATGAAGGCGCTGCGCAGCAACGTGGACATGTGGACGCAGATACAGAATACCGGTAAGGGCGGCTATGGCGGGCGACTGACCGAGAAGCTGGATGACTACATAGACCAGGCCGGCAAGCTGGAGGAACTGACCGACCAACTGTATGAAGGGCTGACGGGCATTTCATTCGACGGTATGTACAGCAGCTTCATCGACAACCTGATGAACATGAAGTACGGTGCCAAGGATGCGGCGGAGGATATATCCGAGTACTTTATGAAAGCCATGCTGAGTAACAAGATAGGCGAGCTGTATAGCGAGAAATTGAAAGGCTGGTGGGAGAAGTTCGGCAAGGCCATGGAGGACAACGAACTGACCGAGGCGGAACGGAACGCGCTGATGGAAGAGTACATGCAGTATATGGATGAAGCCCTTGCCCTGCGTGACAACCTGGCGGCGGCCACGGGCTACGACAAGACCGAAGCCGGCGGCACCAGTCAAAGCGCGAAAGCGGGCGGCTACACGGCCATGACGTATGACCAGGGCACGAAGCTGGAGGGGATGTTTACCGGCGGTTTGCAACATTGGTCGAGCATGGACGACCGGCTGGAGAGCGTGTCGGAGAAGATGGACACGGCCGAGGGCCACCTGGCCCGGATAGCCGAGAACACCGGTGTGAGCGCCGGCCACCTGGGCGAGATAAAGGATGAGATAAAGAAAATGATACGTGACGGACTAAAAGTGAAATGACATGGCAGATATATTGGGCGGGCTGGTGCTGGTGAACGGCACGGACATCTGGACGGAATACGGCGTGTTCCTGGTGGAGGACCGGCGCGGTGGCATGGATAACCTCTCGGCGATCCTGACCCCGAGCAAGACGAAGAAGGAGACGGCCGTGGACATACGGGAGGAGGACGGGGAGAAATACAGCGCGGTCCTTACCCCGAGGAACGAGGCGCGTGACGTGACGCTGCACTTTGCCCTGTATAACAAGACAAAGGAGGGATGGCTGCGGAAATACTTCGCGTTCATCAATTTTCTGAAGAAAGGGAAGGACGGGTGGCTCGACATCGCGTTTCCCCAGCTTGATCTGACCCTGCACGTGAAATACACGGACAGTCCGAAGTTCACCCCGCTGACCTATTTGTGGAAGGAAGGGGTCCACGCCGGGAAATTCAAGGTGAAGTTCCGCGAGCCGGTACCGATTATATAACCATTCAAAGACGATTCGAATATGCTTCTAACGATATACGATAAATCCGGGGCCAAGCGTGCGGACGTGGCTGCAAGTGACAGTTCGACGCAGAGCAAGGAGGTGCAGGGCGACAACGTGCTGGCGCTCTCCTTCACGCATTATGCCCATATCCCCCTCGATGTAGGCGACTTCACGGACTACATGGGCGAGCGGTACTGGCTGACGGAGCGGTACACCCCGAAAGAGAAAAGCGGGAGCGAGTGGGAGTATAACCTGAAGCTGTACGGTATCGAGAGCCTGATCAGGCGTTTTCTCGTGCTGGAGACAACGGACGGCGACACCAATCCCCTGTTTACATTGACGGCCACGCCCCGTGACCATGTGGCGATGGTAGTGAAGGCCATCAACGACGGCATGGGTAACATTACCGACTGGAAGGTGGGGCAGGTGGACGGTACCGACCTTATCGTGATCGACTATGAGGGCATGTACTGCGACCAGGCTTTGAAGGAGATCGCCGGCAAGGTGGGAGGCAAGGCCGAATGGTGGGTCGAGGGGCAGACGGTGAACGTGTGCCGTTGCGAACACGGCGAGGAGATCACGTTGGGATACGGCAAGGGGCTGACCTCCCTGGAGCGGGATACGAGCAATACGGCGAAGTTCTACACACGCCTTTTTCCGATCGGCAGCAGCCGGAACATCGATGCCGAGAAGTACGGCAGCCCCCGTCTGATGCTCCCCGGAAAAAAGAAGTACGTGGAGGTGGGTGTGGACGAGTACGGTATCTATGACCACTACGAGCAGGCCGCCTTCAGCGGTATCTATCCCCGGCGGGTGGGAACGGTAAGCAGTGTCCGCAGTGAGGAGGTGACGAATGAGGAGGGTAAGACCTTTACCGTCTATTACTTCAAGGATGGCGGGATGGATTTCGATCCTAACGATTATGAACTGGCCGGTGAGACGAAACGCGTCTCCTTCCAGAGCGGTGACCTTTCCGGGCAGGGAGAGGGGGACGATCATTATTTCGAGGTAAACTTCGATAGCGCCACCCGTGAGTTTGAGATCATCACGATCTGGCCTTACGGCGACGACACGCAGCTTCCGGGCGGCAAGCTCGTTCCGAAGGCCGGGGACACCTATGTCCTTTGGAACATCCGGATGCCGGATAAGTATTACCGGCTGGCAGAGGAGGAGTTCCAGAAAGCCGTCGATGACTATAACAAGGACCACTGGCTGGATATCGCCGCTTACAAGGCTCCGACCGACCATGTGTGGATCGAGCAGCAGGAGGCCGAGCTGTTTGTCGGCCGGCGCGTAAAATTGGAGAGCTCGGAGTATTTCCCGAAAGACGGTTACCGCAGGAGCCGCATTACGAAGATCACGCGTAAGGTGAACCTTCCCGGGGAGATGGATCTGGAGATCAGCGACGCCCTGCAGGTATCGAAATTCGACAGGGTAAACGACAGCATAGGGGAACTAAAAAGCTATACGAAAGCCAAGGCCGAAAGTTCCGGGCTCCCGGACATCATCCGGAGCTTCGACAACACTCTGCCCACGGACAACAACCTTTTCTCTGCGAAAAGAAGCCAAAGGGAGTTCCTGAGCAAACGCCATCGGGATACCGCGGCCGAGGTGATCGGTTTTTTGAAAGGGGCTTATTTTGGGGATTACAAAGCCGGGGAATCCGGAGGCAATGTTGACGGTGACGGGAACGCCGAGTTTCTGACGGCGGTCATCCGGGAACTGCTCCGGAGCACCCGTTTCGTGGACGGTATGTTCGGCGAGGGCTGGCAGATATGGATAGATAAAATAACGGGGCTGAGTAATCTCACGATAGACAAGGCGACCATCCGGCAGACGTTGGTGGCTCTGGAGCTGCTCATAGAAACGGTACGCAGCGTAAGGGGGCAGCTGGTTGTCTCCGCCGCCAACGGTAAGATCAAGACCGTGGCCAAGGAGGGCAACAATTACCGCATCTCCTTTGAGCAAGAGAACACGTTCGTGGCGCACGACCTGATGCGCTGTGCCGTTTTTACGGGGGCGGAGATTCGGGGTTACTGGGTGGAAGTGTCGGAAGGCGATGCGGAAGGGATAACGGTACCCCAGAGGGAGTTTGGTGGGACGGAACCGAAGGCGGGCGATGAGTGTGTACTTATGGGTAACACGGAAAACCCGCTCCGGCAGAACCTGATCAGCATATCGGCCACCGAGGACGGGCAGCCACGTGTTGACATACTGGATGGCGTGATGGCGAAAAACTTCAACGGCTGTTTGCGCTGCCGGGTGGGTAATCTTGACGGTATCAAGGACAGTGCTTTCCCGGCGAATAGCCAACCACACGGGAACGGTCTCTATGGCGACAACGTATATTTGAAAGGTACGTTCGTCCTCATGACCGGCGAGGATATCCTGACGAAATTTGAAATTACGGAGGGTAAGATACAATCAGCCGTGGAGGGTCTGCGTGACGAGGTGAGGGAGGAGCAGAGCTTTTTCGATAACACCACGTTTACCGAGGGGATGAGTAAATGGATAAGCGGGTACAAGGCCGCGTTCCTGACTTTCGGCGGCAAGTGGATTCTTGCCGGTAACAAACTGTTAGCATCGAGCGAGAACGGCAACGTGGAGGTCGTAAAGACCGGCAAGGTTCCTTACGTCAGGATAACGAACAGTTATATCATGCAGAAGAACGGGGATTTCCGCACGATTCCCGATTTCAAGGAGTTGAACGGGGACGGGCTTCGCATTCCGGGCTATGTCTACCTGTCCTTCCATTACAAGGTGATCGAGGCCGGACACCTGCGTATCGAGTTTGTCAATTCCAACAAGAACGGATACGAGAATTTCAACATGTTCGCTTACGACGGTGATTTGCCGGTCGGTGGGGAGAAGGTATTCAACCATTCCGGGCTGTGGAACGGGACCGGTGACTTCAAGCTGTCGTTCACGGGTGTTATCCAAGTGTCCTTGTTGGTGTTCTCGACAGACCGGACGGATGCCCTGGCGTACAAGTATGCCACGTTCTTCGACCAGTCGGAGAAGATGATCCGAATCGCAGCGGCGAATTTCGATAAGGACGGCAATGTGCTGGAGGCATCCTCCATTATCACGACGGCCAAATATAACAGGCTGATTTCTGTCCATTTCGATGAGAACGGGGAATTGCGGAATAAATCCGGGTTGGTGACTACCGCCAATTTTTCCAAGCTGTTCGCTGAGGGCGTTACAAGCAACGGGCTTGTAAAGAAGGCGGAACTGAATGTCTATGTCAAGCGTGACGAGTTCGGCAATCTTGTTTCCGGTGTCACCATTAAAGCCGACCAAATCAAACTGGAGGGGCTTGTTACGGCTAACGGCTATTTCAAGGTCCTCACGGACGGGAGTATCGAGACCCGGAACGCGAACATCAGCGGTACTGTCAAGGCGAGCGGCGGTAAGATCGGCGGCTTTACCATCGATTCCGGCCGTCTGTATTGGAAGAGCCGCGATTATTTCGGAAACGATTCCCGGAGTTTGAAACTGGGAGTCTCGAGTTCCTCGACGGAGGGGATCGTGGACGTGGCCTTCAATGGCGCTACCAGTGGTCGGTTTGGCGTAAAATCAGTCGGGGCGACATCCGGTGGGGCCGCTATATACGCATCGATAGGCTCCTTAACCTACCCGGCCAGCGGTATGACCTATGCCGGGTTCTTTGTGGGTCCGGTAGATGTAAGGGATACCGGTAACGGATTGACAAGTGATGTTTGCGCGTCGAAAGGGTTCCGGTACATCAAGAGTCGCAATTCCGACGGTACATACGTGTATAACGAGGGTGTGAACTGGGGGGATGGTGCCGCCCAGAATCCCGACCTTGACAAAATAAGACTTATCGTGAGGGGCGGCATCATTGTCGGCTATACAGGGGAATAAACATTTAAAACCAAAGAGATATGAAAGTTGACTTAAACAGGAGATTCAGGGGCTTTGACGGGAACGAGCTTGGCGGCGACAACATCGCCACCGCCGTGGCGGAGGCCCTGTTCAATTACGGAAAAGACAAACCGGTAGGCCGTGATGAGAAGTTCAAGGCTTACGTCCTGTGCCAGCGTATCATCCAGGGCGGTGGAATCCTGGAGATCACCACCGAGGAGGGTACGCTTATCAAGGAGGTATGCGGCGAGAGCCTGACGGCCGGCGGTTACGGTCAGGTTTATGAACTGATAGAGGGAGGGGTTTGATATGGCACTGACAGAATCGGATATCGCCCAGGTTTTGGAGGCGGTCAAGGCGGAATCGAAGAGTGTCGAATCCCTTGAGACGGTCGGCTCGCTGAGCGGGGTCAAATCCCTGCCGGGACAGAAAGGTGACAAACTGGTGAACGTCCCGATCACCTTATTGAGCAAGCCAGCCGATGACGCGGCGGCCCGGGCGATCAAGGCCGCTGAAAGGGTGGAGGGATTGGCTCCCGAAATGGAAGCGGCCACCCAGGAGACAAAAAAGGCCATTCAAACGGCGGGTGAATCGGCGGCAAAGGCGGAGGCGGCCGCGAAGAAGGCCGAGGATGCGATAGCCCAAGGCTACAAACATAAGGAGATGAGTGAGGAGGAGTTTGAAAGTCTCCCGGAAAAGGACGGCAAGACCATTTACCTGATTTACGAGGAGGAATAGGTATGATAAGTGTTGGAAACAAAGAGGTGACAGCCATCCGTGTAGGCGAACGGGTGGTGGCGACGGTCTATATAGGGGCCAGGCTGGTTTGGCAAGCCATCCGGAGCTGTTTCGGCGCGGGCTTTTGGCGCGGTGACAAACCCTGGAGCCGAACGGATGGCTGGAAACGGATGAAATAACTTTTAAAGAATAACGATATGGCGAAAAAAGTGTATGACGAGGACGGTCTGGATATGCAGAAGACCGATTGGTCCGGTGACGAATCCACGGGTAATCTTCCGGTGAGCGGCCGGTTGGTGGAGAACTATATCAAAAGTATTGATGACAAGGCCACCCCTACGGAGGAGCTGGCCGCCGGTGAGACGAAAGCCCCCACGAGCGGCGCGGTGTTCGCCTCGCTGGTGGGTACCGTGACGAATATCGACGTGACGGACAGCGAGGACGGCACTCAGTACGTGATGACAGTCACGCAGAAGGATAGCGAAGGGGGAGAAAGCGACAGGGAGGTGCGCTTTTCCAAGTATAGCGACGATGACAAGGTGGTGGTGAATATAGACCTGACCGATGCTTCGGGTTCCTCCTTGCCCGCTTCCCAGTATTTGTCGTTGGGTACCGGTTTCGTGGTGAGATATGCCGTTGGCGTGGGCACGGCCGGTGGCGGCGAGGTGAGTGGCTACAGCGACCTGAAGGCCAAGGTGGTCGTAAAACGTGGCTCCACGGTCCTTTCGGAATTCCAGGATGCGGAGTTTGTCGGCGTTACGGCCGGTCAGAGCTATACTTTTGACGCGTCGCCTTACCTGAAGGATGCCACGACCTACACCGTGCAGGTGGAGGCGCAGGCCGGTTATGATGGCGGTACGCTGATGAAAACCGCTACCGCCAGGGTGACGATGGTGGCTATGGAACTAAGTACCACTTATTCGGTTGGGAACGGACTGGCTGACGGGGGATACCGGAACGACGTGAACATCCCATTTACAGCTAAGGGAACGAGTGGCGAGAAGAACATCTACTACCGTATCAACGGCGGGCAGCCCTATACGCTTGGCCTGTCAGCCGGTTCCGGTGTCCAGCAGAAGAACGTCACCGTTGCGCTGAGTGAAATGCGGGAGGGCATGAACGTGGTGGAAGCCTATGCGCTGCACGAGAACTCCGGCGTGGTGAGCGAGATACACTACCTGACTCTGCTGAAAGCCGGGGAAGGTGTGACGGCCTATGCCGGCATGATGTTCAACCACCGGGCGGCAGGGTTCCAGCGTGACTGGAAGCACCCCGTACTGGAGGCCGAGCAGTTCACGGCGTGGAACTTCACGTATGCCGGCTATGACAGGGATGCGTACACGGCCCGTGTGAAAGTGACCAGCCGGGGCAGTGTGGTGAAGGAAGACCTGCTGCAGCGCGGTGAGACCGGCAGCTACGGGCGTACGAACGTGAACGTGGAACCGCTGGATTACCGTGTGTCGTGCGGTGATGCCGTGCTTGAGGTGCAGGTGAACACCACATCGCACCCCGACATTGAAGCCACGCTGGCACCGGATGCCGTGTGCACGTTCGATGCCTTCGGGCGAAGCAACACGGAAAACAACCCGGAAAGCTGGGTGAGCGGGGACAAACGGATGGAATTCCGTGATGTGCTGTGGAGCGTGAACGAATACGGCGCAGGAAGCGGCTGGCACAAGGACCGCCTGCTGCTGGCCGGCGGTGCGGGCATGACCCTGACCGCCGACGGAGGGTACCGCCCATTCAATGAGGCGGACAAGCCCGAGGGTTTTGCCATCCGCGACGTGGGCATGACGTTGGAGATAGAATACAGCACGGCCAACGTGACTGACACCGACGCGGAGCTGATCACCTGTCTGGGCACCCTGCAAAACGGCAACCGTTACGGGCTGGTGGTGACCCCGGAGGAGGCGAAGTTCCTTACCGGCGTGGTGACGGAGGCGATGGATGCCGGTCAGGTCCTGCGCTATGAGGACTCGGTGGGTACGAAGTTTGAACCCGGTAAGAATATCCGTATCACTTACGTGTTCTACCCGGACGTGGAGACCAACGAGCAGCGGACGCTGATCGGCTTCTATGTGAACGGGGAGGAGTCGGCCGCCTCGAAGTGGCTGGACAAGGTGAGCTTCGACATCCGGAGCCAGCTGGAGTTTAAATCGGAGGGGGCTGACCTGAACGTGAAGAGCGTGCGCATCTATAACAAGGCGCTGACCTCGGACGAGGTGCTTAACAACTACATCGTGGACCGCAACCATCTGGAGGATGCCGACGGGGAACCGGGCGTGCGCTCGCTGGATGAGGACAACCGCGTGCTGAACGAGGGGGACACGGTGAGCATGGAGAAGCTGATGGGACTGATGAAGAAGCGGCGGAACTCGATCCTGGTACTGATAGGCACGGGCAGCGTGGGCAGTGAGGTGCCAAGCGAGAGTGACACGCTGAACGTGATGGACGCGCTGGCCCAGCTGAACAACAAGAAGGCCAACAAGCTGTGCCGGGAAGTTAGATTCTACAACGGTGAGAACCGGGCGCTGGACTGGATAGCCCGTGACATTTATCTGCGTATCCAGGGTACCAGTTCGGTGAACTATGCCCGCAAGAACCTGCGCTTCTACTTCCAGAAGACAGCCAGCGGTTACACGGCACGGATGAGCTACGGCGAGATAGACGGTAACGGGCAGCAGAGCAACCCGACAGCTACGGAGGGTAAGAAGAACCTGTTCCGACTGCGGGACAACTCGGTGGGGGCGAAACTCGCCTGTGCGAAGTGTGACTTTTCGGACTCCTCCATGACCACCAACACCGGTGGCGCGAAGTTCATCCATGACGGCATGAAGGAAATGGGCATCCTGACCCCTGCCCAGCAGTATGCCGCCGACCATGCGGATACGTGCAAGGAAGACATACGCTCGGCCATTGACGGCTTGCCCTGTGACCTGTTTGTGGCAAAGAGCGTGGATGAGGATCTGACCTACTACGGCCAGTACAACATGAACAACGAGAAGAGCGACAGCTACCCGATATTCGGCCAGGACAAGACCATCGGCGAAGAACAGTGGGGGACCGGCGATACGCTGAACTACCTGCAGGCGAACGGCGACCGGCCGAAGGAATACCTGCCCATCTGCATCGAGACGTTGAACAACTCGAACGACCTGTGCCTGTTCCGCTGGCTGCCGTCCACGGAGCCCGACCATACGGACTTCATGGATTTCAACTTTGACGGCGGTTTCGAGTTCAACCATCCGAAAGACGTGTTCTGGAACGATGGCGGAGGCGATGCCGAAGAAGAACCGAACATCAAGGAACACCTGGGCACCGGTGACAAGTACGACAAGATGTACAAGGCGCTTGACCGCATGATGAGTTTCCTCTATAAATGCGTGAAGGAAACGCCTGCCGGCAAGAATCTGGCCTATAACAAGGAGACGCACACCTTTGACGGGGTGGACTATGAGGATGACGGCAACAAGTTCCCGACGGCCAAATGGGTGAGCCCGACCTTCAAGGCGGAAGCCGGGAAGTATTTCAACCTTCCCAACCTGGCCGCCTACTACCTGTATGTACAGTTCAACCTGGGTGTGGACCAGCTGGCGAAAAACATGCTTGTGCGGACGTGGGACGGCGTGATGTGGTGGATAACCTATTACGACGGAGACTGCCAGCTGGGTTCGGACAACAAGTCGTTCCTGACCGGGAAGTATGATGACAACCGGCAGACCAAGCGGGACGGTGCCTATGTGATGCAGGGACACAACAGCTGGCTGTGGAACCTGATACTGGGCAATATGGGCAATCTGCTGGAGGAAGTGATGACCAGGGGTGTGAACGGCGGTACCAGCTTCATGAGTGCCTTCAGCATCCAGAAGGCCGTTGACCATTTCGACACCGAGCAGATGAAGAGGTGGTGCAGCCGGCTGTACAACAAATCAGGCATCTTCAAGTATGTGTATCCGTTCCTGAACGAGATGCCGGTGGGTGCGGACGGCGCGAAACAGACCTACCCGCAGATCTACGGTCTGAAGGGTTCGTTAAAGGCGCACCGGAACTACTTCATCCAGCGCAGGTATGACCTGAAGCAGGTGGAGTACGGTTATGTCTCTACGCTGGGCGCCCAGTTCTACCAGAGTACGGCATCGCTGGACAAGGCATACAAACTGAAGCCGATGCAGTACCGGCTGACCATCCCGTACCGTGTGCAGCTTTCCACCAGCAACGGCGTGCAGGCCGACAGCGGCGTGGTGGATGCGGACGTGCTCCACTCCCTGCAGCTGGCCCGTGCCTTCGGTGAGAACGACCCGCTGAAGATTATCGGCGCGGCCAAAATCAAGGAGCTGGTGTGGCATGAGGACGCGTTCGCCATCGGATTCAATTTCGGCTTACTTACCTCATTGGTTAAACTTGACATGAGCGTGGAGAAAGCCAGCGGTTATCGTAACGGTTCATTCATGGCCTCGACGAACGGCATGCTTCTTCTGGAAGAGCTTAATATGCGCAACAACCTGCTGGCACGGAATGGCGATAACGGCAACGTGACGACCTTGGACTTGAGCTGGCAGGGACGGTTGAAGAAGCTGGACGTGAGAGGCACGGGGCTTACCCGCGTGAAACTTGCCACCGGTGCGCCTGTTGTGCGGTTATGCTTGCCGGAAACGATAGAGGAACTGTTTCTGGAATATCTTCCCAGGTTGGCAGAGAGCGGATTGGTACTGGATGGCATCGGTAACGTGCGAGGCTACCGGTTCATGGGTTGTCCGGGCATTGACGGGTTTGCCATGCTGGAACGTCTTCATCAGGCCAAGTTGAACGGTAGCGGTAAACTGGAGCGTTTTGTCCTTGACATCGATATGGAGGATGACGGCAGGCTTCTCGGAAAATACTACGATTATGGTACCTATACCTCCACCGGAGCGATAGACAACCGTCATTCCGGATTGCGTGGCAGACTCCGCCTGACAAAGTACATGGAGGACGAAGAAGCGGACAGATACAGGGAGCGGTACCCTGAACTGGAGATCGTGCAACCGGCCTACAGTATCATCGAGTCGGACGAGAGCGTACCGGACGATGCCAATATCTCCAACCCGGACAACGAGACCGGCTATAAGTATGGAAATGCTTACGTCATGAATGCCCACGTAGTGGCGATCCTCAAGAAGCGCCACCGTGTGCTTGCCAAGGTGACGAAGAAACCCACGAGCCGTAAAGTGGAGATGGCGGGCCAGGCGGTCGACATCAACAATTTGGATGGTGAGATGACCTATTGTCCTTTGGATGATACCACCAGCAATAAATATTACGACGGAAGCGCTGCCAAACTTGACAGCAGCGAGGGCGACTGGATGATGTACGAGCCGTTCTTCTGGTCGAAAGGTATCAATGACTATCTGAACGAGAAATATTACAGTTGTTACAGTTCCAACGGCCCCGACGATATGCCTCCCATCCCCGAAGTAACCGTTTTGACACTGGATGATATAAAAGAGACCAAGGACGGCTACTTGGCGGAACGCAAACTACTGAGTGGCAAGCCCACGTTGAAGGATTCTTATAGCACGGACAAGACTTATTCGGTCTGCAAGGTGGATGTGCAAGGTTACAAGCGTGTGCGTTTTCCGAGTGTTCCCGGCACGGGTCTGGTCGGTAGTCTATTTGTTGACGGCTCCGGACACGTAGTCAAAACCATCGTGGTTCCAACGATCGGCTTGAAGTTCGAGGCCGGCATGTACTTGATATCGGATGTTCCGGAGGACGCCACGGCCTTGCACTTCTCGATCTTGAACACGGCCGAGTTCGACAAGGTCGTTCTTTCCAACTCCGACAAGATCGAGGATATGGAGCCCGATTGGGTGGCCAACGAGGAACATCTTTGCGCCGTGGTGGGTAGCAGTGTGGTGGGTAGCAAGTTGCGTTCATGCGTAACGGGTAATTCCACGACGGCCAGCATGAACTGGATCGACTTTCATTATTACTCGGTTCAGCGCGGTATGCAACAGATAGACGCGTTGATGCACTCCCGTATAGCGAACTTGTTTTACGCAAGATATGGCCGTCGTGACAGCCAGGAACAGTGCGGAGGCGGTCAGCATACGAACAATCGTATCACGGGCGGTACGGCGGGCTACGGCATGCAGGATACGATCGGTTATGATGAAGCGTATAAAATAAACGACAAGATCACGAATTCCATCGTGGACGGTTCTATCCACCAGTACGCTTGGTATCGTGGGCAGGACGAGTATGGTTCTCCGACCGTGACTCAGGTAAACAATATCAGTTGTCTGGGCTATGAGGATATCTACGGGCATAAGTACGACATGATGGACGGCGTAGATTTACCCAATGACAGCGCAAACCAGGGCAAGTGGCGTATCTGGATGCCGGACGGTACGACCCGTATGGTGAAAGGCAAGACCTCGAGCGACCAGTGGATAACGGGTGTCGCCCATGGCAAGTATATGGACGTGATACCAGTGGGAACCGCAAACGGTTCGTCCAGCACGTATTATTGCGATAAATACTACATATCTACCGCATCGAGCCGTGTGGTCTGTCGCGGGTACTACGATGCGAATGCGTATGGCGGCGTGTCGAGTGCGAATGCGAGTAACGATGCATCGAGCTCGTACACGAGTGTCGGCTCCCGTCTGGCCTTCCGCGGCAAACTCGTTCGGGCGGAAAGCGTGGAAGCGTATAAAGCGATTCGCGAAGTGTTGTAAGCGCAAAGCGCCAAAGCGTGGAGCGAAGCGACTAAAACGAAAGAACGGTGTTCGGATGGTTTCCGAACACCGTTCGTGTTATTATAAATACCGGCGTAAGCCGGTCGAAAATGTTTTAAGAAAATGAAATTTGATAGTGCTTTAGTATGTGTGAGAGAGTGCACAACACACCAATTTATACTATACAAATGTAGCGATTTTTGGCGAGATTACCAAATTTCTTAGTAATAATTAGAAGTGAGAAATTAAGCGGAAAAGGGCAGGGTAGGGGTGCGAAAAAAAGAACGTTTCGTTTTGGGAAAAAGAACGTTTCGTTCCCAAAGGTCGAAACATTTCGTTTTGCGGATTATACACATTCAGCATATCGGCTTCGTCAGCATAGATAATACTGGCTTGTTTGGCGGTTACCTCTGTCGGGATAAGGTTCTGTTTGATTGCATCGGTATGTATGCGGTAATTTATCTTGGATAGCTCACGTTTGGCAGACCAGCCTAATTGGGTTTGTTCCTGTTCTTTCAGACGTTGGAACTCTTTCAACAGATAGAGTTTGAATTGGGGAGAATCCCAAGAGGCAAATTCAAACGCAATGTCCTTATGGGCATAAGTGCCGCCATAGCGTCCGGCTTTTGCAATAAGTCCTCTCGAATTTGTCTTTTCAGTCCATTGCTTCACTGACAGAATAAACCGGTTCAGTCCGGCTTCATTTTTAATTCCCTCGAATTCGGGGAAATTAAAATCCGGATTGTACATTTCTTCCCATATTCCAAGGAACTCTATCGTATTTTTGTTGCGTAACCATTTTTCGATAAGAGCCAGTCCGTTCTCTATGTTACGCACCATATCCGTTAATGATATATAATCCTTGTCATCGCGGTTGATATTACTTTAATAACGGCACAACGCTTCCCCAGTTTCTATATTATACCAATTTTTACAGACATATACCAAGTATAACAACCATCATCCACATTCAAGCCTTCCACATCAAGAACCAAATCCTCATCCCGAAAATCATTCAACACTTCATCCTCTATCATAGTGCAGAACTGACCGATCAAAGCATGCAAAACACCATTAAATTAAAAATCCAGAGTAAAAATAGATTTTTTTTCTATATGATAATATTATTTGAATTGCAAATAATATTATTTATCCATTGTTTTATTTATTATTTTATCTATCTTTGTATATTGTCAAAATAATCAGTTATGAATATATCAAAAGAAGGAATAGCGATAACAAAACGTTTCTTTGAAGCGATAGATATGCTGAAAGCACAGAAACGTATGCGTGGGCTTCTTACATACACCAAGGCCCATGATATAAATTATTGGAACATAAATACAGTCAGAAACCAGCCGGAAGTAAGTGTCCTAAAACCTGAATGGATAGCGTACTTGGTCCTTGACTATGGGATTTCGGCTGATTGGATTTTGACGGGTAGGGGAGGGATGTTTAAACAATAAATGTTCAAAAACTTATCCTTATAATCAAATCTGTTGTTTGTAACTTATTTATTTTCAGATTATTGATTAATAAAATGGAGTCTGCTTTGGGAGCAGGGGGTCGTGGGTTCGAATCCCGCTACCCCGACGGATGAGAGTCAAGGAGTTACGGTAAAATGTAGCTCCTTTTTTTTATTCTCCGAATGGGGCGGTTTACCTTTGGTTTAACCAAGTGAGTTAGGGTCAGCGGATTTTCCCGGTTGGCAAGCTTTCTTTTAAGCGTATAGCCTAGCCAGTCTGAACATGAAGAATTTCAGATCAGCCACCCC
>OLYB01001907.1_pt1 | contig 15544 bp, 15 predicted proteins | sample 1674481 | NCBI WGS metagenome assembly OLYB01 (sample SAMEA103958167, study PRJEB25191) | human gut metagenome
CAATAATCACTTTTCCCTGTGCCATAGACAGCAGGACAAATGGAGTGTATCTGCTAATAATATCCGGATATTTATCCCACAGTTCTTCTTCAGTAAGTTCGGTAACAACTGCCCATTTCTCTGTGCCGGTATATCCGTCATATTCATATTTGAGATTGATAAGTTTACAGTCCTTTGCAAATAATTCTTCTTGTTCCGTTAATGTAAGTTTGTTTGTCATTTTCGTAATCTCCTTTGAATTTTCTAAAATTGCTTTTTTATATAGAAAATTTGGAGATTACGGGTATTTAGCTATGTATGCCTGCCACTGCTTTTTCATTTGCTTCTCCGTTTCGGAGCAACAAAAAAATAGCCGAACATCAAGAACGCAAGGATATAGTTATCCCGTTATTCTCAATGTCCGGCTATTTGGTAACTCATTCAGGTTCCGTGGCTCGGTACAAAGCTCAGTTATTCAGTTGTTTGCTCATTTCTTGTTTATTCTAAATGTTCTGAATTTGAGATTACCTCTGCGCAGTGAAAGGTCAATCTCATTTACATACCCACATTTCGGGCATTTAATTTCAATGTTTCCTGTCGTCATCGTGACTTTATCAAAGATACGCCATTCACAGCGTTTGCACCTGACGATTACTTTCTGTTCCAGTCTTGTCAAATCTTATACACCTCCGGATAAACAGCAAGGTAGTCAAACGGATTATCAAGATAATCCTTGTGCAAGAGTCCAAGCTGTTTCATTCGTATTGCAAGTGCTTTCTTTGAGCATCCTAAAAAATCTGAAAGTGCTGCGTATCTTTCATAGACCGCCGGATAATAGATTTTATTTAGGCATTCGATTTTATCCCCAAGCCCAAACAAAAACATTCCTTTTTCTATCAGACACCTCGGAAGCAGAATTGCAGCCGCAAGTGTATTTGCCTGCCATTCCTCCCAATCGGTAATTATTCTGCTTTTCTCTGTGTCTGCGGTTGCCTTGTAATAATGCACTCCGGCTGATTTTTCCGTTATTCCATAATCATTTGGGAACAACATCTTGAATATCTGATGACTGCCTTCGTGCATAAGTGTAAAATTCTTTCTTCCTTTCAGGTTGTTGTCATAGTTAAGGTCAGACTCGACCAGAACCGTTTTGCCATCCAAGAAGAAAAAGGCTTCATCGTCGTTGTTTTCAAATACCTGCACTCCGAGTTCCCCAAACGATGTCATTCCGAGAATGCTTCCATCATAGGAAAGGTGCATATACTCAATCGTCAGTCCAAGTACCTTTTCGAGCATTAGCTCCGGCTCAATGCGGTACACCTGTGATTTCTTTATTTCAGGCAGTTCAAAATATGCCTTTACAAATTTCTCTGAAATTGTTTCTATATCATTTCTCGATAAGCGTTTCAATTACTTAGCCCTCCTAACATTAGGATTTTGCTTCGACAAACCACTTTCCGTTTTCTTCATCGAACAGAAAAGCCGACTGTCCGCAAATCTGAACCGTATAGCGAATGCCTGTGCCACCGACCTTAGTAGCGGCGGCTCTGCACTTCTGCATTACACGGTCGACTTCATATATCTCATCATTTTCAAACTTAATGGAATTCGGACGAGCCGTTCCATCAGGTCTATGCGTCACATTTACTTCGACATATACTTTTCTTCTTTCACACTCCATTGCTTATACCTCATAATTTCTCATTGTTACAACCAATCTTCCCAAATGCTCATATCCGTCGATGTCTTTATCTGAGACTTTGTATTTCGGTTTTTCGTCATCATTCTTGTTAATGTAGCAGGAAAGCCGACCTTTTAGAAACGGCTTATTCAAATCAAAGAATAAAAACATCCCTTCGTATATTCCGTAATCGGTAAAATGGTTTCCGCCGTCCGCAATGAAGATAGCCATATCATCACTGCATCCTTTTATTAAACAATCAGGCATTCTTACATATGCCTGTACATCACTTTCATCAATCACAATTAAGCCCTCCTTAGCCGACCATTCCCGTCGGCATCGTGATTTCCACTTTTTCCGGTGGTAGCTGCAAGTCCTGATACAGAACTCCATTCCTTATGCTGTCCTTACCGAAGCGTCTGCGGATTGTTTCAATACATTTTTCAAGTCGTTCCAACTTTTCCTGCTTTTCCACATCCATAAATAATCCTATCTGACGGGGCGTGTCTTGAGGAATAAGATTGATTGCTTGGATTGTTACGGAACGGATTGGATTGTACCAACCATACCTTGCTTCAAAAAGTTGAAATGCTCTCTTGGCAAGAACCATCGGCGATTGCGTAGGCAAGTCAATCTTGGTCTGCCATTGTCTTGTACATAGTGTGTTATCTCTAATGTGTATGGCAACTCCTTCGGCACTCAGTCCGTGGACTCGGAGCTTGTGTCCGATGTCTTGGGTCAATTCGAGAAACACGGGCCACACCTGCTCCGGTTTCTCTAAGTCTGCAACTGTCGTTATACCGTGTCCTACGCTCTTGATAGGCGATACGAAGTCTTTCTTGGCAACAAGGGAAAGGTCATTGCCATTTGCGTAATTCCATAATGCAACTCCGTTTTTTCCTAATACGCTTCGCAGGAACTCAGGGTCGGTCTGTGCCAAAGCCCCGATGGTACGAATCCCATAGCTGTCTAATGTACGCTGTGTCGCTCTGCCTACACCGAGCAAATCAGCCGATGGGAGTTTCCATATCTTTTCTCTGAAAGTATCCTTTGGTATAACCGTTACTGCATCCGGCTTCTTCATATCAGAGCCGAGTTTTGCAAATATCTTATTAAATGAAACACCAACGGAGATAGTAAGTCCGAGTTCAAACTTAATCGTTTCTCTGATTTTGTTTGCAACTTCCACCGGAGAGCCGAAAAGACTACCTGTTCCGGTAATATCCAGCCAGCACTCATCCATACCATAAGGTTCTACTTGGTCTGTATATCGTTCGTACACGCTTCTTGCAAGTTTTGAGTATTTTATATATTCCTCATAATGCGGTGGAACAATAACCAAATCCCGACATTTCTGTTGTGCCTGCCAGACGGTATCTCCGGTTTTCACATCAAATGCCTTTGCTTTATAATTCTTAGCAAGGACAATTCCGTGTCGTTCTTCAACAGAACCGCATACAGCAACCGGATATTCTTTCAGAGCAGGGTTAAGCATACACTCAACACTTGCATAGAAGTTGTTCATATCGCAATGTAAAATATTTCGAGCCATTCTGCGTAACCCCCTTGACTTTTTGAGAAGTTTAATATAAACTATGAGTAGTTAAACTTCTTACTTGCTATTATACGCAGTTAAACTTCTCTTGTCAAGAGTGTAGACGAAGTTTAACTACATAAATTTAAGACAAGGAGTGAACAATCAAGATGACATTCGGCGAAAAAGTTAAGAACGAACGAAACAGACTCGGATTAAATCAGGATGAGTTGGCGAAAAAAATCGGCGTTACTCGTAGAGTTATCAGTTCCTATGAGAATGACAGTTCCCGTCCAAGAGGAACAGAACGCTATAAGAAACTTGCCGAAGCTCTCGGTGTAAATATCAACTATCTTTTATCGGAAGATGAAGCATTTATTGCAGATGTTGAAGATAATTACGGACACAGAGGTGCTAAGCAGGCAAAAGAACTTCTAGCAGAAGTAACCGGTTTATTTGCCGGCGGAGAAATGGCTGACGAAGACATGCGTGAAATGGTTGATGCCATTCAGGAAGCGTACCTTATTGCTAAGAAAAACAACAAGAAATACACACCGAAAAAGTATCGCAAAGACGAGTAACCTCTCGCTGTGCGTTGTCCGTTTTATGGGACAGCAGATGGTTTATAATAAAAATGGATAATATATCTGTTATAATGGCACTGCAAGGGAGGTGAGCCGTTTGGGATATAATACGCAGGATGAGATTGTCAAGATAGTGAACCGGCTCATCAAACGATGTGGCACTCGTAATCCATATAAAGTCGCTGATGAGCTTGGGATACATATTCTCTATCGAGATTTTACGAAACAGCGTGGAGCATACAAGGTAATCTTGAAGAATCGATTTATCTTTCTTCAGAACGGTTTGCACCCGGTTATTGAACAAATCGTATTATGGCACGAAATCGGACACGATGTTCTTCATCGCCAAGAAGCAGTTTCAGCCGGAGGATTCAAAGAATTTAATATCTTTGATATGCGTGAAAACCGGATGGAATATGAAGCCAATGTCTTTGCAGCTCAGGCTTCTTTACCGGACGATACGATTATTGAATATATTAAACAGGGGTATGATATTCAGCAAATTGCTCGCTGTATGCACTCCGACATAAATCTTGTCGCTTTGAAAGTTGATACTCTCAATTCACAAGGCTACAATTTTAGGAAACAGGAACATAGAAACGACTTTCTCAGATATAACAGAAAAATGTAAAGACCGTCAATTCTCGAATGAGATCTGACGGTCTTTGCATTACTTCGATTTCCATTATTCTTGGGAACAGCGTAAGTTGGGCGATGTAGTCGATGTACGAAGTGGCAAAGACTATAAACATCTTTCAGAGGGCAATATTCCCGTTTATGGGACGGGTGGATTTATGCTTAGTGTCAATCAGGCGTTGTCCTACGATGAAGATGCTATCGGCATTGGAAGAAAAGGAACGATAGATAAACCGTACATTCTTAAAGCACCATTTTGGACGGTAGATACGCTTTTCTACGCCATTCCAAGAGAAAAAGTTGACTTGAATTTTGCTTTTGATGTATTTCAAAATATTGACTGGAAAAAGAAAGATGAGTCAACGGGTGTTCCGAGTTTATCAAAAACAGCCATAAACGAAATTGATGTCCTCGTTCCGCAATACGATGAGCAGCAGCCACTTGGACAATTTTCTAATAGAATCGACAACCTTATCACCCTTCATCAGCGTAAGCCGGTTGTTGTCAATTCAAGCTCGACAATGAACGCATTACCAAATCAACATCTTTATTTTCAAGTTCTTGAATAATGTGAAGATAGGTCTTTTGCGTTGTTGTCATACTTGAATGTCCTAATCGTTGAGCCACACTTGCTATTGATACTCCGGCAAATAATAGCAGTGAAGCGTGTGTATGTCTTAGTCCGTGAACAGATATAACCGGTATATCTGCCTTCTTACAGTGTCTTGTAAGAATGTCATTGACAGTAGAGTTATACACCTTTTCCGAAACAAAAATCGGTTCATCTTCAGGTAAGTCTTTAACCAAAGTAGAAAATTGAATAATGAGCTGCCAATCAATCTGTATTTTCCTGACCGACGACTGATTTTTGGTGGGCATAAACCCACCACCGCCTTTATAATCCCAGGTTTTATTGATAGATAAAGACTGCTTTGAAAAATCAAAGTCTTTTGGAGTTATAGCCAACGCTTCAGAAAATCGCATTCCGGTTTTTGCAACCAACAGAATAAACCAATCCCAATTTATCTCTTGACTAAGATTTAAGTCAGATAAAAGTTTGTGCAACTCAAACTGATTAAGATATTTGATTTTTTTGTGTCGAGGCTTTTTACCTTTTATGATAGCTTTTCTTGTAGGGTCTCGTTCTATAAGTCCCTCATCTACCGCATCTAAAATTGCACCTTTAAGTTGATGATGAAAGTCCATTGTGGTCTGTCTTTCGTGTGACTTCGCATAATCGTTCAAGAGTTTTTGATATGTTATCCTTGAAAGTTCGCACACTTTCAAATCCGGTGCTAATTGCTTAATCCAAGCCTGCGTAAGCAGGTATTTATCCATTGTAACCTTCCTTATCGCCCCTTCCTTATAAACCGTAATCCATTGAGCGTAATAATCGTAAAATAAGTCTGTTTTGTTTATATTATTCAGCATAATATCCTCCTGTATAAAAATTAGGCTTACGCTGATGAAGGGTGATAAGGTTGTCGAGGTTTTCAAAATATGCACCTATTTTCTGCTGTTCTTCAACTGACGGCAAGGTGATAGCTGTATTCAAAATGTTATCATTATATAGTCTTTTTATTGTGCTGCCTTCTATTCCTGCCCATTTCACAATAGAATAAAAGCATTTCAAAAACGAGTTGTCCAAATGTTTATCGTGATTTAACCAAACTATATTGGAGTCTTGAAAATACTCATTTTTTCCCGTAAACACAACAGTTCTACCAATGCTGCCTGATGCAGAAATCAATATATCTCCTTTTTTAGGATACTGGTATTTTGCTTTATATTCTTCAAAAAGCTCTCTCGATATAAAAGCATCTGCCTCTCCACCGAATGTACCTATTTTATAAAATGGTATTTCTCCATTTTCCGATGTTTGCTCTTTGAAAATCCTTCGGCACATAGAGACTGAACCGATTTCCCCCAGCTTACGCTGTTCCCAAGCGTTTTTGATGTATCTGAACTTTTTTGATTTTTCTTTGCATAAAAATGCAAACTCACGCTGATGAAGGGTGATAAGGTTGTCAAGGGTTTCTAAATACTGTCCTAAAACTCGTTGCTCCTTTATAGTTGGGATTGTTACGACAGTGTTTCCAACAAGCTCTTTATTAAGGTTATTTACTGTGCTACCTGCCGCAAGTGACTTATACTGAATTATCATTTGAGGAGTACCGAGCAAATGGCACAAAAATGTCAAATCAAAAACTTTATAGGTATTTCTAATTAGTAGCCAGCCGTCGTGAATACACCCATCTATGCCCATAATATAAGGCTTTCCGAAGCTCATAGAGTTAGATAAGATTAAATCTCCCGGATGAACTTCTCTCGTTTTTGATAGTCCTTCCGGTTTGATTTTTTCTGCGGTTTTTGTTATATAATTGCCCTGTGCGGGAGCATCGCCAATCTTCACCCAATTTAATCCATCAGGCGAGTCGGTAATGAAATCATCAATAGGTCTTGGCGAACCACCTCGCTCTATTTGCACTAAATCTGATAACTTACGCTGTTCCCAAGAAACATAAAATAGGAGCCAAGGGAAAGCCCTTGACTCCTAAAATAATGCTTAATTATTCATCTTCTGTTGGCATTTGAATTTCATAACCACCACTGATAATAAAATCTCGAAGCAATTTGTCAACTTTAACATTAACCTTGGGCGGAATTATTTTAGTCCCTTCGACCTTTTCAAAGTATTCCTTTGCCTTTGCTTTATCGACCGTTTTCTTCAGTTCGTCATATCTGCCAAATTCATTGAGATTGTTTTCATTAAGCTTCAAACTCATAATGTTTCTAAGCAGGTTCTCATCTAACCCAAGAGCAGATGAAACTCTGTGAATTTGGTCGTTTCTCGCTTTTGACAAATACTCGTTAATATAATCTCTCAGTGATTTACCTTCTGAAACCTTAACATCTCCTCTTTGAATATCGTGCAGGAAAATGTTTGCATATTTCTGTTCTTCCTGAGAAAGCGTTGCAAATGTCTTGTGCAGCTCTGTTTCGGCTTGTTCAATAGCTTCCTGAGTTGTTCCCTCAACACTCAACAACTTAATATACTTATCAAATCTTGAGTTCATATAGTCAGAGTCGATTAAGCCCGTATCAATCTCTGTAATATATCCCGCAAGGTCATAAGGAACATCATCGCCTCCGATACCACCACCGCCACCGGTCAACTCTTTATATCTGAGAACTAAAATAAGATAAGTATTCTCATCTATGGCTACATCAACGACTTCGCCGGTTTCTTCATCTACATATGCAGGAACATCCCATTTGAAGCCTTGAATTTTAGCTGCTTCCAAATAGCTATTAAATTCATTGAAATCCTTTGCAAACTTCCTACACACCAAAGTGTCATTAGGCAGCTTTTCAAAGTTTTCAATTCCCGCATTGGTAAACAACTCGGTGATACTTTCAAAAAGTTCGTTCATCTGCTTCAAGTTTTCAACGAGATGTTGAACGAACAATCCGAGTGGTCTGTCGCCTGAATACAATTTTACGGCAGCGTTAATATTATGCTCCATAGTGTGAGGTTTGCGGTAATAGCGAATTGTTCCGAACGGTTTATCCGGGCCGAACAAGCGATTAGTTCGAGAAAACGCTTGAATGATATTCTCGTACTGAAGCACCTTGTCCATATACAAAGTGTTAATCCACTTAGAGTCAAAGCCCGTAAGCATTTGGTCAACGACGATAAGTAAATCAATTTGTTTTGCCGGTTCGGTCGCTACTCGTTCATACGGCTTTTTGTGGGCAAGTCTTGCGGCTATGTCCTTTTTCATTTTTGCAAATGTCGGAATAGCAAAATCCTGACCGTATTTTTCGTTGTAATCGGAAATGATTTCAACAAGTCCGTCCTCTTTGAATTGAACACCGCCGTTATTATCAATACTTGGGTCAAACAAAGCCGTTACTTTCAGTTGCGGATTTAACTCTTTGAACAATCGATAATAATTGATAGCCTCCGGAATACTGCTTGTAGCAAATATTGCGTGGAATTTACTGTTATGGCTCAATGTTACCCAGTTTTCGAGTATATCCTTTACTACTGTCGTAGTGTGTTCCGTTGTTGTATATTGAACATTTGGGATATAATCTTCGATGCCCTTTATATAGTCGCCCTTGGCGTCAAAGTGTCCAACCATTCCAACTTGGTTTACGTCCATATACTTATAAAAGATTTTGCTCTTAACAGGGTCAGAAATTGCTTCTTCCTCTGTTTGTGCCTTTGCCTTTTCCAAGGCAACTACTTTTCGCACATCTTTATCTTTGAAAGTCAAAACCTTGTATGGGTCAAAACCGAGAACATTTTTGTCTCTGATTCCGTCCGCAATGCTGTATCTGTGTAACTCATTACCAAATACAGTGCTTGTAGTATTCTTTTTCTTTTGGTTTTCGTCTTGGATAGGCGTACCGGTAAAGCCAAAGAACATTGCCTTTGGAAATGTGTTTTTAATTGTCAGCAACATATCCCCAAAAGTAGAGCGATGAGCTTCATCTACTATGAACACAATACGCTTTTCGCTGATAAGTTCAATGTCACGAGCGTTCAATCCACCGGCTTCGTCTTTGATATTACTCATTTTCTGAATGGAAGTAACGATAAGTGTGTCTGCCGGATTGCTGCTTTTGAGTTTTGTTATCAACACATTTGTGTTTTCGGTTGCTTGTACGGATTCATTTTCATCGGCAAAGCCACGATACTCTTTCAGTGACTGAGTGCCGAGTTCAATTCTATCCATAAGGAAAATTACTTTGTCGGCGTCTTTTGAGCTTGCGATTAACTGAGCTGACTTAAAACTTGTCATTGTTTTGCCGGAACCGGTTGTGTGCCAAATATATCCGCCGAGCTGATTGTTACCTTCCCATTTTGCTTTTGCAACTTTATCAGAAATAGCACTTGCCGCAAAATACTGATAGCTACGCATTACTTTAAGTACGCCGTCTGAGTCATCAGCAACCGTATAAAAGCCGATAAGCTGATGTGCCATAGGAATAGATAGAAGAGTAGATGCCACCTTGTTCCATTCGTTAATCGGCTCGTTATTAAAATCTGCCCAATGGAAATAATAATCCGGATTAAACTTGCCGTCCGGACCCGGATTTGCAAAATAAACAGCTTCGTTTGGTTCCATTGCAACAAAAATCTGAACCAAAGAAAACAGTCCACTGAATATTCCCTCGTGAGAATACTTTTCTATTTGATTGCAAGCCTGACTAACCGGAATACCGCTCTTTTTGAGTTCAATATGGATAACAGGCATACCGTTAATGAGCAGCATTAAATCTCCACGGCGGTCATTAAGTAATTTCGATTTTGTTGGGAATTTAGGCTGCTGCACAATTTGGTATCTGCTTTGACCGGCGGCAATTTCACGGCGGTCATAAATTTTAAGGCTGACTTCTTTACCAAAATGTAATTTATCATCAGGGTTATCCCTTACGATAGAAACACTTTTTCCGTTAATAAAGCCATTCAACTTTAACGGTGTTCTGAGAGCTTCGATTTGCTCTAAAATCTGCTGCATTTCGCTATCGGTTAGAGGATAATCGTTCAGTCTGTCAATATCTCTGTTGTTTTCAAAGAGTATATTTGCCCAATTTCGCAGCAAATCTTGTTCAGAGTAATTTTTAAGGACTTCTTTTTCCCACCCTTTTTCGGATAGTATTTTTATCAAAGCCGCTTCAAAATCCGACTCTTTATTAAAAATCATTTCGAGTTCCTCCTAACTTCTAAAATTTGCTTTTACATCTCAGACAAACATCTTTTCAAGGCACGCTTTTTTGAGATTTTTCAACTTTTCTAACTCACGCTGATGAAGGGTGATAAGGTGGTCAATTGCAAGAAAATACTCTCCAATCTTTTCTTGCTCGGCTTTATGAGGAAGCACAACAGGAAAGTCAACCAATATGTTTTGATTAAGATGTTTGATAGTTCCGCCTGTCGCTTTCTTATCAACATAATCCATCAAAAAAGGAGCTTTCAAATATTGAAACAGGTATCTGTTATCAACTTCGTTTTCGTCCTTTATTTCAACATTAAATACCCCTGCGTTAAGCGTCGCAGGCATTGTTAATCCCTGAATATAAGCCACTTTTCCGAGTGTTCCGTCTTTAGTTATTAAAATACTACCGTTACGGATTTGTATGTGCTTATCTTGCTCATAACGCTCACGCTCGACATAGTGGCAAGTATCAAAATTTACGGCTCCGTCTATAAAGTCCGTACCCGTAATTAGCATATAATCTCCACTATCTAAAAACTCGGAAGTTCTTAAATTCTGCCAACCTATTCTTGCGTGCATTGTAGCAATCTCGCTTAACTTACGCTGTTCCCAAGCTTCAGTAAATCCCTTAAAACGAATTTCGGGTGCATTGGAGCCATTTTGTGGAAACATTTTTTCCAGCATAGATTTTTTGACATTGGTCAATTTGTCATACTTACGCTGATGAAGGGTGATAAGGCGATTGAGTTTTTGAATATATGAAGCTATTTTCTTTTGCTCTGCTATTGACGGAACAGGAACAACTAATTCAAAATAATCTCCCAAGTTGTAATTTGTTCTTCCATCTCCTGTTGAAATTGATACTGCCCATTTCTTATGTTTATCTGTGTTTAGAAACGAACACAGATAATTTGAATCAATTATTTTAGGATTTGGTCGAGTGACAATCGTAGCAAAACCTATTGATTTTGCTTCGTTTTCAGTAATTACCGCAGATGTTCCTACATCTCCGGTGTGTACGGTAATTACATCTCCAATTTGGTGCATACGAGTTTCGTTTTTTTCGGCAAATGTTTTTTCCAAGTAAATTGGATTATCACCAAATTCAAATTTACCATCTTTAATATCTGAGTTTCTAATAAGTAAAGTTCCTTCATCGGTATAATGTTTCGTCATTGTTGTCACTAATCCAATATAAATTTTTCCGATTTCAGTGACCTTACGCTGTTCCCAAGTGTCACTAAACCCTTTGAAGCGAATTGCCGGAATGTCTGTTATTTTTGTCATTTTGCACTACCTCCAAGCAATTTTTTGAGTTCAGCAAGACCGAGCATATCAAATTCACTACCTTCAAGGTCATCAATCATAGAAGAAAGTGATTTTTCTGTTTCTTCTATTTGATTTTCGACATCTGCGAAAGTAGTTTCATATTTCTTTGCAAGTGCTTCAAGCTTTGAAACCAAATCAGATATAATGCTATCCGGCAACTGCATAAGATTATCAATAAGCGGCTTTATCCACTTATCTTTAAGAAGTTCAAGAACTTGTTCATCGGACAAGTGTTCAATCGTATCTTTCGTTTTTTCTTCAAGCAAGGCATTATCACGCTTAATGGCAGTTTTCAATGCTTTTTCTTCTGTATTCAATTCCGAAACAGATTTAAGTTTTTCCTTTGTTTCAGGTTCAACACCGTCGGATTTCATAGCTTTTTTGATTTCTGCAAAGACCCAGCTATCTTCGTTTACAAAATCAGCCTCTTTTTCTTCCTCGGAAAGTGTGTCAAGTATTTCTTCGTATTCGGAAGCAATTTCTGAAAGTCGATTTTCTTTTTCACTTAATGCTTGCTTGTCATCGGCAAGTATAGTGCTTTGAATAAGGTCAAATGGTATAATGCGACCTTTCCATCCTTCTTGTACTTCCTGCTCAACATTTCCTTTTTTCTTGACCACCATATTAGCGTCAACAATTTTAGTTGCTCCAAAGCCCTCTGTTTGAATAATTTCCAAATCTACGGCAATCTTAGTCCAGTCATCATCAAGAAGCTGGTATGCTTCATATCTGTCAACTAACGGGATGGCAGCCATTCGTGCAAAGATATTTTTTGATAAAAGCTCCTCTGTTTTAGAGATACTGAGACTTTCCATCTTTGTAATCAGCTCATCATACAAATATGTATCAAAATCAGCAAAAACGGACTTGAACTCGTTTTCAAAACTTGTTATATCACTGTGTTCTTTAATTGCCTTTTTTATATCTTTAACTACGAATTTGCAATATTCGGAAGATGTATTTTCAAACAAATCAGAGCGAAGTGCCGGGAAAGCTGTCCAATATTCTTTGAGTTCATCAATTTCAGATGCCGGTAGACCGCCGAACATAGACGCAAAAATATCCCAAGATTCTGCCGCCTCTGAGGAATCCACATATCTCGGAATATTAAGGTTATAATCGTTCTCTCTGATTTCGTCACGGCTGACAACTCGTGAATACTTGTCCACGCTTTCTCTCCGTGTAACAACATCTACAATCTTCTTAATATCTGAAGCTCTCAGCTTATTGTTTTTGCCCTCTTTGATATATCCTTTTGAAGCATCTACTATAAGAACATCTGTATTGGTTCTCTTTTGCTTCAACACCATAATTATTGTCGGAATACCTGTGCCGTAAAAAATATTTGCAGGCAATCCTATGATTGTATCAATCTTATTTTTTTCAATTAAGTTCTTGCGAATTTCGCCTTCTTCGCCGCCACGGAACAAAACACCGTGAGGAAGAACAATAGTCATAATGCCATCAGGCTTAATATGATAAAGGTCGTGAAGCAAAAAGGCATAGTCTGCCTTACCCTTTGGTGCAAGACCATAACCGGCATAACGAGGGTCAGTATCCTTATCAGCTGGATTCCAAGCCTGTGAATATGGAGGATTGGAAACTACGGCGTCAACATAGAGTGGATTGTATGTTCCTGTCGGGTCGTTTTCATCGAAATACGGCCAGTCGTCCTCCAAAGTATCGCCGTTTCTTGTTACTATGTTATCTGCTTCAATACCACGCATTACCAAGTTCATACGAGTAAGGTTATATGTATTCTGCTTTAATTCCTGAGCGTAGTATTTAACTTTGTTTTCGCCCTCAATGAACTTTGAAGCACTCTTACCGATGTTGATTAACAAGGAACCAGAACCGCTTGTAGGGTCGAATATTTCAATTTTCTCTCTGTTTTTCAAGTGATTTGCAACTATTTCAGACATAAGCAATGATACTTCGTGCGGAGTGTAGAACTCGCCGGCTTTTTTACCTGCATTCGCCGCAAACTTTTCAATCAAATATTCATAAATAAATCCAAGAACATCATAGCCCTGCTTACCATCCATAGGAATATCTTTTATAAGCTGAATGAGTTCGCTAATAGACTTTGACTGCGAAGCAGCACTATCACCTAATTTTGAAAGACCAGTTTGCAGAGTATCAAAAACGCCCTCAAACACTTTCTTGTGGGTTGGGTTTATTAAACGGCTAAACGCTGAAAGAGCGTCACGAACATCTTGAACACTGAAATCGCTGCCTTTTGCAAGCCAAGTTGAAAAGAGATTGTCGTAAGAAATAAAATATCCCAAGTTCTTCTGAATGCTTTCAACCGTATCAGTATCTTCTTCTGTTAATTCGGGAAGATACTCGTCAGTCCAATCATTAGCTTTCAGATATTTAACTTCTTTCTCCGAAAGGAATTTATAGAAAATAAATCCTAAGATATAGTCTTTGTATTCATTTGCTTCGATTTTGGAACGCATTTTGTTTGCAGACTCCCAAATCTTTGCAGCTAACTGCTGTTTATTCATAATAAACCTCCGTATTATTTGTTGTAGCTATTTATATTTTATCTGACAATGGCACTATTTTTAAGTATAAAATAATTAGTGTCCCATAAAACGGACTCAGTTTTCTTCATCAGGAAGAAAATCTATAATATCTTCTACATTGCAATCAAGTGCAGCACATACTTTTCCAAGCACTTCGGTCGTCACATTTTCATCTCTGCTCATTTTGCTCATTGTGTAATGACTTAAACCAGCAAGAGCTTCTAAGTCTTTTTTCTTCATATCTCTGTCAACAAGAATGTGCCACAATTTTTTATAACTAACAGCCATTTCATTGCACCTCTTTCTTAGTTAAAGTGTAAGTATATATATTGTACCATAGAAATTTGATTTTTTCAATAAAACCACAAATATTCGAACTAAAGTGCGTTTTTTCATACTTTCGGTTAAAAACGCATATAACTCTGTTATTACCGGTTTATGTTCATTCTTGGGAACAGCGTAAGGTTAGAGAAGTAACGGACAGATATGATAATTTGCGTATCCCGGTGGCGGCAAGTTTGCGAGTTGCAGGCACAACTCCTTATTACGGAGCGAACGGAATTCAAGACTATGTAGATGGATATACTCACGATGGTGAGTTTATCCTTGTCGCAGAAGATGGAGCGAATGACCTTAAAAATTATCCTGTAAAGTGCGTAAAAGGGAGAATTTGGGTCAATAATCACGCTCACGTTCTACAAGGAAAGTATGATTGTGCAGACAATCAATTCCTTGCCTATGCCATTAGTCAAGCGGATATTGAGTCACTTTTGGTCGGCGGGGGTCGTGCAAAACTCAATGCTGAAACACTAATGGGCATAGACTTACTGTTGCCAAACAAGGCTGAGCAAATACGAATTGGCAAGTATCTTGCTCAACTCGACAACCTTATCACCCTTCATCAGTGTAAATGTCAAATTGACGGCTACCGTTTTCAATCACCATTAGCTATTACTTGGGAACAGCGTAAGGTTAGAGAAGTAACGGACAGATATGATAATTTGCGTATCCCGGTGGCGGCAAGTTTGCGAGTTGCAGGCACAACTCCTTATTACGGAGCGAACGGAATTCAAGACTATGTAGATGGATATACTCACGATGGTGAGTTTATCCTTGTCGCAGAAGATGGAGCGAATGACCTTAAAAATTATCCTGTAAAGTGCGTAAAAGGGAGAATTTGGGTCAATAATCACGCTCACGTTCTACAAGGAAAGTATGATTGTGCAGACAATCAATTCCTTGCCTATGCCATTAGTCAAGCGGATATTGAGTCACTTTTGGTCGGCGGGGGTCGTGCAAAACTCAATGCTGAAACACTAATGGGCATAGACTTACTGTTGCCAAACAAGGCTGAGCAAATACGAATTGGCAAGTATCTTGCTCAACTCGACAACCTTATCACCCTTCATCAGTGTGAGTAAAAACAAAAGTTGGTTCCAACATACACGTACTCAGATGAAGTCAAACCAACTATCAGTAATGATTTCCAACTATTTTTATGTTATACTATAAAAGTAGTAATTCACGATTGTTAATGGCGA
>OLYB01001915.1_pt1 | contig 15481 bp, 8 predicted proteins | sample 1674481 | NCBI WGS metagenome assembly OLYB01 (sample SAMEA103958167, study PRJEB25191) | human gut metagenome
CGCGCTGTTTGTGACGGTGGCGGACGGTCTCCTCCTCCAGCCCGAACAGCGTGGGCGCGATGTATTGGGGTTTCTCCGCAGGAGCGGGTTCCGGAGCTGGCGCAGGAGCGGGTTCCGGAACGACGGCCGATTCAGCCGCAGCGGCAGGTCCGGGCGCAGCGACCGGCTTCGCAGACGGTTCAGCCGCAGCCTCGGATTCAGGCGCAGCGACCGGCCCGGATTCGGCGGCCGGTTCGGATTCTCCGGCGACGAATGCGGCTTCGGACGCCGCTTCGGGATCAGGCTCAAATCCGGATTCCCCCTCAAGTTCCGGCTCGGAATCCGACACCGCAGGCTCCGCCATTCCGGGCGTCTCCGTATCGGGATTCCCCCCGGCAAACGCCCCGGCAGAATCGGCCGCGACCGTCGTATCGGGTTCGGAAAACGGCTCTGCGGGTTCCGCCTCCGCATCGAACGCGGGTCCTGAAACGGCATCGGGACCGGGTTCGAACACGGCTTCGTCCGTCGGGTCGAGCGAAAGCACCGCCCCGAGGTCGATGGGCACCGGAGCCGCCGCAGGCTCCGTCTCCGCAACCGGGAATTCCGGAAGGGATTCCACCTCCGTAAAGCGCACCGCATCGTAGAGCGTCCGCAGTTTTTCCAGCGCCAGGTCGCGTTCGAGGGCCGGAATCTCCCCGGAAGGCTCCCAGCCGTCGACAATCGCGGTCAGCTTGCGCAGTTCGGCACGTATCGTCTTCAAATCCATCATTGCGTACTGTTTTGACCTCCAAAGGTAGAAAAAATTTGCGAAAGCCCAGCCATTCCCCGGAACCTTTTGTCCGAAACATCTCCGAACGGGTTTTTCCGGGACATCCGGACCGTCCCGCCGGGCACGGAAAAGGGAGCGGCGGCCGAAGCCGCTGCTCCCTTGCAGCTGTCCCGCACCCGCGGCGTCGGCCGCCGTGCCGGAGAGACGAATCATTCGGTGATCCGGAAACTGCCGCCGAGCGTGCAGTCGGAGTCGTGCCCTACCCAGACATGGTAGTCGCCCGGCTCCTGGCCCCACTTTTTGTCGAGACGCCAGAACGAAAGGTCGTCGGGCGTCAGTGTGAAGGTCACCTCGCGGCTCTCCCCGGCGCGAAGCATGACCTTCCGGAAACCTTTCAGTTCACGAACCGGACGCGTCACACCGGACAGCAGATCGCGCACGTAGAGCTGCACGACCTCCTCGCCGTCGCGGCCGCCCGTGTTGGTCACGCGGACCGACACGCGAACCTCGCCGCCGACGGCGGTTTCGGGCGTCAGCACCCGCAGGTCCGAATAACCGAACGTCGTGTAGCTCAACCCGTAGCCGAAACAATACTGCGGCGAATTGGGTACGTCGAGATAGCGCGAAGTGTATTTGTTGGGCTTGCCCGACTCGTCGGCCGGACGTCCCGTGCTCTTCATGTCGTAATGGATCGGAATCTGCCCCACCGTGCGGGGAAAGGTCATCGGCAAACGCCCCGAAGGGTTGTAATCGCCCGACACGACATCGGCCAGCGCCTCGCCCGCCATCGTGCCCGGATACCAGGTCAGCAGCAGGGCGTCGGCAAGTTCCGCTTCACGGGCCAGCTCCATAGGACGGCCCGTAACCAGCAGGACGACAATCGGTTTCCCGGTTTGCTTCAAGCTCTCCAGCAGGTCACGCTGCGCGTCGGGCAGCGCAAGCGACGCAAGGCTTGCCGCCTCGCCGCTCTCCCCCGCCTTCAATCCGAGCGCGACCAGCACCACGTCCGACTTCGCGGCTGCGGCCACCGCCTCCGAAATACCGCCTTCGAGGGCCTTGTGCGGGTCGCATCCGCGGGCATAGGTCACACGGTCGGCTCCGAAACGCGCCCGCAGTCCGTCGAGAAAGGTCGAGGTCCGGCCGGCCTCGGCGAAATGAACCCACGAGCCGATCAGGTCCCACCGGGAATCGGCGAAAGGTCCCACCAGCGCGATCCGGCTCCCCTTTTTCAGGGGCAGCACGCCGCCGCGGTTCTCCAGCAGCACCATCGAACTGCGGGCCACGCGGCGCGCGGCATCGAGATGTTCCAGGGCGTAATAGCACTTCTCGCGCTCCTTCGCCTGGTAGCGGAAAGGATCGTCGAACAGCCCCAGGCAGAACTTCACGGCCAGCACCTCGCAGCAAAGGCTGTCGATCAGCGACTCCGGGATACGCCCCTCCCGCACCAGTTCGGCGGCATGAAACAGGTAGGCGGCGCTCATCATGTCCATGTTGACCCCGGCGCGCAGGGCCAGTTCGGCAGCCTGCGCATCGTCGCCCGCCACGCCGTGAGCTTTCAGTTCGCCGATCGTGCCGTAGTCGGTCACCACGAATCCGCCGAAGCCCAGTTCGTCGCGCAGCAGGTCGCGCATCAGCCAGCGGTTGGCCGTGGCCGGAACGCCGTCGAGGTCATTGAACGAGGTCATCACCGTCGCGGCCCCGGCATCGAGCGCCGCCCGGTAAGGCGGCAGGTAGCTGTCGCGGAAAACCCGCTCGGACATATCGACCGCATGGTATTCGCGCCCGGCCTGCGGAGCGCCGTAGGCGGCGAAATGCTTCACGCAGGCAAGAACCGACGAAGGGTCGGACAAGTCGCCCTGATAGCCCCGCACCATCGCTTCGGCGACACGCGCGCCCAGATAGGGGTCTTCGCCCGCGCCCTCGGAGACACGGCCCCACCGGGGGTCGCGCGAAACGTCGCACATCGGCGAAAAGGTCCAATGGATGCCCATGGCCGAGGCTTCGCGAGCCGAAACGCGGGCCAGCGACTCCGCGGCGGCAGGGTCCCACGAGGCGGCGACGGCGAGGTTGATCGGGAAGATCGTCCGGAAACCGTGGATCACATCGGCGCCGATCAACAGCGGGATGCCCAGCCGGCTCTCCTCGACGGCGATCCGCTGCAACCGCTCGGTCTCCTCGAAGGACTTGATGTTGAATACGCTGCCGCAGCGCCCTTCGCGGACCAGCCGTTCGACGGAAAGTTCCGTCTTGTCGGGTCCCGTGACGGCGCCGCCTCCGCGCTGCTGGACCAGCTGGCCGATCTTTTCGTCGAGCGTCATGCGTTCGACCAGTTCCGCGGCGCGCCGCCGGTCCTGCGGGGTGACGGGCTGCGCCCCGGCGGGATACAGCACGAGGGCCGCCAATACGGTAAAGATGCTATTTTTCATCGGTAAAAGTTTGAAAAGACATGCGAAGGTAATGAAAATACCGCAAAAAAAGGGCTTCGGAACGGAATAAACTCACTCCCGCCCGAAGCCCCCGCGATCGCAGCGGCGTCACTCCTTCACGCAGCGCATGCCGTAGGCTGTGGTCATCTTCCGTTCGTAATAGGTCCCCTCGCCCGTGGCGTCGCCCGCCTTCCAGTCGTACATCGGGAGCGGCTTGCCGCCGGCGAGCGTCGACGAACAATAGGCTGCCGAACGCCCCGGATAGTGGATGCGGCCGTTATCGCCCTTGCGGAACATCGTCGACGGGCCGATGAGGGTTCCGCCCGAATTGAGCGCATACCAGCGGCTGTACGTGTCGCCCGAGTCCTGGTTCTTGGCGGCGTTGCCGTCCACGTAGGCAAGCAGCGACTGCCATTCGGCCGCCGTCGGCACCCGGTATCCCACCGGGCAGGGATCGTTCAGCCCCTTGCCGCCCTCGGTCCAGCCTTCGGACATCGCTGCGGACGACCGGGTATAGAACGTCGTCGGATTGCCGTTTGCCGTTGCGGCTGTCATCTCCTCGCCGCTGACCTGCCAGCCGGCGGTGCGGGAGGCGTTGAAAACCACCTCGCGCGTCATCGCGCCGAAAGCATCGGGATACTCCGCATGCCCCTCGTAATATTTGTTCTTCGAGAGGATCTTCGCGCCGATGAACGGCTCCTTGCGGCCCCACTGATAGAACAGTCCGTAGGAGCGGAAATCCTGCACACAGGCCTTCGGGTCGGCCGAATGGTATTCGGCCCCGACATTGCGGTCCTGCCAGGCGATACCGCCGACGGTCACGTCCGAAGGCATCTTGTCCACGACCCAGACCAGCCACGACCAGACAACCGCGCCTCCGGCGTCGAACAGCGCGACCAGCCCGCTGCCCTGCTTCGACTTGGCCGCAGTGCAGGTGATTTCATTCCGGGAAGCGTCGTAGTCAAGCCCCGAAAGCAACTCTGCGTCGGTGGTCCAGACCCAGTCCGCCGCAACGCCCTTCACATACGCGCCGTCGGTGCGCCGCGCCGGAAACGCACGGGTTTCACCCGCCCGGACCACGACCGTATTCGCTCCGGTCGACCGCTGCACGACGGTCACCTGCTGCGGTTCGACGCCCTCCATCTCGGAGGAGACGGTCAGCGTCGCGCTGCGCGGACGCACGCCCTCGCCGTCGTCGGTCAGCAACAGTTTCACGACCGAACTTTTCGTCCCTTCGGACTGCGACACGGCGCACCAGTCGGTCGCGCCCTCGATTTTCCATGCCACGGATGCACGCAGGTTCAGGGCCGGTTCGCTCCCGGCGCCGTAGACGGTTATATCGGCGCCGTTCTCCGCCAGCACGAGGATCGGCTCGAACTTCTCCTGCGTCACGGTCACGGTGTGCTTCTCTTCGCCCGCGGCGTAAAAACGCACCGCGGTCGTGCGCTCCTCGGGCAGGAAACTCTGGTCGACCGTCAGAACGATCTTCTTCGTGTGCGAACCTTCGGCGACGTTGGTGCGGCACCAATCGTCGTCGCAGGAGACCGTCCACGGCGAATCGGCCGTGATTTCAAGGACGCTGCGCCCTCCGAACATATCGAACGTCACGTTATCCTCGAGCAGTGAAAGGTTGGATTCGGCGACCTCGGGATCGTCGCTGCACGCCGCACAGCAAACGGCTGCCGCGACGGTCAGAAAAAGAAAAAGTCTCTTCATCGTTGAAGTTGTATTTAAGGTTTTGTTCGAATGTCGTATTTACCAGGACACGGACGATTCGTAGGTATGCCCGAAACTGTCGGTGACCCGCACCATGCCGCCCCGCTCGCTGCCCGGATCGACCCGGAACATATGCCACGTATTGGTCGGCGTCCCTCCGCGCACACCCGTCGCCAGCACCTCCTCGTAATAGGGATCGGTGCGCTGCGTCCGCTCCATCGCCACCGCCTGCCCGCCCGAAGCGGGAATCCACTCCACGGCGCTCCAGGCCGTGTCATAACCCCAGACATTGGCATAGACACAGGCCGAATTGGTGCGTCCGGGTGCATAGAGGCGCATCTGCATATCGCGCTTCCCGCCCGCCGGCTTGTAATACCACGAGAGCCGTTCGCCATCGACCTCGACCACGGCATAGCCGCGCGGCGTGCCGTCGCAGTTGACGTCGCCGTTGATGAACAGGTCGCCCGGCGTGCGGGCGATGCAGTGCATGACCTTGCGTCCGTCGTCGTAACGGTAAATGTCATGGTAGTGCTTGTGCCCCCCGAAGGCATGGACCTTATAGGGGCTTATCGCATCGAGGAAACGCTGGAAATTGCGGTGGTTGCGCGCTGCGGTGTTCTTCGTGTGATAGAGAATCGGGCAATGGGACGAGACGACGAGCGTGCTGCCCGCCGGAACGTAGCGCAAATCGGCTTCGATCCAACGGCAAATTTCGTCCGTAAGACCGATCGTATACTCCTCTTCGGCGGTCGGCGCATGGTCGAAAAGGATGTTGTCGAGGAACAGATAATGGATTTTCCCGATGTTCACCGAGTAGTTCGCCGGACCGAAATAGCGTTCGTAGCTCTGCAAGGCGAGCGAATCGGTCAACTCGGCCGGATCGTGATCGTGGTTGCCCGGCAGGCTGAAGGTCGTGAAGCCAAGCGTCTCCAGCCCCTGACGGTACTTCGGGAAAAGCGACATATCGTTCCAGACCAGGTCGCCCAGGCTGACTCCGTAAACCTCCGTCGGAAGCCCCTGCACGGTTTTCAGCACATCGGGAACGACATGACCGAGATAGGAATCCACCGACGTGTTATCGGCAGCCAGCTGAATGTCGGCCATAACGATCAGCGAATGGCGGTCGGACGGAGTCTTGCGTCGTGTCAGCGTAAAATCGGCCCGGTTGACGGCCTGTTTGCGGTCGATTTTGCGGTAGAACCGCGGACAGCCCTGCGTGGCGGGAATCTCGCAGTCGGCAGGCACGGAGACAAAGACGAAATTGCGCCGCGCGAGGTCGGAGGCCAGATAGTAAATCCCCCGTTCGTCGGTCGCCGTCACCTCCAGGCCGTCGCTCACCACCACCCCGGCAATGCCATTGCCGGCGCTGTCCTTCACGATTCCCTTCACCGTCATTCCGGCCTTATCGGGGATCTGTCCGGCGGTCGGGCCGTCGTCACCGCCGCCCTCCGAGGAGGAGCAGGCCGCCAGGACAAGGGCGGCGAGGCACACCGACAGAAGCCGCATGTAGAATTTTGACATATTTTTTTGCATTGAGGATGCGGAGGAGGCCGGACCTCCTCCGCATCACGGTTATTTCATCACGACCCGGATGATTACGCTGTTCTTTTCGGGACGCACCTTGCCCTGATCATCGGCCCTGACGGAAAGCGGCAGCACATAGGAGGAATCAATGCCGTCGGCAAGCATCGAAGCGGCATCGAAGCGGATTTCGGCGCGGTCCATGACCCTGTCCCCCGACAAGCGCACTTCGGGGTCGAAGGCGAAATACCTGTCGGGCATCACCTTCAGTTCGAGTCCGCTTTCCACGTTATAGACATCGAGCACGGAGGGGTCGACCACCAGTTTCACGGTGATTCCGTCGTCATTGTAACCGCCCTTGTAAAGATAGAGATCGTAAACGCACGCTTGGCCCGAAGCGGCATCGTATTCGAGGACCTGGAAATCGTTCTTCGGGATGCAGACCATAGTGTCCACCGTCTCGTAGACGACGTAATCGTCGCCGCACCCTACGGCTCCCAGCAGAAGCAGGAGGCATATCGCAAGATTCTTCATCGCAATCGGATTATTAAGGTTAGTAACCGGGATTCTGCACGAGGTTGTAGTTGATATTGATTTCGCTCAACGGAATGGCCATCCAGTAGGTCTTGGGGGATTCGAACGTGCGGACGCCGCTCTCCTTCATCGTGGAGACCCGGTAGAAATCGGCCGCCGTCCTGCCGTCGAGGTTCCACGCCTTGGGACGCCGGGACATCGCTTCGCCCGCCTCTTTCCAACGGCGCAGGTCGTGGTAGCGCATGCCCTCCATCAGCAGTTCGATCGAACGCTCCCGGTGCAGCACCTTGCGCAGTTCGTCGCCGGTGGGAATGCCCCCGGCCAAGGCCCACGAATCCTTGAAATCGGGCAGCCCCGAGCGGCGGCGGACCAGATTCAGGTAATTGAGGCTCGCGTCGCTCAACGACCCGTTGTATTCGAAATCGGCCTCGGCATAGCTCAAATAGAGTTCCGCAAGGCGGATGTAAGGATAGGCGTACTTGCGGTAGGTCCACGACTTGGTGTCGTAGTTGAAGGCCGACTGGCGGTGAATCCACTTCTTGAGAATGTAGCCCGTACAGCTCTGGTACTCCTTCGAGGCGTCGAGCACGCTGCCCTGCATCTCGCCGGCGCGGCATTTGAGAATGAACTCCTCGCCGTTGATGGCGTACTTGCCGCGGTCGTAGCCCACCGACGCATAGAAGCGCGGCTCCTTGTAGACATGGAGGTTGGCAGTCTCCTTTTCGGCATTATAGGCATAGGGGTCGATATGCATGGTCTCGGGGTCTCGGTCCCACGGCAGACCGTTGTGCGTGTAGTACATCTCCACGCACTCGAACGTCGGAACGATGTTGATGCAGAAGCCGTCGGTACTGTACGGCAGCTTCAGGCGCGCGCCTCCGTAACGCTGCAAGTGCTCGATGCCGGTCTGGTCGCCCATCGCCCAAAGGTACTCGGCCGTGTTCCAGAGCGGTTCGACGAAGCAGTCGTGGTAGTTGATCTCGCCGCGCTCGGCAGCGGTTGCAGCCGCAGTCGCGTTCGGGCTTTCGTAGAGCCTGTGCCCGTTGTCCTCGGCCAGCGTGATCGCTTCCTGGCAGGCGTCGAGCGCCCACTTCCACTTTTCGGGATTGTAGGTCTGGCTCATCAGCGGCGTGCCGTCGTTGTTGCGGAAACGCGCGTAGAACTCCGTGTTGCCGTTGCAGAGCGGACTGGCGGCATAGAGCAGCAGCCGGGCCTTCATCGCCTTGGCCGCCACCGAGGTGGCGCGCCCCAGGTCGGCATCGGGACGCGTCGGATACCCGTGCAGCAAATCGGCCGCGCGGTCGTAGGTCTCGGCGATGAACGTCACGCATTCGTCGAACGGACTGCGGGCCACATAGACCTGCTCCTCGGGAAGCCCCATGTCCAGCTGCCCCCTGACGAGGATGACCGGGCCGTAGTGAGTCAGCAGCACCCAGTGGTAATAGGCGATCAGAAAATAGGCTTCGCCCTTGAACTCGTCGGCCACGGACGGCGAGATGCCCGGGACTGCGTCGATATTGTCGATCATAATGTAACAGTAGCGGATGCCCTTGTACATGTCGTAGTTCGTGCGCCCGGACGGGGAAGAGGTCGTCGCGTCCCACAGACCGTAGTAGGTCTGGCTGGCGTTCTCCTCGTTGTAGAGCATGCTCTTGTAGGGAAAATAACGGGTCTGGCCGTTGGTGGCGGTGATAATGTCGTCGCCGGCGCAGAAGTCGGGCATGTAGCGGTAGGCCGCGATGTTGGGGGCGTAGGTGTAGAGCGTATTGAGGTACTTGCGGGCCTCCTTGGAGGTTTTGAAGATGTCCTCCTGCGTCGCCTGCCCCTCGGGAACCACGTCGAGGAAATCGCACGCGGCAAGCGCTCCGGCGCACGCAAACAGCAAAATGGATATGATTTTTTTCATGTCGCTCGAATTTTAGAAGTTATACTGAAGGCCGAGTTTCACCACGCGCTGCAACGGGTATTTCAAGCCGTTGCCGCTTCCCATTTCGGGGTCCCAGTATTTGAAGGGCGAAATGATGAACAGATTCGTGCCGGCCAGATAGGCGCGCAGGCTTTTGTACGTGAAACCCAGTTCGACGCTCTTCAGGCGCAGGTAGCTGCCGTTCTTGATCCAGAACGACGAGGTCTGCGTGTTGTTGGCGTTGTAGCGGTAATCCAGGCGCGGATAGGCGGCATTGGGATTGGGATCGGCTTCCGACCAGTGGTCGTCGGCAACGTACTGCGTCATGTTGAAGCCCGAATACTGATTGTCGCGGAACGGGTGCATGTCGTACATGCGCAGCGAGACGCGCGCCGTGCCCTGGAAGAAGAACGAGAAGTCCCAGCGTTTGTAGTTGACCGAGGCGCCGAAGCCGTACAAGATCTCGGGCACGGTGGGATAACCCAGCGACGTGCGGTCGTTGGCGTCGATCACGCCGTCGCCGTTCATGTCGCGGTATTTGATGTCGCCCGGCAGATAATCGGGCATGAAGGTCTGCCGGGGCGAGTTGTCGATCTCCTCCTGCGAGGCGAAAAGGCCGTCGGCGACCAGTCCGTAAACCGAATTGACGGGTTTGCCCAGCACGGAGTTGTATTTGTTGGGCAGGTATTTCGCCTCGTCGCGGGCCTTCACCTCGTTGTGCGCATAGGTGAACGTTCCGCGCACGGAGACCAGCAGGTCCTTGTTGAACGCCTTGTTGTATTCGAGCGAAACATCGACGCCGCGGTTCTCCACCTCACCCAGATTGCCGTAGGGCGTGACGCCCGAAAGGCCCATCGTCGAGGGCAGCGAACGCCGCTGCATGAAGATGCCGGTACGATTTTCCTTGTAAACGTCGACGTTCAGCGTCAGGGCGTCGAACAGTCCCAGTTCAAGTCCTACGTTAAGTTTGGTGCTCTCCTCCCACGTGGCCAGGGGATTGCCCACGGTCTTGATCTCGTGTCCGGTCTGCTTGACGAAGTTGGGCGAAAACCACACGTAGAGCGCCTTGTTCATGTTGACCGTCGTGAGATAGGGGAAACGGACGATGTTGTTGCTGCTGTCGGCCAGATAGTCGTTGCCCGAAAGGCCGTACGAAGCACGGATTTTCAGCAGGTTCACCTTGCTGCGGATACCGTCCCAGAACGGTTCGCCCGACACGACCCACGCTCCGGCGATCGAGGGAAAAAACCCGAAACGACGACCCGATATGAAGTTCTCCGAGCCGTTGTAGCCGAAGTTGAACTCCATCAGGTAGCGACTGTCGTACCCATAGGTAAAACGTCCGGCGAGACCCTGCTCGCGGTAAGGGAGCACCTTGTACTCATCATTGGCGGGCTGATTGTCGACCTTCTCCTTCTGGTGGTAGACGAACAGGGCGTTGACGTCGTGTTTGCCGAACGTGCGCGAATATTCGATCTGCCCCTGCAACGAGATCTCACGGTAACCGTTCCGCCCCGTGGAGGTTCCCAGATAGGACGATCCGGGCGTGCCGATGCTTTGCAGGTTGTAGTCGAAAGTCCCGTCGCCGTTGTCGGTATAGTCGGTCATTTCGTAATAATAGGGAGAAAAAGAACGGTAAGTCGCCGCATAGGTCTTGTTGTAGAACGAGACCATGCCCCGGACTTTCAGTCCCTTGGTGACGAAATCGAGGTCCTGGTCCACCGAGAAGGTCGTGGTGATGTACTGCGTATGGCGCTGTCCGTATCCGCGGCTCAACAGGGCATAAGGATTGATGTCCGTAGAACCACCGTCCCACGAAGGGGCATTTCCGAAAATCGGGTCGTCGAGATCCTCCACGGAGCCTTTGGGATAGATGGCCGGAAAAGCGACCGGATTGGCGCGCATCGTATAGTAGAACAGGTCTTTCACCTCTTCGACGGGACGGTGCCAGAAAAGCAGTTGCGTGTTCATCTTCAGACTCACGCGGGTCGTTCGGGTGAGCTGCGCGCCGACGTTGGCCTGGAAAAGGTATTTCTGCGAATTGATGTTGGTGTTGAATTTCGACTCCGCGGGCTTCTTCAGGATACCGTTTTCGTTGAAGATCGAAGCATTGAGGAAATAGTCGACCACCTTGCCGCCGCCCCGCACATTGAGATTCATGTTCTCGTTGACCGTAAAATCCTTGAAAAGCATCGAATACCAGTCATTGTCGGGATAGACGTAGGGATTGAGCCGGTTGCGCGTGCCCGTGATCTTCTCGTCCGAAAAGTGCTGCACATAAGTTTCGCCCGCCGGGGTGCGGGTGCGCAGCGCCTCGTTGTAGTTCTCCATGTAAGTCACGCCGTCGGCGATGTCCTGCACGCGCGTCGGCATCGAAATGCCCGACTCGAGACGAACGTTGATCGCCATCTTCTCCGACTGGCGGCCGTTTTTGGTGGTAATGATCATTACGCCGTTGGCGCCGCGCGAACCGTAGAGCGCCGTGGCCGTGGCGTCGCGCAGGATCGAAAACGACTCGATCGCCTCGGGCGGAATGTTGTTGAGCATCTCCGAGACGATCTCCACGCCGTCGAGAATCAGCAGCGGCGATTTGTTAGCCCCGAAGGTCGAGATGCCGCGAATCCAGAAATTCGCACCGTCGGCGCCGGGTTCGCCCGACGACTGGGTCGAGATGACGCCGGCGATCTTGCCCGCGAACGAGGTCGAGAGGTTGCTCGACGTCACCTTGAGCGTACTGGGACGCACGACCTGCACGGCTCCCACCAAACTCTCCTTCTTCTGCGTGCCGAAGGCCACGACCACCACGTCGTCCATGACGTTCGACGCCTCGATCAGCGTCACGAGCTTGAACAGTTCGACATCGGCGACGGCGATCTTCTTGGTGTCGTAGCCCAGAAAAGCGAAGGTGACGTGTTTCGTTCCCGCCGGCACCTTGAGGGTGTAGTTGCCGTTGATGTCCGAGGTGGCGCCGACGGTCGTCCCCTCGACATAGACCGAAACACCGACGATGGGCTTGTTGTCGGCCGAAGAGATCACCGTCCCCTGCAAGACGATTTCCCTACCGGAATTCGCAGCCGGGAGGGGGGGGGGGTGACGGCGGCGTTTTTCCGAGCGGGCGCTTTCGAGATGATCACCTGGCTTTCGCGCACCCGTCCGGTCAGCTCCGTTCCCTTGAGGACCGCGGACAGCAGTTCGTCGATGGTCGCAGACCTGACCGAAACCGAAACCCGGCGGTCGAGCAGCGGCCGCACGTCGTCGGTGTAAATGAAGGCGTAGCGGCTGGTCCGCTCGACCTCGGCAAAGACGCTCGACAGCGTTGCGTCCTTCATCTTCACGGTCAGCGACGATTTGGCCCCGGCGTCCTGCCGGGAGGCCCGGACGGGCTGGAGATTCACCGGAAGCAACAGCATCACCGCCGCAAGAATCCGCAGCATACGGCATGTCGAGCCACTCCTCACAAAGAAAAGTTTCTTCATAAGTAACAGTATTAAGGTTAGTATTTAAGACTGGAATTGGTTGTCAGCGATATACGGCGTCGGCGCAATCGTCGGGGGCAGGCCTCACCGCCACCGAGCCGTCGGGCCCCCGGACGTAGGCGATCCGGAAAATGTCGGAGAGCACGTCGAGCGTGCCGTCCAGGTCGTCGAACAGGATCAGCTTGCCGGTACACTTCCGGCTCCCGATCTCCCCGGAGCAGGTTATTTCGATCTTGTAGAACGCAGCCACCTTTTGCAGGACTTCGAACAGCGTGTTCGAGGTGAAGAACAACAGTCCGTCCTTCCAACTGATGTATTTATAGGGATCGACCTCGTAGACCGAATAGCTGCCGTCCTTCATCGAGAAGCGTTCCGAAGGATTCAGCGTCACCGATTCGCCGTTGGCCACGTCGATGGCCACGGAGCCTTCGACCAGCACCACGGCCGACGAACCGTCGGCCCGGGGCGCGGTCGTCACGTCGAACGACGTGCCCAGCACGCGGGTCGCAAAATGGTCGGTGTGCACGATGAAGGGACGGTTCGCATCCTTCGCCACCTCGAAATAGGCTTCGCCCTCGACGAAGACGTCGCGCGTGTCCCCGAACGCCGACGGGAAACGGAGCACCGACGCCGAATTGATCCACACCCGCGTCCCGTCGGAGAGTTGCAGATGTGCGCGCTTGCCCTTGGGGACCACCAACTCACTCGTATGCACGCGCACCTCCTGCCGGGGCGTCCTGCGATCGGTCTCCGCCCCTTCGTTCTCCTTGCCGTCGATCAGGATTTCGCCCTTGGGCGTAAGGCTGATACGGGCGATGTCGTCGTACACCTCGCGGCTGCCTTCGCGGGTCACGAGCGTGATGTTTTCATAGGCCTCGGCCGAAGGCAGCCCGGAACCCGTGAAATCCGCACTCCAGAACAGGGCCGCCACGACGCCGGCGACCAGCAGGGAAGCGGCGGCGAAGAGCGCCGTCCGGTTGCGGCGGCGGGGAGGGGCTGCAAAACGGCGCCGGGCGTAATGGTCGGTCAGGATGCGGTCGAGCAGCAACTGTTTCTCCACGGACGGCAGCGCGGGATGGGTCTTGCCCACACGGCGCACCAGGCTCACGGCGCGCTCGAATTCGACCAGGTCCTGCGGATGGCGTTCGGTGTAACCGCACCAATAGCCGTCCTGCGCCCGCTCGGGATCGAGACACCACAAAACGAAGTCCGGGTCGGAGGTGAAGAACTCCGCCGTGTGCTTCTTAATATCGTCCGGTTTTATCATTGATTCCAACGTAATCTTCAAACTGCATGCTGCGGCTGCGGCGCCGCGCTCTCCCCTATGACGGCGAATCCGCCGTTTTGTCCCCCTCGAACCGCAAAAAACAGCGTCCGCCGTGTCAAGTGGCTATTTTCATCGTTTTGCCGCACTCCCTGCCCTTCCGAAGTTTGCCCAGCCCCTTCGACACGAACTTGCGGACGGCGTGGGGCGTGGCGTCGAGTATGACGGCGATGTCGTCATACTCCATCTCGTAGACGAAGCGCAGCAGCAGCGCCTCGCGCTGCTTGGGCGAGAGCTGGTTGAGCAGCGACTCGATCGTTTGGCGGATGCGCAGCACGTGCTCCGATTCGATCATCGCGTCGAGCGAGGTCAGCGACACCCGCAATCCCGGCTCCCGGTCCGAAAGGTCGCATTTGTCCACCCGCGAACGGTGCAGATCGACCAGGCGGTTGTGAACGATCCGGAAAAGGTAGGCCTTGATGTTGACGATGCGGCCCAGGTCGACCTGGCGGGTCATAATGTCGAGGAATATGTCGTGGATGACATCCTTGACCGTTTCGTTGTCGAAACCGAACCCCATGCCGTAGGCATAGAGCGCATCGGCGTAACTGTTATACAACATAACATATACGTCGGTCTCTTCGGCATACTGCCGGTCGATTCGTCGGGTGTCGTACTTGCGTTGCCGAAACATTCGGTTCATTGGTTTGGTCGGTCATTCGATATAACGGAAAACCGTCCGGTTTGTCCCCCTGCAAGCGGTAAAAATCGAATAAAAAATGCGAAATAGCAAATTTTCGCCCCCCCCCGGGGACAAAACCGGAAACAGTTCGTCTTAAATTCGAAACCAATCTCTTTCGGAAAAATGATACGAAAACCGTATTTCAGTCTGTTCCTGCTCTGCCTGCCGCTCTTCTCGCTGTGCAGTTCGGGAAACGACGATCCCGCACCCGCCCCTGCACCTGGAAAAGAGTGGCTCGATCCGATTCGCGTCGCCACCTACAACATCCAGTACGACAACTCTTCCGATCAAGACAACAAATGGACGACCCGCCGGGATTTGCTTCGCCAACTACTCCAGAGCGAGAAGTTCGACATCTTCGGAGCGCAGGAGCCTTATCTGACCCAGATCAAGGACATCGAGCCGTTCCTCGACGGATACACCTGGGTCGGAGAAAACGTCATCGGTGACAAAACGGCCCAACGACGCCACTACAACCCCGTTTTCTACCGCAAGGACAAATTCGAAGTATTGGATATGGGATCGTTCTGGTACTCCGAAACGCCTTCCGCCCCCGGGTCCAAAGGCTGGGACTCCTATTCGCCCCGCATGTGCAACTGGGTGCATTTCCGCATCCGCGCGAACGGACGGGAATTCTACCATTTCAATTCGCACTTCGACCACATAGGGACCACGGCCCGCGCCGAGAGCGCCAAACTGCTGGTGGCCAAGGTCCGGGAGATCGCAGGCGGCAAACCGGCCTTTTGCACGGGTGACTTCAATTCGAACCAAAACACCGAAGCCTACAAAACGATCGCCGGATCAGGCATCCTTGCCGACAGCTACGTCCGCTGTCCGTCCAAGACCAACGGAGACTGGCCCACCTACAACGGCTACAAATACATCTCGACGCCTCCCGCCGCTGCGTCGCGCATCGACCACGTCTTCGTCACGCCGAAGGACACGAAGGTCGTTTCGTGGCGCATCGTCAACAACAGTTACAACCGGAAATACCCCTCGGACCACTTCCCGGTCGTGATCGAATGGTCGCTGGCCGAATAGCCAGCCTTGCTGCCGGCAAATAAAACCTCTTCGCCAACTGGCGAAGAGGTTTTATTTGCCAAGGGATAAACGGAACGGACAGAAGCGCTTTTTTCCGCGCCCAGAGC
>OLYB01001964.1_pt1 | contig 15225 bp, 10 predicted proteins | sample 1674481 | NCBI WGS metagenome assembly OLYB01 (sample SAMEA103958167, study PRJEB25191) | human gut metagenome
GGTACAATCGCTGTTAACCAGGAACTGACTTTGTTAAACCATCATGATCTGGACAAACGTAAGAAAGTTAAGATCAGCAAGCTCTACGAGTTTGACGGTCTGAACAAAGTTGAAGTAAAAGAGGCCACTATCGGTGCTATCGTTGCTATTTCCGGTATCGCAGATATCCATATCGGTGATACTCTCTGCGCAGGAGATAATCCGGAAGCTATTCCTTTCCAGAAGATTTCCGAGCCTACCATTGCCATGAACTTCATCGTAAATGACAGTCCGCTGGCAGGACAGGAAGGTAAATACATCACATCCCGTCATCTTCGTGACCGTCTCTACCGTGAGCTGAATACAGATGTCAGCCTTCGTGTAGAAGATACTGAAACAACAGAAGCCTTTAAGGTTTCCGGACGTGGAGAACTTCATCTGTCTGTCCTGATCGAGAACATGAGACGTGAAGGTTATGAATTCGCAGTAAGTAAACCGGAGGTTCTGTACAAAACAGACGAGCGCGGAAAGAAACTTGAACCTATGGAAATCGCTTATGTAGATGTTCCGGAAGAATTTTCCGGTACTGTAATCCAGAAGCTGAGCGAACGTAAAGGTGAGCTGCAGGGTATGAGTACTGCCAGTGACGGTACTGTCCGTCTGGAATTCCACATTCCTTCCCGTGGACTGATCGGATTCCGCGGTGAGTTTCTTACTTCCACCAAGGGTACCGGCATCATCAATACTATGTTTGACGGATATGCTCCTTACAAGGGAGATTTCCAGTACAGAAAACAGGGATCTCTGATCGCTTTCGAGGCTGGTGAAGCTGTTACTTATGGTCTGTTCGCAGCCCAGGAGCGTGGTACTCTGTTTATCGGACCTGGTGCAAAGGTTTACAGCGGTATGGTTATCGGACAGAATGGTAAAGCCGAAGATATCGAGCTGAACGTATGCAAGACAAAACATCTGACTAACACACGTTCTTCTTCCGCTGATGATGCACTGAAATTAACTCCACCAAGAGTTCTCAGTCTGGAACAGGCCATCGATTTCATCGACCAGGATGAACTCCTTGAGGTTACACCGGAGTCTCTCCGTATCCGTAAGAGACTTCTGGATTCCAGAGAACGTAAGAGAGCCGCTTTCAGAAAAGCCTGAAACAAATAGAAACTTAAGAAAAATTAAGCCCCGCAGATTTTGCGGGGCTTAATTTTTCTTAATCATTACTGTTCACTCCGTTCACAGTAACTCTTAATCTCCTGCAAACATATGGAAAAACATAAATCCTTCTACAAATTATATTGTTATATTTTCACGAAATTCCTAGTTAGTATTTGTTAACTTTTTCATATGCTATGTAATTGACAAATGATTAACAAAGTCATATAATAGCATCATCGAGGTTGTTAATTTATTAACGTTATTTTTTTAACTTTCTCTCAGTTGCCAACAGAACATATATTGTTAAATTTTTCTCATATATTCTGACAATTGATATTTTATTCACATTATTTACGTGATTATGCACAATTTTCACCATAATATTTCGTTATGCTCATATCAATGTTACTGTTGACCGAATAATCAGTTTATTTATATAATAAAAACATAACAGGTCACGGTAAATACTTTTAACGAAAACACAAACAGGAGGATTCCCAAATGGCAAAAAAAGAGAACACTATCCCAACCATCATCGACACCCCTGAAGCCCTTACTGCAAAGATTGCAGCCATGAAAGAGGCACAGAAGATTTTCGCAACATTTACCCAGGAGCAGGTAGATAAGATTTTCAAGGCTGCTGCTATCGCTGCTAACAAGGCAAGAATCCCACTTGCAAAGATGGCTGTTGAGGAAACAGGCATGGGTATCGTTGAAGACAAGGTTATCAAGAACAACTATGCTGCTGAGCACATCTACAATAAGTACAAGAATGTTCAGACTTGTGGTGTTTTTGAGGAAAACAAGGCTTACGGCACAATGAGAATTTACGAGCCTATCGGTCTTATCGCTGCTGTTATCCCAACAACAAACCCAACTTCTACTGCTATATTCAAGACACTTATCTGTCTTAAGACAAGAAATGGTATCATAATCTCACCACACCCAAGAGCAAAGAAGTCAACTATCGCTGCTGCTAAAATCGTTTATGATGCAGCTGTTGCAGCAGGTGCTCCAAAGGGTATCATCGGTTGGATCGATGTTCCTTCTCTTGAACTCACAAACATGATCATGAGAGAGTCTGACACAATCCTCGCTACAGGCGGTCCTGGAATGGTAAAGGCTGCTTACTCATCTGGTACACCAGCTCTCGGTGTTGGTGCCGGTAACGCATCCGCTATCATCGATTCTTCTGCTGATATCGTAAACGCTGTAAACTCTATCATTCATTCTAAGACATTTGATAACGGTATGATTTGTGCTACAGAGCAGACAGTTATCGCTGATAAGACAGTTTACAACGATGTTAAGAAGGAATTCATCAAGAGAGGTTGCTACTTCCTCAACGATGAAGAGGCTGACAAGATAAGAAAGACAATGCTCATCAACGGTGCTCTTAATGCTAAGATCGTTGGTCAGCGTCCTGTAACTATCGCTAAAATGGCTGGCTTTGAAGTTCCAGAGGATACAAAGGTACTCATCGGCGAGGCTACAAGCACAGCTCCTGAAGAGGCTTTCGGTCACGAAAAGCTCACAACTATCCTTGGTATGTACAAGTCAAAGAACTTTGACGACGCTCTTGACATCGCAGAGGCACTTCTCGTAAACAACGGTGGTCTTGGTCATACTTCAGTTCTTTGGGTAGATAACATAAACGAGAGAGAAAAGCTCAATAAGTTCGCTGCAAGAATGAAGACTTGCCGTCTTATCGTAAACACACCTTCTTCACTCGGCGGTATCGGTGACCTCTACAACTTTGACTTTGCTCCTTCCCTCACACTCGGCTGCGGCTCATGGGGCGGCAACTCAGTTTCTGAGAACGTTGGCGTTAAGCACCTGCTGAACATTAAGACAGTCGTTGAGAGGAGAGAGAATATGCTTTGGTTCAGAGCACCTGAAAAGGTATACTTCAAGAAGGGTTGTCTCCCTGTTGCTCTTGACGAGTTGAAGACTGTTATGGGCAAGAAAAAGGCATTCATCGTAACAGACCAGTTCCTTTATAAGAATGGTTATACAAAGGCTATCACAGATAAACTCGATGAAATGGGTATTCTCCACGAAACATTCTTCGATGTTGCTCCAGACCCAACACTTGCTTGCGCACTTGAGGGTGTTGCTCAGTTGAGAGCTTTCGAGCCTGACACAATTATCGCTATCGGCGGTGGTTCTGCAATGGACGCTGGTAAGATCATGTGGGTTCTTTACGAGCATCCAGATGCTGACTTCTTCGATATGGCTATGAGATATATCGATATCCGTAAGAGAGTTTACACATTCCCTAAGATGGGTGAGAAGGCATACTTCATTGCTATCCCAACATCTTCTGGTACAGGTTCTGAGGTAACACCTTTCGCAGTTATCACTGATGAAAAGACAGGTACTAAGTATCCTCTGGCTGACTATCAGCTCATGCCTAACATGGCTATCGTTGATACAGATATGATGATGTCTGCTCCAAGAGGTCTGACTTCTGCATCAGGTATCGACGCTCTGACACACGCTCTTGAGGCTTATGCATCTGTAATGGCTACAGATTACACTGACGGTCTTGCACTGAGAGCTATGAAGCTTATCTTCAAGTATCTGCCAGGTGCATATGACAACGGTCAGACAGACGTTAAGGCTCGTGAGGAAATGGCTACAGCATCTACAATGGCTGGTATGGCATTCGCTAACGCATTCCTCGGTGTTTGTCACTCAATGGCTCATAAGCTCGGTGCTTATCATCACCTGCCACACGGCATTGCTAATGCTCTCCTTATCACAATGGTAATGAGATACAACGCTGACCCAACACCTAGAAAGATGGGTACTTTCTCACAGTATCAGTATCCACATACTCTTGAGAGATACTGCGAGTGTGCACATTCACTTGGTATCGTTGGTAAGAACGATGAGGATACACTCAACAAGTTCATCGACGCTATTGAGGCACTCAAGGAAAGAGTTGGTATCAAGAAGACTATCGCTGATTACGGCGTAGACGAGAAGCACTTCCTTGACACTCTCGACAACATGGTTGAGGACGCATTTGATGACCAGTGCACAGGTGCTAACCCAAGATACCCACTCATGAGCGAGATTAAGGAAATGTACCTCAAGGCTTACTACGGCAAATAATCTTTGCTGACAAAGCAATTTGCAGAGTGACTAATATTTGATTATTAGTTGATCTATAATAAACCTCCGACTGCTTGTTCCCTTTAGGGAGCAGGCAGTCATTTTTTTGTTAAGTTGCACTTAAAATAATGTAAGATATGTGTATTATATATATGCAAATAACAGTTGAAAAAGGGAAAAATATATGGTATAATGGAATAAGTATAAATTATTTCAGAGCAATATCTGATGTGATTTTTACATAACACTTGGCGACACTCCGCCATACAAAGAGGTTACAAATATGAACAACAAAAATTATGACGTTATTATCGCTGGCTGCGGTGCGGCAGGTCTATATGCAGCACTTAACCTTTCCCGTGATTTAAATGTACTTGTGCTTTCCAAAAGAGAGCTGACCTTGTGTAACTCTTCCCTTGCACAGGGTGGAATTGCAGGCGTTTATGACAATCCAAAGGACTCGCCTGAATATCACAAACATGATACATTTGTGGCAGGCGGATTTGAAAATGATCCTGAGTCCACTCAGGTCCTTGTTGACGAAGCCTATATTGACATCGGAAAACTCATAGAGCTTGGTGCTGACTTTGATAAGTGTCCTGATGGATCTTATCACCGCACTCTCGAAGGTGGACACGGTATGAACAGGATTTTTCATCATGCCGATACCACAGGTCTGGAGATCGAAACAACTCTACTAAGAAATGTTCAACAGCTAGATAATGTTGAGATACTCGAAAATGCCGTTATGTGCAATGCAAAGAAAACCGAAACAGGTTTCTCCATTCTTGTGCTGACTAATGACAACGAATATACGACATATAATTGCAGATACGCCATTTTTGCAACTGGTGGAATAGGCAGAGTTTACGAATACACTACAAACTCCGCTATCGCAACAGGCGACGGCATAACTATTGCTCATGAGCTTGGAGCAGAGATAAAAAATCTCAGCTATATCCAGTTCCACCCAACAGGATTTAACAACAAGCACACTCGTGAAACTTTCCTTATATCTGAATCTGTCAGAGGCGAGGGAGCTTATCTTAAAAACTGCAACGGCGAAAGATTTATGCAAAACTATGACGATCGTCTGGAGCTTGCGCCAAGAGATGTTGTTTCTCATGCGATCATGGCTGAAGCCAAGAAAACAGGCTCTGACAAATTCTATCTTGATATCACTCACAAAGACCCTGAGTTTGTCAGAAACAGATTTCCTATGATAAATGAAAAGCTTCTCGAAGCAGGTTATGACATGACCAAGGATATGATACCTATTTTCCCTTGTCATCATTACCTTATGGGCGGCATAAATGTTGATACATATGCAAGAACAAACATTGACAGGCTTTATGCCTGCGGCGAATGTTCACATACAGGTGTTCACGGCAATAACAGACTTGCAAGCAATTCCCTACTTGAAGCTTTGGTATTTTCAAGACGTGCTGCGGCTGACATCAATGAGAAGATAAAAGCTGACAGTGGTGACCTTGAAACATACGATTTCAAGATAGACAATGAAGCCCCGCACATTCCTCAGGGCATAAGAACAGAGATAAGAGATATAATGCAGCGTGCATATTTCGTTATCCCTGATAAGGAGGCTTTGCCGCCTGATCTTGAAGAAGTCACAAAGCTAAAAAATTTCCTTTGTGACGGTAATTTCAAAATAGACAGAGATTATGTTGAAGCAAGGTCTCTTACAACTGTCGCTTATATCGTATTAAAGGACGCTATCGAAAAGCTCAAATCCAAAGAAAAAATGGAGGAAAACAAATGAGATTAATGCAGTTTCAGATCGACGATATCATTAAAACAGCTCTGCTGGAGGATATCAACTATATAGACGTTACGACAGATTATCTTGTTGACGAAAATTCAGTTTCTACAGCAAAGTATGTTTCAAAGGACGAAGGCGTTCTTTGTGGAATTGATGTTGCAATGAGAGTTTTTCAGCTTCTTGACAGCAATGTTAAATGTGAGATATTTATCCATGACGGTGAAAAGGTCAAGAAAGGCGACATTATCGCAAAAATAACAGGCTCAACAAGAGCCTTGCTCAAAGGCGAAAGAACGGCACTGAATATCGTTCAGCATATGTCAGGCGTTGCAACTGCAACAAACAGATGCGTTGAGCTTGTAAAGGGTACAAAGGCATCTGTTGCGGATACAAGAAAAACGCTCCCAGGTCTTAGAGTTTTGCAGAAATATGCAGTTACAGTAGGCGGTGGAAAAAACCACAGATACAATCTTTCAGATTGCGCTATGCTAAAAGACACTCACCTTGACGCATATGGCAGCATGACTGGTGCGGTAAACGCTCTCAGAGAAAAAATGGGGCATACTGTCAAGATAGAAGTTGAAGTCGGAAACCTTGAAGAACTCAAAGAAGCTCTTACACTTGGCGTTGAGATAATCATGCTTGACAATATGACAAATGAAGATATGGCAAAGGCTGTTGAAATGACAAATGGCAAAGCACTTTTAGAAGCTTCAGGAAACGTGACTTCTGAAACAATCCGTGCAATAGCTGAAACGGGCGTTGATATCATTTCTATCGGTGCTATCACACACTCAGTCAAGGCGTTTGACATTTCAATGAAAATGGAAAAGTAAGATAAAACAAAAGCCAACGCCATATTAAGGTGTTGGCTTTTATGCTTAAATGGGGGAAAAATATGCGTTATTACAAAAGATCTCATGTGCATTACAGCAAATCAGCAATGAAAATAATAGCGTTAGTTTTCATGTTGGTTGGCGTGACATTTCTTGCAGTTGGAATAGGTTTTGCAATACACCAAACTCAGCTCAAAAACAGATGTACTCTTGAAGTCAATGCTATAATATCAGATATTCTCAGCAAAGATGAACGACACGAGAACGATGACGGACACGTATCATATAGCACAGTTTACACACCAGTGTATTCATATAACGTTGACGGACAGCTCTACACCACTCACAGCAATACATATTCCAGCAACATCAGATACAGAAGAGGACAAACGATCCAGATATTCTGTGACCCTGACGACCCTGAAACGTTTTATGCACCAAATGATACAACCAATACCATATTAACAGTTGTTTTCTGTGGATTAGGCGGGCTGTTTGCGACTATAGCAATAGTGCTTATCATAGTGCTTATACATATAAAGAAAAAGCAGAAATCCGGAAAAAATTTTGCAGAAAATGAATTATACGAAGAAAATAATTATCCATACGACGAATAATTCTGAGAGGAGGAATTTTTATGGCAAGCATTATGGACGGTGAAAGACAATTTCACATAAGAACTATCCCTGAAGAAGTGGGCAGATATGTTATAATGCCGGGCGACCCTGGAAGAGTGCCAAAAATAGCGGCACTTCTTGATGACGCAAAGCAGGTGGCTCAAAACAGAGAATACAATGTTTATACAGGCTATCTTGACGGCGAAAAGGTAACTGTGTGCTCGACCGGTATCGGAGGACCATCTGCGGCAATTGCAGTGGAGGAACTGGTAAAATGCGGCGCAGACACATTTATTCGTATCGGTACAAGCGGAGGAATGGATCTTTCCGTTAGCGGCGGCGACCTTGTTATAGCTTCGGCGGCTGTTCGTGGCGAAGGTACGTCAAAAGAATATCTCCCCGAGGGCTACCCTGCTGTGGCAGATTTCACGGTCACAACTGCACTAGCAAAGGCAGCTGCGGCACTGTCAGAAGATAAGCTTGGCAAGCGTTATCATGTGGGCGTTGTCCACAGCAAAGACAGCTTTTATGGAGAAGTAGAGCCTGACTCAATGCCTGTGAGCGGCGACATAAATTACCGCTGGGACGCATATTTAAGGTGCGGCTGTATGACTTCCGAAATGGAATGTGCCGCAGTTTTCTCAGTAGGTATCACAAGACACGTCCGCTGTGGAGCTGTTATAACAGCTATATGGAACGTGGAGCGTTCAAAGGCAGACCTTGAAGACAATGTGAGCGACGACACCACAAGAGGTATCCACTGTGCGGTGAACGCTGTGAAAATACTGATAGAACAGGATAAAAAGTGATAAAAAGCCGCTGTGACGTTTATTGTCATAGCGGCTAAAATTATTTTATTCTTATTCCAAGGAGCATTGAAAGCTCCACAGCTTGATTGGCTGAAAAAACAGCGTTTCGGAGTTCTCTGAATGTATCAGATACGCGCAGTCCACTTACAAGACAGGTAGAAAAATCAACGCCGCCGAGAGCCGTTCTGAAAAATGATGTGCCGAGATATTTACTTCCGCTTGTCTTAAACGCTTTTAAATTGCAGGAAACAAGCTCAGCGGAGGACATATCACTGTTTTTCACCTGGATTTCAGACAGCTTGCATTTATCAAATATGGCATATCCGCAGTTTGAGGATTCAAAGGCTACACCTTGAATGGAGCAATCCTTGAACTCTGCGCCAACGAGCTTGCAGGAGCGGAACTCACATCTGCTGAGGTAGGATGAGTCCAGTGATGAATTTGACAGATCGCAGGATATGAACGTCACATCAACGAATGAGGAACGCTCAAAATCGCAATCGGTAAAGGTGCAGTTTTCAAACATACAGTTTATAAATGACAGGCAGGAGAGATCTTCGCTTTCAAGATATTCTCCGCTAAATTTACAGCCTGAAATATCGCTGTCAGTGCGTTTTGCAGTACGTTTGACTTCGTTAAGGTCGCACAATGGAAGGTCTTGCATCTTATTCACAGCTTTCCTCCCAATTGTCAGAAAAATCAAAATCATCAGGAAACTGCTCTGCTATAACTGTCTTTGAAAACTGTGAAGCAGTTTCTATAAGCTCTTTGCCTCTTCCCGTCCATGTGAGCAAGTCTGCATCTATATCAACGGCCTGAAATGCAGTTTCAAGGCTTATTGACCTAAGGTCAGCTGCAATGAACTGCGGTTTTGATATAAAACGCCATATAAACGGCTGAGCACAAATGAACCTTTCGATATATTCAAGGTCTATATTCTTTCTGTATTTTGAGATAAGCTGACCCCTTGTGACTTTAGGTGAATGAAACCTAAACCACATCACTGAGAACGGGTTAAAGCTCTGCACTGCAAATTCGCCTTTGTATTTCTTCATCATATGGTCAACTCGGCTTTCAAGCTCACCGAATGGCGCACCGCCTTTAAGCTCAATAAGAAGTGGCACTTTGCCGTCAACAGTTTTCAGCACCTCTGACAACAGTGGTATCTTTTCATCACTGTTTTTAAGTTTAAAGGCAGAAAGCTGTTCATATGTGTAATCAAACACCTTGCCCTCAATGCCGCACATTCTCATAAGGTCATTGTCATGGAAAACCACAATGCGGCAATCCTTTGTTAGACGTACATCAAGCTCGATAGAAAGACATTTTTCAACCGCAAGCCTGAATGCGGTAAGAGAATTTTCAGGAACAAGTTCTGAGTGAAGACCTCTGTGAGCAATATATTTGCCAAAATCCATATGGGATACCTCTTTTCGTATTAAAGTCATTTATATTATACTCTCCCAGGCTTAGATTGTCAACTGTATCACGCTGGATAATATATATTTCATTCACAGAAAGTTTAAGAATTATCACACAGTATCATCACAATAATAAGATATAATTAAATTTATGTTATGCAGAGGATTTTCTCTCAAAGGAAAGGACAATTATTATGATAAAGAAATTAGCCGCTGTTACAGCAGCTCTCACAATAGCTATTTGCAGCTTTACTTCATGCAGCAAAAATAACGACAGCTCATCAACCGTATCTTCCACAGTAGATTCTTCTGTTTCAGCTGTTGACAGCACAACTGAAAAACAGACACCTGAGCCGTCCCTTACAATTGACGGCAAGTCCATTGATACTAAGGACTTTATCGTTTGCACCATTGACGGCAAGGATATTGATTTTGATACTTTCAGATACTACTATTATTATACTATAAGCAAGTACACTTCCACTTACGGAGCAACCCTTGACACTATCAAGTCAACTGACGGTGGTTTTAAGCTTCTTATGGAGGACGTTATCACTGCACTTAAGCAGGAACTTGTTGCACCTGAGCTTGCAGAAGAAAACGGAATTGAGCTTACAGACGATGACAACAAGACAATTGATGACCAGATAGCTAAAGCAAAAGCAAACTATGATTCTGATGAAGCTTATCTTAATGACATTAAGTCGGCTTACCTCACAGAGGATCTTTACAGGAAAATGCTTGAAACAGCCGCTATCTATACTAAAGTAAACGATACTCTTTTTAAGAATAACGGTAAGTATGCAACTAAAAAAGAGGACTTTAAAAAAATAGTCAAGGATACAAACGAGTATTGCCGTGAAATTCACGTTATGATCCCTTTCTATGCACAGGTAGATCTTGATGACAGTACCGCTGACAGTTATGACAGTATGTCACTTTCAGACAAAGCGAGTGCAAAGCAGTCGGCTTATGCGAAGCTTGATGATGACGGTGTAAAGAAAGCTAAGGAAAAGGCTAAGAAGCTTGCAGAAGAAGTTCTGAAAAAAGCTCAGGACGGAGAAGACTTTGACAAGCTTATTGAAAAGTACGGCTGGGATCTCGGTCTTGAAGATCCTTCAACAGGATATTATTTCAATAAAGATACGACTGGATATCCTGAGGAGCTTGTAAAAGACGCTTTCAAACTGAAAGAAAACGGCATTTCCACTGAACTTACAGAGAATGACACATATGGATATTTCATAATCAAGCGTTTGCCGGTTGATATGGATTATGTAGAACAGAACATAGACGATATGATCTATTCATATGATACACCTGCTATCTCAAAGCTTTACAACGAAAAAATGGACAAAATGGAAGTCAAGTATTGCGACCAGTGGGATAAGATAACTGCGGACAGCATAACCTAATGGGTCATGGTATGATTAAAGAGCCTGAGCAGATCTCAGGCTCTTTTTATGCGTTTTTGTGATTGACGTGAGAGTGAATATCTGATATAATAAAAACTGAGGTGATCTTACGGACAGGCTGAAATTTCAAGATTCTTGCGATAAAATCATAGGCAAAAGCCGTGAACGCAACGGCATCGGAACTCTAGGCGAGAAAACGCTTCATGCTGTTTTGAAAAACTATTTTGAGCCATATGGCGAAAATCAGGAGATACGCATTGGCGGATATGTGGCTGATATCGTAGGCGAGAACGGTGTTATCGAGATACAAACAAGACAGTTCAACAAACTGCTGAAAAAACTTGAAGCCTTTCTTGACTACTGTGACGTGACAGTGGTCTACCCTATCCCTGCGGTCAAATATGTCCGTTGGATAGATACTGAAACAGGAGAGTTGTCAGAAAAGCACAAATCGCCGAGAAAATACACTATCTATGAAGTCATGCCCGAACTGTACAAAATAAAATACACCCTTGATAACCCCCGATTTCATTTGTGCCTTTGTATGCTTGAAACCGAGGAGATAAGATTGCTTAACGGCTGGTCAAAGAACAAAAAGCGTGGATCTTCACGTCATGACAGGATACCAAAGGGACTTATTGACGAGATACACCTTGACTGCCCTGCCGACTTTGATATGTTCCTCCCGGAGGACCTGCCAAAGCAGTTCACTTCTAAAGACTTTGCACTTAATGCAAAGATATCTCGTGAATATGCACAGGTAACGCTTAATATACTCACATATCTTGAAAGAGTGAAACGTGTGGGCAAACAGGGTGCTAATATACTTTATGAGAAAACTGAATGAGCAAGGCTCTTTACATACAGTGCGAAAGGAAGCTGTCAATGAAACTAAAACGAAAAATCAGCAGGATATTATCCATGACGCTGGCAATAATGATGCTTGTGCCTGCGATGTGTGCAGACGCATTCAATTTTACACCTACATCAGGCTATGACGATGACGGAAAAGCGATACCGTTGGAGCTTTACTCTGAAGCGGTCTATATGGTCAATCTTGACAGCGGTGAAGCTATCGTTGACATAAACGGTGAGGACGAGCGCGTGCCTGCTTCCCTAACAAAGATAATGACTGCTGTGGTGCTTCTAGACAAATTCAAAGGTGATGAACAAAAACTGAAAGATACATACTATTCAGCAGGCTCGGAAGCATTTGATGAACTATATGATACTGGTGCTTCAACAGCTGATATACAACCAGGCGAAGAAGTAAGCTGTTATGATCTCCTGGCGGCACTGCTTATCCCATCCTCATGTGAAGCAGCGAATATAATCGCTTTGAATGTGTCCGATTCCATAACAGAATTTACAGACCTTATGAATGAAAAAGCTGAAAAACTCGGCATGGAAAATACACACTTTTCAAATGCACATGGTCTGTGGGCGCAACAGAATTATTCGTCCTGCAAGGATATGGCAACTCTTTGTGAATATGCCATAAGCAAATATCAGGTATTTCGTGATATTGTCTGTCTGCCAAGCTATCATATGGCATCCACCTCTTATCACTCAGATGGTACAGATATTTATAATACAAACCTTATGCTTGACTCAATGACCGATTATTACTACTCCTATGCTAAAGGCATAAAGACAGGCACCCTTGACTCCGCTGGAAGATGTTTAGCTTCATATGCGGAATATGAAGGCACCACATATCTTATTGTGACAATGGGTGCACCAATGGATAAGCTTGAAGAAGATGTGAAGAAGGGCGAGGAAGATCCTGATTCCATATATGGTGGAGATAATGTTTACTACAACCTCCTTGATCACATCAATCTTTACAAATGGGCATTTTCAAGTCTTGTAGCAACGGATTTTGTGGACAAAGACAGCGAAGTCCGTGATGTAAAGGTAAGCTATGGTGACGGCATAGATTATGCAAATCTTAAACCTGCAAATGGTTTTACAAGGCTGTGGCCTGTAGATATATCAGTAAATGATGTAGAAAAGAAAATAACCGTTTATGACAACGTTGTTGCACCTGTTGAAGTTGGCGATGTGCTTGGTAAAATGGAACTTGTCTACAAAGGTGAGGTGCTTGCAACTATAGATCTCGTTTCCACAACTAAAGTAGAACGTTCTCAAGTCAAAGCGAAGGTTAAGATAGCTAAGTCATACTTTGAATCGTCTGTTTTCAAGGTCACATTAACAATACTTATTGCACTTATAGTAATATACTCTGTGATACATATTGCAAAAATACAGAAAAAATACATGAAATAAAATAAGCGGTCTGCTCACTATGAAGTGTGAACAGGCCGCTCTTTTGCGTTTACTGATCTTTATTTTCGTTGTGATCGTCAACTATTTCTGGATCATCCTCTCTGTTGACCTCATTTACCTCATCAGCACTTGGGATGACCATGGCGTCAAGCTGTTCAGGCGTAAGCGGAATACGCTTTTCATTTTTCTTATACAAATGCTCAACATCCTCCATATAATAGTCGGTATCTACAGGGAGCTTCTTCTTTCTTAACCGCTGAACAACGCTCTCTCGTGTAAAAGTATAAAGCAATGCAAAAGTCGGAACTGCAATGACCATACCTATGAAACCAAACAAATTTCCAAAGAAGAACAGTGATACCAGCACCCAAAAACCCGGAAGCCCAGTAGAATCACCAAGTATCTTAGGACCAAGGATATTGCCGTCAAACTGCTGTAGAATAACTATGAAAATGAGAAGTATAATGGCTTTTTTAGGATCAATAAAAAGCATAAGTGCAGTTGATGGTATCGCACCGATTATCGGCCCAAAAAATGGGATAATATTAGTTACACCCACTAGAACACTTATCATGATGTTGTAAGGCATATTCATGATAGTCAGACCTATAAAGCAAAGAACTCCGATTATTGCCGAGTCAATGATCTTTCCGCTCAAAAAACCTGCAAAAACTTTATTTGTTTCAGTGCAAACTCTCATAATCTTCTCACATGTAGACTTTTTTGTGTTTGCAATGATTATCTTCTTAGCCTGAGCAAGAAGCTTTTCCTTGCTGCAAAGCATATAGATAGAAACGATAAATCCAAATACAAAGTTTTTAAGAACATTGATAACGCCCCATGCACCCGAAAGAATATTTTCAAACATCGGCTGTATCTTCTCGATAACGGTTCCCAAATCAGTTGAAAAAGCTTTGAGTTTCTCCGTAGCCATTGTTTCGATATCAGGATAGTTTTTAAACAGCTTATTTATCCAACCCTGCACTTTAACAACGATGTTAGACGCATTGTTAAAAATATCAATTATGGAATTTATAAGTTCTGGAACAACAACATAAGTAAGTCCAACAACTATCCCCAGAAAAACAAGTGACGCTACAGTTACTGAGCAGGCTCTGGTAAGCTTTTTCTTAGCTGGATTTTTTACCACTTTATTTCTGAACAGCTTTTCAAAATTCACCATTATAGGATTTATAAGAAATGCGATCACAAGACCAACTATAACAGGCGTAAGTGCAGAAACAAGTGTGGAAATAAGCTTTAAGATCGTATTAAATTTAAATACAGCCACTACCAAAAGCACATTTATAGCAATAACGATAACTGCATAAAATGCAATCGTGGTGTATTTCTTATTAGTTTGTACTTTCATATATTTTCCTTTCTCAATTACTTTAACTATTACTTTATTATACACTACATTATTTATAAATGCAAGGAATATTGAAAATTTAAAATTATTTATTTTGGTATAAATCCAAATCGCAAAAGAATATTTACACAATAGCAATAATATTTACATTTTCTGATATTGACATTTTAGAAACATAGGAATATAATAAAACTAAAGTTAATACGATAAATCCTATGAGCAAAAGTAAGTAGTTTGATGCAAAAGGTCACAGAGAGTCAGCGGTAGGTGTGAGCTGATACATTTTCTTCAGATGAATGGATTTGTGAGGAGCGGTGTGAAAGTTTTTACGAGTATCACTCGCCGTGATTCCTGCGTTAAAGGACAGGATATTGATTTCTGCCAGTCAGAATGCGTATCTGTGAGCCGATAATTTATTATCGG
>OLYB01001973.1_pt1 | contig 15172 bp, 10 predicted proteins | sample 1674481 | NCBI WGS metagenome assembly OLYB01 (sample SAMEA103958167, study PRJEB25191) | human gut metagenome
AGAAATAGCTTGTCGTGATACATTCAGCTTTACATCTCCGCAACATGAATTTACATTGTTTATTTTTCAAGAATCTGCGGATCAAGAAGGAAATCATAAATGTTCACAGTCAAAATACCATACTCATCGTAGTGAGGCTGAACGATGTCTTTGGTAACAACAATCTTTTTGAAAGAATCATCAATCTTTCTGAACGGTCTGATTTCCTGAGTACGTTTCGCTTCATCAGGTAATGAATAAGCTGACTGGATATAATATCTGGAAGAACCGAGATTGCATACAAAATCAACTTCCAGCTGTTTACGGGTTACCTTTCCTTCTTGGTCTTTTTCCGCAATAATAACAACACCAACGTCCACGCTGTATCCACGCATACGTAATTCATTATAAATCACATTCTCCATGGAATGTGCATGAATATGCTCTCTGGCACGTTCCAACGGGCCGTTCCCGACATCCATCGCCAAGCCTTTGCGGCAAATCCCTCTGCGCACCAATGCAATCGGAACATAGCCATGGTCCGTTCCGATATCTGCGATCATTGCCTCAACGGCTGCTCTGGATGCCTCCGCAAAATGTTCTTCACCGTATTTTGCATACTGCTCCTGTTTGTAAGCAGCAATGATTCCTCTGGATGAGTTTACGATCGCACCAAGTCCGTCTTCGTTGAAGAAGTGTACCAGGTCTGCACCTTTTCCGCCCTGTGCACCATAACCCGGTACCAGGATAAAGGACTTCGGCATGATCTTACGCAGCACTTTGCCCTGTTCCGGGTAAGTTGCTCCGACAACGGCTCCCACATAGCTGTAATCATCACCCATGCAGTCCTCGCCCCATTTTGCAACCTGCTCACCAACCAGCTCGTAGAGCGGACGGCCGTCGATCAGACGATCCTGAAACTCACCGCTTGACGGGTTGGAAGTCTTGACAAGGATGAACAGACCTTTTTTCTCCTCTTTGCAGACATCTACAAACGGTTTCACACCGTCGGTTCCAAGATATGGATTTACGGTAACAAAATCTTCGTCAAATCCTGCAAAGCTGTTGTTTCCGACTTTGACTTTTCCAAGATGTCCGACTGCATAAGCTGCGGATGTCGATCCGATATCGCCTCGTTTGATATCGCCGATCACAACAAGATCTTTGGATTTACAGTAATCTACGGTCTTTTTAAAGGCCATAAGACCAGGAATACCGAACTGTTCGTACATGGCGATCTGTGGTTTTACTGCCGGGATCAGGTCATACACATGGTCTACGATTTCTTTGTTATACTGCCAGATGGCTTCTGCTGCTCCTTCCAGTGTCTCACCGTGTTCTTCAAATGCACGTTTCTGGATATGAGCCGGTACATAGGAAAGCATCGGATCGAGTCCTACTACGATCGGTGCATGTGTTTTCTGGATCTTCTGGATCAATTTCTGAATCATAATCTTATCCTTTCTTCTGTGGATCCACACATTTGCTGTGTGGAACGGCATTTATCATTCTATTTATCTTTATAAACGACCTTTCCGTCGCAGATCGTCACTTTGACTTTGCCTCGTACGGTTCTGCCGTGGAACGGTGTGTTGCGTCCTTTGGATGCGAAGGTATTTTTATCGATCACATACTCTTCGTTCGGATCAATGATGACCACATCGGCGATCTTGCCTTCTGCAAGGGAACCTTTGTCCAGTCCCAGGATTTTTGCCGGATTGTAGCTCATCTTTTCTGCCATCTGCATCGGTGTAAGGTACTCTTTTTCTACCAGCTCGCTGATGGTAAGCGGAACAGCTGTCTCAAGTCCGACAATACCAAACGGTGCTGCCGTAAAGGAACGTCTCTTTTCCTCTTCGCTGTGCGGTGCATGGTCGGTTGCGATCACATCCATAATGTCATCTCGCAGACCTCGTTTTAATGCCTCTACGTCCTTTTTGGTACGCAGCGGCGGGTTCATTTTATAGTTTGCATCGCTGGCATCGACATCTTTGGAGGTCAGCGTAAAATGATGCGGGCATACTTCTGCCGTTACATGGATGTCCTGTTTTTTTGCCTGTTTGACGATCTCCACGCTTCCATAAGTAGAGCAGTGGCACAGATGTAGGTGTGCTCCTGTCTCTCCTGCCAGCATCACATCACGCACGGCGATGATGTCCTCGACTGCATTGCTGATGCCGCGAAGTCCCTGTTTGCGGATCGATTCATCGTCATTTGCCACACCGCCGTCCACCAGGTCGATGTCCTCGCAGTGTGCCATGACCGGAACGCCGCACTCTGCTGCGATCTTCATTGCTTCTTTGCAGAGCAAGGAATCCATAACGGATTTACCGTCCTCACTGATTGCCGGAGCTCCTTCCGCTACCATGGATTCGATGTCGGCAAGTTCTTTTCCCTTCTGTCCTTTTGTGATCGCACCGGCCTGCAGTACGTGGATCGGTGCCATCGCTTTTGCCTTGTTGTGTACATAACGGATATTAAGTCTGTCATCTGTTACCGGCTTTGTATTCGGCATCGCCAGCACGGTGGTAAATCCTCCGTGTGCCGCTGCAGCTGCTCCTGTCTCAACCGTCTCCTTGTACGTCTGTCCCGGATCCCTCAAGTGAACATGCAGGTCGATCAGGCCCGGCATAACGTAGCAGCCTTCTGCATCGATCACTTCTTCTGCCTCTTCCTTGATCTCCTGGTCTACCTTTACAATCTTATCCTCCTCGATCAGGATATCGTACCGGCCATCTTTTCTGGTGTCCGGATCAATCACTCTGCCGTTTTTTATCAGTATACTCATCTTTTGGATTCCTTTCTGTAAAACATCCCAAGGCATGCCATGCACACCCAGCATTTTCTTCTATCATTCTACCATACCAGAGGAAATGCCGCAAACCTTTTTTCGTCTCCTTGATTTTTACAAATGCAGATGCTATGATAAGTTTTAAAGAACAGCTGCCGGATTTTGCCGGCAGATACCACGGAGGTAGCTTTATGACTGTAAAACCGCCAGATTTTGGTGGAAAACCGTACCGCTCGCTGGATTATCATCTGCGGGACCGCTACGGTGAAAAGATTTACAAAGTCTCTTTAGACGGCGGCATGACCTGTCCGAACCGCGACGGCACGCTCGGAAAGTGCGGCTGTATTTTCTGCAGTGAGGGCGGAAGCGGTGATTTTGCCGGTGACAGGACACACCCGATCCATCAGCAGATTGAGGAACAGAAGGCCCGCCTTTCCCCGAAATTTCCGGCAACGCATTTTATCGCCTATTTTCAGGCTTACACCAATACTTACGCTCCGCTTTCATATCTGGAGCGTATTTTTACAGAGGCGATTGAACACGAAGACATCGTCGGACTTTCGATCGGCACAAGACCGGACTGCCTGCCGGACGAGACGCTGGATCTGTTATCGGAGCTGAATAAAAAGAAACCGGTCACGGTAGAGCTTGGGCTTCAGACGATCCATGAACGAACAGCCGCTTTTATCCGCAGAGGCTATAAACTTTCCTGTTTTGAAGATGCACTTGAAAAACTGCAGGAACGTAAATTAGAGACGGTCGTTCATACAATTCTTGGTCTTCCGGGCGAAAATACGGAAAATATCCTGGAGACCATGCGTTACTTAAATGCACACCACATTGACGGCATCAAGCTGCAGCTGCTCCATGTGCTGAAACACACCGATCTGGCAGCTTATTATGGGCAGACCGGATTTCACATTTTATCGGAAGATGAATACGTTGATCTTGTGATCCGCTGTCTGGAAGTGCTCTCGCCGGATATCACGATCCACCGCCTGACCGGGGACGGTCCGAGCGATCTGCTGATCGCACCGCTCTGGAGCCTGAAAAAACGCAGCGTCCTCAACCATATCCACCACGAACTGAAAGTCCGTGATACCTGGCAGGGACGTCTGTTTACCGAATGAAATTCAAGTCGGACACAGTTGAGACCTGACACGCTTTTGCAGAGATTTTTTACATAAGGAGGCATTTTATGGCTGAACCATTTACGCTTTATAAATTAATTATCTTATATATGCTTGACCGCGTGGATTTTCCGCTTACAAACAGCCAGATTTCCAGTTTTCTGCTTGACCGCGGCTACACAAACTATTTCACGCTGCAGCAAGCTTTTTCAGAACTGGAAGAAGCCAATCTTGTTAAGCCACAGACCATCCGCAATACCACACAGTTTCAGCTAACAAAGAGCGGACGCGAGGCACTTGGCTATTTCTGTGACCGCATCCCGAATGCAATCCAGGAGGAAGCCGATCAGTATCTTCAGGAACACAAGATTGAGCTGCGAAATGAGGTTTCAGTCACGGCGGATTATTACCGTACCACGGCAAAAGAATATGCCGTACACTGTGTCATAAAAGAAAAAGAGTCCGATCTGATCGACCTGACTCTTACGGTTCCGGACAAAAAACAGGCAGAAGCTATGTGCAAGTCCTGGAAAAACAAATGCGAAATGGTCTACCAGTTTCTGATGACACAGCTCTCCTGAACACCTTGCAGAATTGAAGTTCGAAGTACAGAACCATTCTGCCCTGCATTTTATTCTTCATGCAGCCAGTCCAGATGCTTCCTGATCTGCTGCTCATATCCGCTGTCACTTGGCTCATAAAACTTCACTTCACCGAGTTCATACGGCAGATAACGCTGCTTTGAGAAATGTTTCGGGAAATCGTGGGCATATTCATAACCAATGCCCCTCCCCAGCTTCCCTGCTCCGCCATAATGTGCATCCTGCAGATACGGCGGCACGGAAGCTTTTTTATTTTTCACCGATTCCATTGCCGAAAAGATCGCATTCGTTGCTGCATTGCTCTTCGGAGCACATGCCACATAGATTGCTGCCTGAGAAAGGATCAGCTGCGACTCCGGCATACCGACACGCTCGACAGCCTGTGCCGCCGCAACTGCCACCTGAAGTGCCTGCGGATCTGCATTGCCGACATCTTCGGATGCACAGATCATGATCCTTCTGGCGATAAAGGTCACACTTTCTCCGGCATAGAGCATTCTTGCCAGATAATAAACTGCCGCATCCGGATCTGATCCCCGCATACTCTTAATAAAAGCAGAGATCGTATCGTAGTGATTATCTCCCGCCTTATCGTAGCGGATCACACGTTTCTGGATACACTCTGATGCCACGTCGATCGTAAAGTGGATTTTCCCGTCTGCAGAACGCTCCGTTGTCAGCACACCAAGCTCTACAGCATTGAGTGCAGACCTGGCATCGCCGTCTGCCGCTTCTGCCAGAAAATCTGCCGCTTCCTCATCCATGCAGACATCATATGCCCCCATACCGCGTTCGCTGTCCGTGACCGCACGCAGAATCAGTTTTTTGATATCTTCTTTTTCAAGCGGTTTCAGTTCAAAAACTTTGGATCTGGAAAGCAAAGCACCGTTGACTTCAAAATAAGGATTCTCCGTTGTCGCCCCGATCAGCACCAGTGTCCCGTCCTCAACAAACGGAAGTAAATAGTCCTGCTGCCCTTTGTTAAAACGATGGATCTCATCTACAAACAGAATCGTCCTCTTTCCATACATGCCCATCCTCTGTTTTGCCTCGGCAACGACTTCTTCCATATCTTTTTTACCTGCCACCGTAGCATTGATTTGCGTAAAAGCCGCACTCGTTGTGCCGGCGATCACTTTTGCGATCGTTGTCTTTCCGGTTCCCGGCGGTCCGTAAAAAATAACGGAACTGAGTTTATCTGCTTTGATCGCCCGGTAAAGCAGTTTATCTTTTGCCAGAATATGCTGCTGTCCGACAATCTCATCCAATGTCCTGGGCCGTATCCTGGAAGCAAGCGGTGCTTCACTCTCCATTTTCGTTTCTCTCATATAATCAAATAAATCCAAAGTTCTTCCTCCCCTCCTGTGTTTCTTTTTCGTTTGAAAGATACCGCACAAGTAACTCCGTCACAAAGTAACTTTCTATGACATCCTGTCATTCCAGTACAAGCTTATCTGCTGTTACAAATGTATAGCCCTGCTCCTTTAACAGATCCACGATCCGAAGTGCCGCTTCCACTGAAGCTTCATAGCGGTCATGCAGCAGGATAATGGCATTTTCTTTTGCCTCAGACATCACTTTTTCTACGATCTGATCCGCATTTTCTGTTTTCCAGTCCAGCGGATCGATGGTCCAGAGCACCGGAAACATCCCAAAACCGCACTCCAGGTTTTTGTTCCATGCCCCAAAAGGAGGTCTGATATATTCGGTGTCATAGCCGACAATGCTTTTGACCAGCTCGCTCGTTTTTGTAATCTCTTCACATGCCTGTTTATCCGACATTTTTGTAACGTCCACATGGGACCAGGTATGGTTTCCGATCAGATGTCCATCTTCTGCCATCTGCTTTACCAATTCTTCATTTCCTTCGATATTTTCCCCGATCAGAAAAAAGGTTGCCTTTACGCCTCGTTTTCGCAGACCGTCCAGCAGCTTTTTCGTATAGACCGGATGTGGTCCGTCGTCGAAAGTCAGGGCAATCTCAGGCGGAATATCCGCTGATGCCGGAAGTGATCTTTCACACCAGCGGATATATTCCACACTGCCGATTCCGATTCCGGCAAACAGTACGAACAGATAGATGTGAAAAAGCATGTTTTTCCAGTTTCTGTATAAAAATCCTTTCACCGGAATTTCGCCCTTTCCGTTTCTTTCATGCTATCCTATGTCTGCCGGAATCCTTCTATGCTATGTTTTATGATCTTACTTTGCCTGCCGCAATGCCTCCTTTTGCCAGCAGCTTGCTGTAAGCTTTCTTTTTGTTCTTCGGCACTTTTACGGTTACTTTTTTCGAAACGCCCTTAAATGCCGCCTTTTCTACTTTCTTCAGAGATTTTACTTTCTTCAGGCTGATGTTCTTTAACTTTTTATCGCCTTTGAATGCATTTTTGCTGATGGTCTGCAGTTTGCTGCCGTTCACGGTAACTTTCGTCAAGTTTTTGCAGTTTTCAAATGCACTTCTGCCAATCTTTTTCACATTGCCTCCGATGAGCACGGAAGTCATCTTTTTATTGCCCTTAAAGGCGTTTGCCGCAATACCGGTCACTTTGTAAGTCTTACCATTTGCTTTGATCGATGCAGAAATTTTTACAGCTTTCTTTGTTTTGCCCTTTGCTGCCATGCTCTTTACTTCCACGGTGTCATTTCCGGTGATCGTGTAGTTGAACACTCCGGCTGCATCTGCGATCACATCTCCGATCTTTCCGGCAGAACCAGAAGTGTTCTGGTCGGATTTGTTGTCCTTTGGTTTTTCGGTCTGATCCGGTTTCTCCGTCTGGTCCGGTTTTTCCGTCTCAGTCGGTTTTTCTGTTTCAGTCGGCTTGTCTTCTCCTGTTTTTTTCCGGAACGGTCAGTCTGATCTGTGCCGCACTGCTGAAACATTTTCCTGCCTGTTCGGAAGTTGCATCCTTTACGACAAATTTCACATATTTTGCGGTAACTGGTTTGTCAAAAGAAGCCAGTTTCCAGGAAGTGTCTGCCGTCCAGTTTCCTTCTGCCGCTTTTGTATAATTCTCGCCGTCCATACTGGTGTAGATCTCGTAAGCTTTGATGATACCGTTAAGACCTCCGCCCTGTCTTGGCTGATAACGAAGTCCGCCAAGTTTGACTGCCTCTTCCATTGTAAAAATCAGATAATGTTTCTCGTAGGAAGCCATGTCGGCTGCATTTGTGTAGTTGGTATGCCAGATTGTATCGGAACTTCCATCCAGGACATTGGCTGCTGCACCGTTCTCCTGGCTTGTCTCTTCCGAACCTGCTGTTACAGTCACTTTTCCGGTGTAATCGTTTGCACCATTTGCTGCCGGATCTTTGGAACTGTAATTTTTCAGGATATCTTCCCCGAGTTCTTTTAAGTTTTTGCCGGATGCCTCTGTCGTGTATTCTGTGTGACTTCTTGCAAATGCCCACTCAAAAGCAAACCAGTTGATGTTCTGTGTGCTTTCGCCTTTCATTTCTGCCTTTTTCTGATTGATCCACATCGTCCAACGCTGTTTGTAGAAGTCCTGTGTAAGACCTGCCCACTGACGGTTGGAGTAGTCTTTCAGTCCGCCGCTCTCTGCCTGCGGATAAGAAGCCCAAGTAGTTACCAGCGATTTTGCATTCAGTTCGTAGATATCTTTTGTGAAGTCATCGTCACCCTCTGCCAGTTTCTTCGCCTGTTCTGTCCAGGTTCCGAACAGGAATTCTTTTCTGGTTCCGAGCACTTCTTCCACTTTGTCGATCAGGCTTAAAAACTGATCGGATGCCTCGTTAAATTTCGCAATATCACCGGACCGATAAGCACTTACCATCTCTCTGTGATATTTCTGGGAAGAGTTTGACAGTACCTGTTTGAGAATATCTGCCAGATCATAGAGATAACCGTCGCTCTTTTTCAGGGTATCGTAATCTTCAAGCAGCAGCTCTGCTGCTTTTTCCAGCTCTTCCATATCGTAGCCGATCACTGCATTTCCCCAGGTTGATGCCGCACCGATACTTTCTGCCGGGCGTGCATTGATGTAGGACTCCGGTGCACCCTGACCACGCATGTTCAGTGATGCCTTGTAAACGGTGTTTTCGAGGATCTTCATTGCCTCATACGCAGATTCACTCTTGGCTCCGTAACGTCTTGTCACATAATCTTTGAGCCACTGGTCGGTGTCGATCTCTGTCAGCGTTTTTGTTGCATCGTCACACCATACCGTTTCAAATAATAAATCATAAAGGACCGGGTTGTTCTGAGAACCTTCCGGTGTAATACCGATACCGGTCAGCATTTCACTGTTGTTTGCCGCATCAACAACGCCGCTGACAATATTGTCCATATGTCCGTGCAGTCCCATACGTCCGCCGAAGTTGTTCAGCATACAGTAAACCCACGGTGTCTTCTGAAACTCTTTTCCGCCGGAGTAACTGCTGTCGTTCCAGTGTGTGTCCTTCTCTGCATAAAGATCCAGCACAAGTGCGTGCTCTTTTCTTCCGTTCAGTCCGTTTATCAGTCCGGCACTCGGGTTGCCCTGCCATGCCTGGATCACCCAGACTGCATCCTTGTCAAACTCCAGCATGGAATTTAACACTTCTGAACTTACATCACTTGTGGACATGTCACCGGTATTTCCGCCCTCATGGAATGGATCTGTCGCATAATAATGTGTTACATCTCCATAGACATTTTTCTGACACTCATAAAATAATTTTGCATATTTATCGTATGCCGCTGTGGTGGTACGCAGCATGTACGGACGCTGGAAAGAGCACCAGGTTCCCTGTGGGATCACATCGTTGTCTGTCAGTGCATACGCTCCTTTTGCCTTGCTCTGCACATCAACCGGAACCATGCCGCTGTATCCCTGAAGGATCGGCTGCATGCCGAGTTTCCGCATGATCAGCTGGTTCTTTCTTGCAAGCTCCGTTCTCTTGGTAAACCAGGAGTCATGGACCGGTCCGCCGTATCCGGAAAGGTTTGCCATATATGCCCATGCATAGTAGGCAGGTCCTGCGATATAATCTTTGATCTCTTCATGCGTATAGCCAAGTGTACTTAAAAATTCTCTCCAGACTTCTTCCTGTCCGGTGATATCCAGAACGATGTTGACACCATTGAGTGCCAGCCAGTCAAGTTCTTTTCTCCACTCATCCTCGCCCCAGAATGCCATCGAGTAGGACATCGTACAGTAGTTGTACGCATAACGCAGTGCCACTTTGCATTCTTTATGTACTTTTGATCCGACTTTTACAATACTTTTTGGCATCGTTACCTGATCACCGACCTGGGTGATGCTCACCTTGCAGTAATATTTCAGATAATAGTTCAAACCGTTTGCGATCGTCACACCGCTGTTGCCGGTGATCTTCACTTTACCGTCCACATCTTCGATCTCATAATAATCGGCTGCACCTTCTGCCTTGTCTTTTACTTCAAAGGTAAACCAGTTTTTGTACTGCTTACCAAGGTTACGGCTGACAATACCATAAACTTCATCGATCGTATCCTGCGTGGTAACTTCTGTATTGTATGCGGATTCTACATAGGAAACCGGTGCCTGAAATGCGGCTTTTTTTGCTTCCCCGCTCTTTGTTCCGAGGATACGAACTTCATTCAGAACGGCTTTGGAACTTGCAGAATTGTAGGAAAGCAGGATACGCACACTGCTTGCTTTCTTTCCTTCTGCCTGATAAACCTCTCCTCCATCCGGACAGGCATCGGTGCCGGTTTTCTCCGCAAGTTTGCTGTAATTCTGACCATCGTTGCTGTAGTACAGAGAATACTGGGAATAGCCGTTTTTCGGGGTGTAAACTTCAATCCTTGACAGATCATACTCTGCTCCGAGATCAAAATCCACATATGCCGGATACTGGTCTGCACTCCAGGTATTGCTTAAATTTCCGTCAACAATGCGATTCAAGGTGTCCTGACTGTAATTGCTGTGCAGTGCGGTGCTTTTCCATACGATATTTTCAGTATCCGCCTCTGCGATCGTTGCTTTGTTTGCAAGGATCTGGAACTCTGCCAGAGACAGGATGTTATTTTTTCCGGCATCGTTTGCTGCCTCAAAAACAGCCTTTACGGATTCGTATTCCAGATCTTTGACAGCAGAATCCACATCAGCTGCGTTGATCTTTACTTTGTTTGCATCACCGGTATTGATATTTCCGGTCGCAAACGGCTGTGTTTCATAAGAGCCGTTTTTTGTTGCTTTTCCGTAAAGCTTATAGGTATAGGATGCATTTTGATTGTCCTTTGGCAGTGCCAGAATGATCTGACGCATCTTCTGCTCTACGCCAAAACCAACTTCTGCAAAGGTCTCACTGCTGCCGGCTGCAAAGGTTTTCTCCTGAAGAGGAGATGCCGTTGTCTCATCGTTGTCGGTGATTTTTGCTTTGTCTGCGGATGCATTGACTTCGCTTTTCAGTGTCAGACTCTGCTTTCTGGTAGCAGCGATGTTTTCCAGTTCAACTGTTTCTTCCGCACCGTTATCAATATAAACTTCTGCCTCTGCGATCGCCGGCCAGAAAGTGCCGGTTGCACCGTTGTTCTTCGGATTGGAAAGTTCCACATACAGATGAGTCATCGCCTGGGCATTTTCAAATTCAAACGTATAGCCATCGTCAAATTTTGCAGTCTTTGCAGATCCCGGTACACTGACCAGATCACTTGTTACGTTGTTCAGTGCATATTTCAGGGATACATCCATGCTCCACGGTGTATGGCCGGATTCGAATTTCAGCACAACTTTTTTCACACATTTCGTGTTTGCCTTCGGCAGTGCAAACGTTACCGTACATGGCCAGTTCGCCCCGTTATTCACCCACAAACTAGAAGGATTTCCATCCACCATATTTTCCTTGACGTTGGCTCCTTCCTCGCTTTGAACGCTGATTTCACAGTCGGCTGCGATATTGGAAAGACCACTCTCTGCCTGTGTCTTCACTTCCTGATCCTGCAGCTGCACATCCTGCTGCGGTGCTGCCACCACTTTGATGTTTCCCACTGGAACGGCTGTAAGCACCATCAGGAAAGCAAGCAGTGTACTTAAAACTTTTTTTCCTTTCATAAAAGTTCCTCCATCTTTTGTTTTATTTTCAGTTACCCTCTTTTATTTTCCAAACAGTCCCTGGAAAAATTTTACGATCGCATCAATGATCCGTGTAAAGAAATTCCCAACGCTCTCTTTATCCACATGGAAATCCAGATCTTCCAGTTTCTGATACAAATCTTTTGCCTGATCCTTCAGTTTATCCACATCCAGATCCAGTCCCTCTATCTTTTTCATCAGTTCTGCGATCTGCTTCTGATTTTCTTCGGAAAGCTGAATATCCAGCTGATTGCATGCTTGATCCACCACATTTTGAATATCCTCTGCACTGGTCAGTTTGTTCTCTGCCACTTCCTGTTTTACCAGTGCCATCAGATCTTCTGCTTTTTCAGAATCTCCGATATCCTCCACCAGTTTGCCGGTCAGCACCAGTTCATCGTTTGCCGCATCGAGATTCTCATCGTCAATCTCTTCCCCGGTCATGGTCTCATACGCCTTGATTGCACCGACCAGTGCCGCCGTTCCGGAAATCGAAAACGGTCCTGCCACCGTGATATCCGCATCTTCGATGCCGGCCGTCAAAAGTGCATTGCGATACATACCTTCGGTACAGTAGGAAATATTTTTCGTTGTTACATGGATGCCGTTTCCGGCTTCTTTTCCAACGACCAGAACCGATGACAATGCTCTGGTGCCGATGATCGAAGCATCCAGATACTTATCCAGATATTCATGTTCATCCGCATTGGTGATGCTGATGATATCATAATCATCCACGTTGATGTCACTAAGTCCGAGCAATGATAAAACTGTCATCTGTTCCTGTGGGCTTAAATCCGCTCCCAGTGCAAGATATGGCTTGTCGATGACTGCATCCACGCGGTCTGCAAAGACCGTGACACCGGAAGTAAGCAGCATTGTCGCTGCCAGAAGTACTGCTGTAAGTTTTTTTCTCATATATTTTCCCCTTTCTGTCTGATTCAAGTCGAACGCACGCGAGAATTGCTCCGTTACAAAGTAATTCTTACCATTCGTCAAGCGGATATTCGCAATCCGCTTTGCTGCTTGATTTAGTAAAAAAAGCGAACGCCGTGAAACGTCCGCTCTCTTATTCTAAAATTCGGCAAACTCATCTGCAAGTGCCGCAAATTCTTTTAAGGTCAATGTCTCCCCACGTACATTTGCCGGAAAACCAAGCTTTTCAAAAGCTGTCTGGATCTGTTCTTTCGTTGCTGCAATCTCCGGTGAATTATTCAGGCCGTTGAGCAGCGTTTTTCTTCTCTGGTTAAAAGAAGCTCGGATGATCCGGAACATCAGACTTTCATCCTTTACCGTGGTAGGCGGATTTTCATGCAGGGTCAGTCGGATGACCGCACTTCCGACATTCGGACGCGGCATAAAGCAGTTTGGCGGTACATTTGCCACGATATATGGCTCTGCATAAAACTGCACGGCCAGGGACAGTGCCCCGTAATCTTTGGTGCCCGGTCCTGCCTGCATACGCAGGGCAACTTCTTTCTGAACCATAACAGTAATGCTCTTTACCGGCACATGGCTCTCAAAAAGTCCCATGATGATCGGTGTGGTGATATAATACGGAAGATTTGCCACTACTTTGATCGGTCTGCCCTGATTGTATTCATCCGCAAGTTTCGCAATGTCCAGTTTCAGGACATCTTCATTGATCACGGTTACATTTTCGTAATCTGCCAGCGTATCAGAGAGGATCGGAATCAAGTTGCGGTCGATCTCCACTGCCACAACTTTTCCGGCTGCCTCTGCCAGATACTGCGTCATCGTTCCGATACCAGGTCCGATTTCCAGTACACAGTCATCCTTTGTGATATCTGCCGAAGCGATGATCTTGTTCAGCACATGGGCATCGATCAGAAAATTCTGCCCGAATTTCTTCTGAAAGGCAAAATCATATTTTTTAATTACTTCTATGGTTTTCTGTGGATTTGATAATTTCTCCATTTTTTCCTGCCTTTCAGTCTGTGATGCGGTACATATTTCTTGCATTTTCGTAAGTAACCTGCTCTGCCTCTTCTCTGGAAATGCCCTTTAACTCTGCGATCATGTCGAGCACATAGGAAATATAGGAAGAACAGTTGCGTTTTCCGCGAAACGGCACCGGTGCCAGATATGGGCAGTCTGTCTCCGTCAGAATCCGCTCAAGTGGAATACTCTCCACCACTTCTTTTAAAACTCTTGCATTTTTAAACGTGACAACACCGCCGACCCCGATGTAATAGCCCATCTTGATATACTCTTTTGCCATCTCTTTCGAGCCGGAAAAACAATGTATCACACCTCCGGTCGTTCCGGCGTGCTCACTTTTGATCAAATCAAACGTATCCTGTGCGGCCTCGCGGCTGTGCACAATGACCGGAAGATCTACCTCTTTTGCAAGCTCCATCTGCTTTTTGAACCATTCCTTCTGAAGCTCGTGGGACTCTTTATCCCAGTAATAATCAAGACCGATCTCGCCGACTGCGACTGTTTTTTCCATGGTGCACATTTCTCTGAGATGCTGCATCTTCACCTCATCCAGTTCACCGACATGATCCGGATGCACGCCGACTGCCGCATAGACATGCGGATAACGCATAGAAAGCTCCACACTGTCCTTTGCCCCCTGAAAACTTGCACCTACGTTTACAATACAGCCGACACCCTGCTCTTCCATCGTGGAGAGCAGGCAGTCTCTGTCTTTGTCAAATGCCTCATCATCATAATGAGCGTGACTGTCAAAAATCATACATTCTTTTCCTCTTAGCAGATTTCTGCTCCGGACGGCATTTTCTTTTCCGGTACCATCAGGGAAAGTTCTCCGTTCTCATCCTCTGCACACAGCAGCATACCTTCCGAAAGAACTCCGGCAAGTTTTGCAGGTTTTAAGTTTACCAGTACCATGACTTTTTTGCCGACCATCTCTTCCGGTGTATAATGTGCCTTAATTCCGGATACGATCTGTTTTACCTGGCTGCCGATCTTAACCTGAGAACAGAGCAGTTTTTTGGATTTTTTCACTGCCTCGCAGGAAATGATCTCGCCTACCTGGAACTGCATTTTGCCGAATTCTTCAAATGTGATCTCCTCTTTCGGCTCGATATCAATGCCTTTTTCCTCTTCTTTTACTTCTTCTTTTGCCGGATGAAGCTCTGCAACTTTTGCCATCACTTCATTGATATCCATACGTGCAAAGAGGATTTCCGGTTTCTCGGTTACTTTATTGCCTGACGGATACAGACCAAAGGTATCCATCTGGGAAAGCTTGCGTTTCTGTGCTCCGAGCTGTGCCAGTACTTTATCAGAAGTTTCCGGCATGAAGGATTCCAGAAGTGTTGCTCCGACGCTGATGGACTCTACCAGATTGTAGAGAACCGTTGCCAGACGATCTTTTTTTGCCTCGTCTTTTGCCAGTGCCCACGGCATCGTCTCGTCGATGTATTTGTTGCAGCGTTTGAACAGTGTAAAGATCTCGGTGATCGCATCTGCCACACGCAGCTCTTCCATTTTTGCAATGACTTTGTTCGGTGTTTCCAGAACGACTTTCTTTAATTCTTCATCCACCGGCTCGTTTACATTCTTATTTTCTACCACGCCGCCGAAATATTTATTGGACATGGAAACCGTACGGTTTACCAGGTT
>OLYB01001991.1_pt1 | contig 15058 bp, 8 predicted proteins | sample 1674481 | NCBI WGS metagenome assembly OLYB01 (sample SAMEA103958167, study PRJEB25191) | human gut metagenome
CGGGCCGCGAGTACGAGTACCGGCGGCTGTCGGTGCTGGGCGCACTGGCGGGCGGGCGGCTGAATGCCGTCTGCGTCCCGGCGGAGGCGCTTTTGCAGTACACCGTCCCCCGCGACGAGTTTTTGAAGAACACCCTCACCCTCAAGCCCGGCATGGTCTACAACCGGGAGGCGCTGGTGGAGCGGCTCTTCTCCGCCGGATACGTCCGCCGCAGTCAGGTGGACGGCCCCGGCCAGTTCAGCGTCCGCGGCGACATCGTGGACATTTACGCCCCCGATATGCGCCAGCCCGCCCGTATCGAATACTGGGACGACGAGATCGATTCGCTGGCCTCCTTCGACCTGCTGACCCAGCGGCGGGACGGCGCACTGGAAAAAATTTACCTTTCCCCCGCCCGCGAGGTGCTGTTCGGTAGCACGGCCGACACCGCCGAGGCCCTGCGCGCGGCTCAGAAGAAAGCCCGCGGCAAGCACCGCGCCGCACTGGAAAAGGCCATGGAAGCCGACCTGTCCCAGCTGGACTCCGGCCTGATGCCCGAAGCCATGGACAAATACTATGGTCTCCGCTACCCCGCCCCGGCCACCCTGCTGGACCATCTCGACAGCCCCCTCTTCGTGCTGGACGAAGTGGGCGGCATCCGGGACGCTCAGAAGGCCACCGAGTTCCGCCGCAGCGAAGAGCTGACCGGTCTGCTGGAAGAGGGCGTCCTCTGCCCCGGTCTGGACGTGCTGTATCAGACCATGGACGACCTCGTCATCGCCGCCCAGAAGCAGAGCACCCTGCTGTGCGAAAACTTCCTGCGCGGCATGAACGAGTTCCAGTTGAAAGCCCTCATCAACGCCGAGGCCTTTGCCGCCCCCAACTGGGGCGGTGACATGGCGTCCCTCCGGGAGGACCTCGACCCCCTCATCGCGCAGGGGTATGCGGTCACCCTCTTCGCCGGCACGCCCAAGGGCGCAGCGGCCCTGACCCGCGACCTTGCGGACAAGGGCTACGCCGTCAGCATGAGCCGGGACGTCCGCCCCGCCAAGGGGCTGGTGCAGGTGCTGCCCGGCCACCTGACCGCCGGGTGCACCTTCCCCTTCGCCCGCATGGCGGTCATCTCCTCCCGGCGGCACGGGCTGGACGAAGCCTCCGCCGAAGCAAAGAAGCGGAAAAAGAATAAAAACGCCCTGTCCAGCCTGTCGGACATCAAGCCCGGCGACTATGTGGTGCACCAGAGCCACGGCATCGGCATGTATGCGGGCATCCAGCGGCTGGAAGTGCAGGGTGCCATCAAGGATTACCTGAAGATCCAGTATTCCGGCTCGGACGTGCTGTATGTTCCCGTCACCCAGTTGGACCTGCTCAGCCGCTACACCGCCCCCGGCGACGAGGAAAAGGTGAAGCTGGCAAAGCTGGGCGGAACCGAGTGGCAGCGCACCCGCGCTAAGGTCAAAAAGGCCACCGAAGAGATGGCGCAGGAGCTCATTGAGCTGTACGCCCGCCGCCGACAGGCCACAGGCTACGCCTTCCCGCCCGACGGCGACTGGCAGAGCGACTTCGAGGCCCGGTTCGAGTACGATGAGACCGACGACCAGCTCAACGCCACCTCCGAGATCAAAAAGGATATGGAGCGCGGCTATCCCATGGACCGTCTGCTCTGCGGCGACGTGGGCGTGGGTAAGACCGAAGTGGCCCTGCGGGCCGCGTTCAAGTGCGTCATGGGCGGCAAGCAGTGCGCCATCCTTGCGCCCACCACTCTGCTGGCGTGGCAGCACTACAACACCATCCTTTCCCGGATGGAAGCTTTCCCCGTCAAGGTCGGGATGCTCTCCCGCTTCCGCACCGCCAAGCAGCAGAAAGAGACCCTGCGGGGCTTGCAGGCGGGCAGCGTGGACATCGTGGTGGGCACCCACCGGCTGCTGTCGAAGGACGTCCGCTTCCACGACCTCGGCCTTGTCATCATCGACGAAGAGCAGCGCTTCGGCGTCAAGCACAAGGAAAAGCTGAAGGAGAACTTCATCGGCGTGGATATGCTGACCCTCTCGGCCACCCCCATCCCCCGCACCCTGAACATGGCCATGAGCGGCATCCGGGACCTGTCCACCATCGAGCAGCCGCCCATCGAGCGGCAGCCCGTGGAGACGTTCGTTTTGGAGTACAACGACGTCATCCTCGCCGAAGCCATGAAGAAGGAGCTGGCCCGCGGCGGTCAGGTCTACTATCTGCACAACCGGGTGGACAACATTGAGTCCTGCGCCGCCCACGTCAGCCAGATGGTACCCGGTGCCCGCATCGGCATCGCCCACGGCAAAATGACCGAGGAGGAGCTGAACCCCGTCTGGCAGCACCTGCTGAACGGCGAGATCGACATCCTCGTCTGCACCACCCTCATCGAAACGGGCATTGACGTGCGCAACTGCAACACCCTTATCATCGAGGACGCCGACCGGATGGGTCTGGCTCAGCTCTACCAGATCCGGGGCCGGGTAGGCCGTTCGGGCCGGAAAGCCTACGCCTACTTCACCTTCCGGCGGGACAAGACCCTTTCCGACATTGCCCAGAAGCGGCTTTCCGCCATCCGGGAGTTCACGGCCTTCGGCTCCGGTTTCCGCATCGCCATGCGCGACCTTCAAATTCGCGGCGCGGGCAGTCTGCTGGGCCACAGCCAGCACGGCCACATGGAGGCCGTGGGCTATGATCTCTATGTCAAGATGCTGGGGCAGGCCATCGCGCGGGCCAAAGGCGAGCCCATCCAGCGGGACAAGAGCGAATGCCTTGTGGATCTGCGGGTGGACGCCTACATTCCCGAAAAATATATTGCCGACGGCCCCGGCCGGATCGAGGCCTACAAGCGGATCGCCGCCATCCAGACCCCCGAAGATGCCGCCGACGTGCTGGACGAGCTGATCGACCGCTACGGCGACCCGCCTCCCTCGGTCAGCGACCTTGTCAACGTCTCCCTTGTCCGCGTTCAGGCCACCGCCGTGGGCGTGTATGAGGTCACCCAGAAAAAGGACACTCTCGTGCTTCAGGTGGAAACGCTGGACGTGCCCATGATCCGGGGGCTGCTCGTGGCTTTCAATGGCCGCGTCACCGCCGGGGCGGGCAGCAAGCCCTACCTCTCTGTCACTCTTCAGAAGGATGAAAAGCCGCTGGAATTGCTGCAAAGCATCCTGAAGGCAATGGGAGAGATCTTAAAAGACAAATAACTCCTTCCGTCATCGCATTCGCGATGCCACCTCCCTCCCGGAGGGAGGCTTTTGGCCCCCTCCCAGAGGGGGCTGTCGAGCGAACGCGAGACTGAGGGAGTTACAAAAAATAGGAGTATCGTTATGAAGAAAAAACTTCCCGCACTTCTCTGTGCACTGGCCCTCATCCTCAGCCTTGCGGGCTGCGTCATCTCCACCCCGGACACGGTGGGCACCATCGGCGATGTGGAGATCACCTCCGGCCTGTATCTGCTGGCCCAGTACAACGCCTACCAGTCCGCCGCGAACCTCGCCTCCTCCGATCAGGACGCCGCCAACGTCAAGAGCTTTTTGAAGGAGACCATCACCACCGATCCCGACAGCGGCGAGACCGCCACCGTCAGCGACTACATCGCCGACCAGACCCAGAAGAATCTGGATCTGTACGCCGCCGTGGAGTCCCGCTTCGACGAACTGGGCGGCCAGCTCACCGAGGCCGAGGAGTCTCAGGCCGACAGCTACGCTTCGCAGCTGATGGACCAGTACGCCGACACCTACAAGGCCAACGGCATCGGTCTGGAGACCCTCAAGCGCTTCGAGCGTATCCTGCTCAAGAGCAGTGACCTGCTGGAACTCGTGTACGGCCAGAACGGCGAGACCCCCGTCTCCGACGCCGACCTGACCAGCCACCTCGAAACCAGCATGTACGAGCTGGCTTACTACGCCATCCCCCTCTACAACACCAGCACCTACGCCTTCGCCGACGATGACCAGAAAGCCAAGATGCTCTCGCTGGCACAGGCCGCCGTGGACAGCTACAATGCCACTGCCCCGGACGATGCCGCCGCCCAGTTCGCCGCCTTCAACACTGCCGCGTCCAACGCGCTGAGCGGCATCTACGCCGTGCTGGATTCCACCGTCCCCGCTGACAGCACCACCTCCCTGCAGACCGAACTGCTGGGCAACAGCACCCTCGACTCCACCTTCACCACCGAGGGCTCTGCCGACGCCATCCGTGCCCTGCACTGCGGCGACGCCGTGGCCGTGCAGTATTCGTCCCTCTCCCTCATCATGGCGGTCCGCCTCGACCCGCTGGACGGCTCTTCGCTGGACGCCGTCCGCTCGCAGGTGCTGAGTGACCTGAAGAGCGACGAGCTGGCCGACGCCCTCGCCGACTACGGCGCTTCCATGGAGCATCACCTTGATGCTCCCGCGATGAACAAACTCCCCGTTTCTAAGATCGAACCGGCAAGCTCGTCCAATCGCTAAGATCGCCCCAATATCTTCTACAGCCCCCTCGGAACACCTTTTCGTTCCGAGGGGACTTTTTTCGCAAAAATCGCAGCGTCTTTATTTTTTCTCTTCATGACTTGACACCTCCCCCATTAATATTGTATACTAAATCGCAAGAATTTGACTTTTTTATACAATTTTAACGGGTAGGACGTAGGACATTCATGAAACAAAATCATCAATATACATTTGAAACAAAAGCCGTTCTGTATAGCGGTCTTCTCACATTCGCTCTCCTCTGCATTCTGTTTGCAGTCGGCGGCCTTGCCCCCTTCGGCTCAAAATCATTGGCCGTCATGGATGCAGACATTCAGTATTTGGACTTCTTCTCCTATTTCAAGGATGTCCTTTCCGGGAAAAACACGATCGGCTATACGTTTGGAAAAACTTTGGGCGGCTCCAACATTGCTGTTTTCAGCTATTACCTAAGTTCTCCCTTTAATCTTCTGCTGTTCTTTTTCAGCAACCATCAACTGCACACTTTTTTCGATCTTGTGGTTGCGTTGAAGCTCACACTTGCTTCTGTGGCTTTTGCCTATTTCAGCGTACACCGTTTCAACCGTTCTTCCCATGAAAATCTATGCCTCTATGTCCTGATTTCCACTGCATACGGCCTGTGCCAGTACAATTTTGCTCAGGCCAGTAATATTATGTGGCTCGACGGCGTTTACATGCTGCCTTTTATCCTGCTTCAGGTCTATTATATCGTCCGCGGCAAAAAGTCTTGGACGCTTTCCTTTTTAGTCGGAACCGCTATTCTTTTCAACTGGTATTCTGCCGGAATCGACTGCCTCTTCAGCGGCTTCTGGTTTTTGTTTGAGTGTGGATTGTTGTTCATCGAAAAGCATCCCCAGTTCAAACAGCTTGTAAGACTCGCTCTGCGCTATGTTGCCGCCATGATTCTGGGCGTTCTGCTCAGCGCCGCTTTATTCTTCCCGACGATCGGCGCCCTTCGGAAAAGCACGCGCGGCTCCCTGCACTTGGGGCGTTTAGAATTCCTTGGTAATTTTTCAACTGCATTTCAGAGCTACACTTACGGTTCGGTCAGTAAACTGGGCAGTGTTGCCTTATTCTGTGGAAGTCTTGTCATCATCCTTGTTATCTTCATTTTCTTTAACAAAAACATCTCCGTTCCCAAACGCATTTGGCTGGGTGCATTGTTTGCCGGTTCTCTCTTGATTTTTTACTGGAAGCCCTTTTATCGAGCATTTTCGCTGTTTCAATGGGTCAGCAGCTACGACTACCGTTATTCCTATGTGACGATCTTTGCACTGCTGTTCTTAGCCTTGCACGGGAGCCGCGCCATTACGAAAGCCATGCTTCCCCGCATCGCTCTCATAGCAGTCCTCTATTCGCTATGTCTGGTCACGTTATTCCATCTGCATCCGGTCAACACACGCGCAAATGTTTATGGAACCGCTCTTCTTATTCTGCTGACGTCCGGACTTTATATTCTGCTCAAACTCGCTTCTGTGCAGGGGGCTGCCATTCCTCGCCGAATCTTCGCGGCCGCTCTTGTTCTTGCATTTTCACTGGATCTCTCCATCAATGCAAAGCTTCTCATTCCCATCTATTCCTCTGACAATGTCGCGTCTTACCAGTCCTACCGAACCAATCAGGAAGCCTTGATTTCCTCTATTAAAAACTCCGATTCCTCGTTCTACCGTATTTCACAAACCACAACGCGCAGTTTCGGCGGCAGTCACCTGACCGCTTATTATAACGAAGCTCTCGCATACAATTACGCTTCCATCAGCGGTTATACTTCTTCTCCTGACGATAATCAACGAGCATTTCTTGACCGCCTCGGCTACCCAATGTGCGGCGAGAACATGTGCATTACGAACACCTCTATTCTGGGTGCGGATTCTCTTCTTGGCGTCAAATACATCCTTTCTCCCTACCCCATTCAAGGTTTGGAAGAAATCAGCACCGCCTCTGACAACGGAAAAGCGATTTATCAAAATCCCTACGCGCTTCCGATGGCGTTTGTCTATCATTCTGAGCAGGGTTCCCTTTCTGACTCTTCTCAAAACCCGTTTGAATTTCAAAATGCGCTGTATAAGCAGTTGTTTGATCTGCCGGACGATGTTTATACTCCCTTGGCCTTCACATACGACATTGACGGCAATTCTTTGAACATCCACTTGTCCGTCCCTTCCGGCTCGAATTATACCGTTTATGGAAATCTCCCGTGGAATTCCGAGGTAAATGCGTCCATTTCCGCAGACGGGCAGTTCATTACGCAGTATGCGTGCTGGCTTTCTCCTTCCGTTTTCTATATTCCGACCTCCGGAGAATCATCCATCTGTGAAATTACTGTTTCCGCCGGGTCACTCGACTTCAACTTGGATAATATGCAGTTCTATGCACTGGACCAGAACGTTCTGGCCCAATGTGCCGCACTTGCCAATTCACAGAAGGTCGAAGCCCTCTCCATTGAGAACGGCTCCATTCAGGCAGACCTTACCGCACGTTCGGGCGACAAGCTCTTCCTCTCTGTTCCGGCAGATGACGACTGGGATATTCTTCTGAATGGTTCTCCTGCCGAAGTTGATCTAATTGGAGATTGTCTTTACAGCATTTCTCTCTCCGAAGGGTCAAACAAGTTGTCTATTGCTTACCATATTCGATATTTAAAACCGGGCATCGCGATTTCTTTGCTGACTCTTATTTTGCTTTGTGCGATTGAGTTCATGAAGAAAAAGCAATTTTTCCTCAAGGCAGAGGAGGACGTCACAAATGAAGATTTCAATTATCGTACCCTGCTATAACGAAGAAGCGGCGCTTCCAATCTTTTACAAAGAGGTCAAAAAAGTGCTAATGGGTCTTACCAGCACTTATGAACTCATCTTTGTAAATGATGGCTCCAAAGACCACACCTTGCCCCTCCTTCGCCAGTTAGCAGAAGAAGACAAAAATGTAACCTATTATTCCTTCTCCCGCAATTTTGGAAAAGAAGCCGCAATGTATGCCGGATTTTGCAATGCACATGGTGACTATGTTGCTGTGATGGATGCGGATATGCAAGACCCTCCCGGCCTTCTTCCGAAAATGATCGAGATTCTCGAAAGTGGCGATTACGACAGCGTCGCAACACGCCGCGTAAGTCGGCAGGGTGAGCCCCCTATCCGCTCATGGTTTGCCAGAAAATTTTATAAGATCATCAATAAAATTTCCGATTCCGATATTGTGGACGGCGCACGAGATTTTCGACTGATGAAATCTGACATGGTAAAAGCAATTGTTTCTATGAGCGAGCGGAACCGCTTTTCAAAAGGTATCTTTGGCTGGATTGGTTTTAGAACTTATTGGCTTCCCTATGAAAATGTAGAGCGCGTTGCCGGTGAAACCAAGTGGAGCTTCTGGAAGCTTTTCAAATATGCGATCGAGGGTATCATTGACTTTTCCGAGGTTCCGCTCAATATCTCTTCGTGGTTTGGAATTGTAATGACCTTTGTATCTGCCGTTATGTTGATTTTCTTAGTCGTCCGAAAGCTTTGTTTTGGCGATCCTGTTGCCGGATGGGCATCTATTGTTTGCACTCTGCTGTTGATTGGTGGTATCCAGCTCTTTAGCCTCGGAATTATAGGACAATATCTCGCACGAACGTATACTGAAGTCAAGCACCGTCCACATTATATCATTTCAGAATCCAATCATCCCGATTTTGATTCGGTCAAATAACAACGCCAAGGCCCCCGGAAGCAATAACCTTCCGGGGGCCTTGGCGTTCTATACGATCATCGGGTCAGTCTCTCAAACTCCGCTTCCAGCGCCTCATTTGCGGCGCGGACGGCGGCGGGGTCGGGCTTGAGGGCCGCGCGGTCGTAGGTGAACAGGCCGTTCACCTCGTCCTCCACATCGCTCACTTGGGTGTACACCAGCGCGGACAGACCGTTTTTGAGCTGAGGGAGCACGGTGTCCCGCTGCAATTTCTGGTAGCGTTCCGTCAACTCGGCGCGGCTCTTGGCCGTGCCGTAGCCGTAGGTCCTGCGGGGCGGCTCATGGCCGGGCATGGGCCACGCGATGCCGCCGTATTCGCTCAGGGCCGCCACCCGCTTGCCGGGCCGGACCCGGAGGGGGTAGAAGTAGTTGTGGCGGGAGTCCACATCGCCGCCGCCTTGGTCGTACCAGCCGCTCGCCTCGTCCACAAGGCGGCTGGGGTCGAGGGCGCGCAGGGCCTCCACAGCCTTGGCCGCGTCGAACTGGCCCCACCCCTCGTTGAAGGGCACCCAGCAGCCGATGCAGGGATGCCCCCGCAGAGCCTCCACGGTAGCTTCCAGCTCCCGGCGGTATGTTTCCCGGCTGGCCTCGCTCCTGCGGCTCAGAAGGCCCCGCAGGGCCGCGCCGTCGGGCAGGTGCCGCAGCAGGGGCTGGAACACGTTGGTCAGGTAGGTCACGAACCAGAGCTTGTAGGGCTCGCCGCCGTTCACCATGTCCTGCCAGACGATGAGGCCCAGCTTATCGCAATGGTAGTACCAGCGCTGGGGTTCGATCTTCGCGTGCTTGCGCAGGAGGTTGAAGCCCAGCTCCTTCACGGTCTGCAATTCATGGACCACCGCCGCGTCGGAGGGCGGGGTGTAGAGGCCTTCCGGCCAGTAGCCTTGGTCCAGCAAGCCGTTCAGCAGAATAGGCTCCCCATTCAGGCAGAAGCGCAGGATGCCCTTCTTGTCCGGCTCACAGCTCCATTTCCGCAGCGCGAAATAGCTGTGCACCGTGTCGAAGCTCTCTTCGCCGCCCTGCGTCGTGCCCACGGTCAGGTCGTAGAGGAAGGGGCTGGCCGGGCTCCACGGGAAGAAGTGCTCCTCTGGGATGGTCAGGGTCACCTCGCCGTCTTGACCGGCCTCGTCGCTGCCCCAGTCCTCGGCGATGGTCACGCCGCCCGCCCGCACCACAGCCCAGAGGTTCGCCGCGCCGCCGGGCTGGGCCGTGTGGGCCTTGACCGTCACGGTGCGGGCATCGTAGTCCGGGGTGACGGTCAGGGTCTCGATGTAGTTATCCGGCACCCGCTCCAGCCAGACGGTCTGCCAGATGCCGCTCTGGGCCGGGTAGAACATCCCGCCGGGCTTGAGCGTCTGCTTGCCCCGCGCTTGGTGCCCGGTGCCGGTGGGGTCCTGCACAGCCACCCACAGGCGGTTGTGGTCGGCGTTCAGCGCGTCGGTGATGTCGAACGTAAAGGGCCAGTAACCGCCCCGGTGACCGCCCACCAGATGCCCGTTGACCTGCACCGCGCAGGCGTGATCCACGGCCCCGAAGTGGAGCAGCACCCGGCCGCCCTCCCCCGCGGGCGGGGCAAAGCTGCGGTGGTAGTGGAGCCACTCGCCGGGCCGGAGCATCCGCCCCACGCCGGAGGCTTTCGCCTCCGGGGAGTAGGGCACCAAGATGTCGCCGTCCCACTGGGGCGGGAGCTTGGCCGATTTTGTGATGGCGTACTGCCACACACCGTTCAGGCTCTCGAAGCTGTCCCGCCGCAGCGCGGGGCGGGGGTATTCCGGCAGCGGGTGCTGGGGTCTTGATGATTTCGGCGCTTGGGGCATTGGGGATCACCGCCTTTTGCAGTTTGTTGTATTTGACCCCATTCTAGCACAGAAGCGCGGCCTTGTATAGAAGCTTTCCGCATATCGCGGGCCCGCCCCGCATACAATGCTTCCAGAACCAAACAAGGGTGGGAGGCATGGGCATGTTTGTGGTCACACTGAACAAAGCAAGTTTGAAGAGATTCGGCATCGGGGCCATGTGCTGTGCGCTGGTGGCATTCAGCGCCCTGCTGGGGCGGTACATCAGCACCCGCACAGTCAGCGTTTCGGCCGGCGTGAACAAGATCGAGAGCGCACAGGATATCCAGACGTGGTTCATGGGCTACGGGCTGGATGTGGACGGCGCGTCCATCACGGCGGATAAGGTCAAGATCCCCCGCAAGTGGGACGACAGCTTCTCGGCCTTCAACGGCGTGGTGCAGCAGAGCGGGCTCGACCTTGCCCGCTACAAAGGAAAAACCGTCGAAAAGTGGACGGCTCTTATCCCCGCCGCCAGCAAGGGCGATCTGAGCCAGTATGGCGTGCTGCTGGTCTACCGGAAAAAGGCCATCGGGGCGTATTTACTGGAGAAGCCCTCCGGCACCGTCACCGGCATCAAAGACGCCCAGAGCGCAGCGCTCAGCGAGGAGACTCCCGCCGAGGAAGTCTCCGGCGAGGATTACAGCGGCGATTGGGGCGAGCGGCATGACGAGGAGCTGGGCGCTTCCGACCAAGCGCAGCAGACCTCCGGCGAGGACTACAGCGGCGACTGGGGCGAGCGCCACGACGAAGAGCTTTCCGCCGCCGATCAGGCCCAGCAGACCTCCGGTGAAGATTACAGCTACACCGATCTTCCCCTCGACGCAGAGGGGTATCCCGTCGAATAAACTCTGTTGAAAATTTTCCACAAAAAATTCTGTTGAACTATACCAAAAAAACCGTATAAAAATCAGCGAAATGAAATGGTGAAAAATGAACGATCCGGGTTTATAATAGAGGCAGGATATCCCGCAGCAAGATCGGCTGCGTCCGGCGCGGCCAACGGCCCCGGATTTTTAAGATGATGATAAGGGATACCGGTAAGGAGAAATGAGCATGAAGGAATTCCAGTACACCGTCAAAGATGCCTGTGGCATCCACGCACGCCCCGCCGGGCTTCTGGTCAAGGTCGTCAAGGGCTTTTCCAGCACCGCGACCCTTGAGAAGAACGGCAAGACCTGCGACCTGCGCAAGCTGATGGCCCTGATGGGCATGGGCGTCAAGCAGGGCGAGACCGTCACCGTCAAGGTCGAGGGTGAGGACGAGGACGCCGCAGCAGAAGCGATCCAGAAGTTCCTGAGCGAGAACGTCTGAGCACCAGCGAACCAAAGCCCTTGCGGGAACTCCCTGCGGGGGCTTTTTCGCACAATGGAACAGTTTGATGAGAAGGAGAAATGAACGATGCAGGTAGGCACCGGTAAAAGCATCCTGAATGGGATCGCGATCGGCAAACTGAAACTTTACAAGAAAAAAGATACGGTGATCTCCACGGCAGACGCGGCTGACCCCGCTGCCGAGGAGGCCCGCTTTGAAGCGGCCCGCGCCAAGGCCATCGACCAGCAGACCGCCCTGTACGAAAAGGCACTGGACGAGGCGGGCGAGGACATCGCCGAGGTGTTCAACATCCACGCCATGATGCTGGACGACGACGACTTCGTGGACACCATCAAGGAGATCATCAACGGCCAGCACAAGTGCGCGGAGTACGCCGTCAAGACTGCGGGCGACAATCAGGCCGCCGTCTTCGCGGCCATGGATGACCCCTATCTTCAGGCCCGCAGCGCAGACGTCATCGACATTGCACAGGCCATGCTGGACATTTTGCAGGGGGTGGACAACGCCTCTTTGCAGGGCACCGAGCCCAGCATCCTTGTGGCCGAAGACCTCGCCCCCTCCGAGACGGTCCGGATGGATAAGAGTCTGTTGCTGGGCTTCATCACCCGCGAGGGCAGCTCCAACAGCCACACCGCCATTCTGGCCCGCAGCATGAACATCCCCGCCCTGATCCAGTGCAAGGAGATCCAAGACGACTGGGACGGCAAGATGGCCGTGGTGGACGGCTACAACGCCTGTGTGTACGTAGACCCTACCCCCGACCTTTTGGAGAGCCTGACCAAGCGCCAACAGGAGGATCAGAAGAAACAGGCCCTGCTCAGCGAGCTGAAGGGCAAGCCCAACACCACGCTGGACGGCAAGACCATCAACGTCTTCGCCAACATCGGCGGCATGGGCGACGTGGGTGCGGTCCAGCAGAACGACGCGGGCGGCGTCGGCCTGTTCCGCACCGAATTCGTCTACCTCAACTGCAAGGACTTCCCCACCGAGGACTACCAGTTCGAGGCGTACAAGCAGGTCCTTGAGAGCCTTGCCCCGAAGAAGGTCGTCGTCCGCACCTGCGACATCGGCGCCGACAAGACCGTGGACTATATGAAGCTGGACCACGAGGACAACCCCGCCCTCGGTTACCGCGCCATCCGCATCTGCCTGACCCGCCGGGACTTCTTCAAGACCCAGCTCCGGGCCCTGCTCCGGGCCTCGGCCTACGGCAACATGAGCATCATGTTCCCCATGATCACCAGTCTGCGTGAGCTGCAGGACGCCAAGGCCATCCTCGAAGAGTGCAAGCAGGAGCTGACCGCCGAGGGCAAAAAGTTCAGCGACAACATCGAGGTCGGCACCATGATCGAGACCCCCGCCGCCGTCCTCATCGCCGATGATCTGGCCGCCGAGTGCGACTTCTTCTCCATCGGCACCAATGACCTGACCCAGTACACCTGCGCGCTGGACCGCCAGAACGCCAAGTTGGAGCCCTTCTTCGATCCGCACCATCCGGCTGTGCTCAAAGCCATCCAGATGACCATCGAGGCGGGCCACCGCCACGGCATCTGGGTCGGCATCTGCGGCGAGCTGGGCGCGGACACCGCCCTGACCGAGACCTTCCTGCGGATGGGCGTGGACGAGCTGTCCATGAACGCCAAGAGCATCCTGCCCGTGCGTAAGATCATCCGCAGCGTAAACCTCAGCAAGCCCTCCGCCAAGAATGTCTGAGCGTTCCGGCGGCCCTTGTAAACCCCCATAAAACCGCAGCCCCCAACCGGCCCAGATGCCGCCTTGGGGGCTATTTTGCGTCTGCGGAACAAGACAAAATTTCATATAACAGCGCCGTAACAAGCCGCGCTTTCATCGCAAAACGCTTCACAATGCTAAAGTAAAATGTTATACTAGTTCCAAGTCATTCCACCGACAAAATTCATCTGTATCAGGAGAAATCGGTATGACCCAGCTTTTGATCCGCCTGTTCATCAAGCATCCCTCCGACACCAAGGACCCGGCGGTCCGCACCGCTTACGGCAACTTGGCCAGCCTTGTGGGGATGGCTTGCAATATCCTGCTCTGCGTCGGCAAGCTGACGGTGGGCACCCTGTTTGGCTCCATCGCCATCATGGCCGATGCGCTGAACAACCTTTCGGACGCTTCGTCCAACGTCGTCAGCCTCATCGGCTTCCGGCTGGCCTCCAAGGCCCCGGATGCGGAGCACCCCTACGGCCACGCCCGCTACGAATACCTCGCCGGGCTGGTGGTCAGCGTGACCATCCTTGCCATCGGCCTTTCGCTGGGCAAAGAGTCCATCGGCAAAGTCCTGCACCCCACGCCGGTCGTTTTCAGCTGGCTCAGCCTTGGGGTGCTGGCCGTTTCCATCGCCGTCAAGCTCTGGATGAGCCGCCTCAACCGCACGGTGGGCCAGCGCATCGCTTCCGAAACGCTGCTGGCCACCGCCGCCGACAGCCGCAACGACGTGCTGACCACCGGTGCTGTCCTGCTCTCCACCATCCTCTGCCGCGTTACGGGCTGGAACGTCATCGACGGCATCATGGGCGTGGCGGTGGCGGCGTTCATCCTCTGGTCGGGCTGGGGCCTCGTCATGGATACCCTCAGCCCCCTGCTGGGCGAAACGCCCTCGCCGGAGCTGGTGGCGCACATCGAGCAGACCGTCATGTCCTACCCCGGCGTACTGGGCGTGCATGACCTGATGGTCCACGACTACGGCCCCGGCCACCAGTTCGCTTCGCTCCACGTCGAGTTCCCCGCCGAGGCTGACCCGCTGGCCGCCCACGACGTCATCGACAACATCGAGCGGGATTTTCTGAAAAAAGACAATTTGCAGGTCACCATCCACTATGACCCCATCGTGACCTCGGACGCCGCCGTGGGGGTGCTGCGCACCCGGCTGACGGAGCACCTCCGCCAGTTGGACCCCCAGCTTTCCATCCACGATCTGCGCATCGTCCCCGGCGGCAGCCACACCAACGTCCTGTTCGACCTCACTTTCCCGGCGGGCTACACCGGCGACACCGACGCTGCCATGGCCGAGATGTGCCGCTTCGTCACCGAACAGGATCCCAAATACAGCTGCATCATCAAACTGGAGCAGAGCTATTCCGTCGCTCCGCAAAAATAAGATCGTTCACAGGGGGAAGTATTTATGCTGAACGAAACCTACCGCGGAATGCTGAACCACAAGAGCGTCATCCGCGAGACCTTCATGTACGGCAAACAGCGCGCCGCCGAGATCGGCTATGAAAACGTCTTTGATTACTCGCTGGGCAACCCCAGCGTACCCTGCCCGCCGCAGTTCACGCTGGCGATGCAGAACCTGCTGGACACCGAGGAACCGGTGGACCTCCACGGCTACTGCCCCAGTCAGGGCGACCCCGGCTTCCGCACCGCCGTGGCAAAGCATCTGGCCAAGACCTTTGCTCTGCCCTACCAGCAGAAGCACATCTTCCCCACCACGGGTGCCGCCGGTGCCATCGCCCACGCCATCCGCGCCGTGACCCAGCCCGGCGACGAGGTGCTGACCTTTGCGCCCTACTTCCCGGAGTACGGCCCCTACGTCGAGGGCACCGGGGCCCGCCTCAAGGTAGTGCCGCCGCAGGCCCCGGCATTCCAGCCGAACCTCGACGCCTTTGAGCAGATGCTGACCGAAAAGGTCACCTGCGTGCTCATCAACACCCCCAACAACCCCACCGGCGT
>OLYB01001998.1_pt1 | contig 14985 bp, 16 predicted proteins | sample 1674481 | NCBI WGS metagenome assembly OLYB01 (sample SAMEA103958167, study PRJEB25191) | human gut metagenome
TCTTACTGATCAACAAATAAATAAAGATTGGCGCACCTATAACCGACACAACAACGCCTATAGGCACCTCAGAGCCTTCCATGATTGTTCTGCTGATAACATCCGCACAGACCATGAACAGCATACCAAGCACCGCACTCATGGGCAAAACCTTTTTATAGTTACCGCCGCAAAGCAAGCGTGCTATATGAGGTATTACCAAACCGACAAATCCGATAATACCGCAGTTGTAAACAATCAGACCTACTATAAGAGCACACAGCAAAATATAAATTCGGCGCATTTTTGACAAATCATAGCCTAATGTTACGGATACCTCATCACCCAACAGCATTAAATTGAGAATGCGTGAATTTTTTACAAAGTATATCGAGATACAAAATACAACAGCCAATAATGCACCCGTATTATGCCAATCCGCAGTCTGCAGGCTGCCCATCAGCCAAAAAGTTACGCTCTGAATACGTTCCGCATCGGCAAAAATGGAAATCAAAAGGCTGATTCCTGCCGCGCATACTGCGTTCAAAGCCATGCCGGAAAGAAGTATTGCCGTTGTACCTGATTTACCGAATCTTAAGGAAAGCAAAACGATAAATATGGTCACGGCAAAAGCTCCCAAAAACGCAAAACAGCCAATGGCATCAAAACCGGCAATATTGGTAAAGCCTAAGATTATTGCGATAACAGCACCTAAGCCGGCACCGGAGGAAATACCCAGCAAATAAGGATCTGCCAGGGAATTGCGCATAACAGCCTGCATAACACAGCCTGTTATACTTAGTCCGTAGCCAACCACTGCCGCCAAAACCAATCTGGGCAAACGCAGATAATAAACAACGTCAGCCAGGATATTACCGCTTGCCGTTCCCTGAACAATTTGCCAGAGTATTTGCGCTGTCTGCTGAAAGCCTATATAGATAGTACCCATGCCAACAGTAAAATTTAAAATACCGCAGGCAAGAAGCGCTATACCTGTTATTGTACCTAATATTTTTATTCGCTCCATACCGACCTCAATTTTTATATGCAATCAAAAGCTTGCCGTCCGCTTTACGCAAAACATCAGCTTCCACTTCATATAACTCGCTGATAAATTCACTGTTTAAAAGCTCCTCCGGTGTTCCCTGCCCTAATACCTGACCATTTTTCATAGCGATTATCTCATCACAATACATGGCGGCAATATTCAAATCATGCAAGGCCGCGACAACAGTAAATCCCTGACTGCTAATGATATTGAGCAGCTGCAGCTGATATTTGATATCCAGATGGTTCGTCGGTTCATCCAAAATCAGGCACTCAGTCTGCTGCGTCAGCGCACGCGCCAGCATAACCCTTTGCTGCTCACCGCCGCTTAACAGAGAAAAGCTGCTATGCGCAAATTTTTCCATGCCAACTACCCGCAAGGCTTCATTAGCAATAGCATAATCTTCTGCGTTATCGTCTTCCATAGAATTTTTGTAGGGACTGCGTCCCATGAGCACAACATCAAGCACTTCAAAATCAAAATTGTAATAATTATGCTGTGCCAAAACCGATTGCAGCTGCGCACTTTGCTTGACCGTGTACTGCTCGAGCGGCTTGCCGTTTAAATAAATAACACCGCTGTCAGGCTCTAAAACACGATATATGCACTTAAGCATAGTACTTTTACCGCTGCCGTTAGGACCGATAATACCTGTAAATTTCTGCTTGGGAAAATCCAGCGAAATATTTTTGAGAATTTCTCTGTCGCCAAACTGCACCTTTAAGCGTTCTACTTTTATATCCATTTTATTTAGCTCCAAATCTGTAATTTTGTTTAAGCATCATGTAAATAAAGCAAGGTGCTCCAATCAGAGAAAAGACAACACCCAAGGGAATATCGATACCGTTGATTAAGGTTCGTGACAAAATATCCATCACCACCGTCACCAAGCCGCCAAAGGCAACTGCCACGGGCAGCAGCTTTTTATGATTAGAACCAAAAATCAAGCGTACAAAATGCGGAATCAATAGACCTATAAAGCCAATCGTACCGGAATTAAAGACGATAAACCCGACCAAAAGACCGTTTAACAGCAGGTAGCGCTTGATGTATCTTTTTAAATCAACGCCCAAAGTCATCGCCGAATCATAGCCCGTAAGCATAAGATTTAAAATGCGCGTCTGCGTCATAAAGTAGCCCGCCAGGCAAACAACTACGACTGCCAAAATCAGTACATTGCCCAGTTTGGCATTAGCAACGTTACCCATCAGCCAGTAGGTTATCGCTTCCATGCCTTCCTTATTACGTCCGACAAATGCTATCAAACTGGACAAGCTAGCGCAGATTGCACTCACTGCCATACCGGCAAGCAGCAAATTTGAGGCAGATTTGCTTCGCGAATTATCAGCGATATATGTTACGAGCAAGGAAATGGCGAATGCTCCAATAAATGCACAAATTCCGATAGCCTGCGCGCCAAGAAAAGCTCCCAGCCCCAAGAAAATAGCACAGGTCGCTCCCAGTGACGCTCCTGACGAAACGCCTAAAATATAAGGGTCAGCCAAAGGATTTTTTACCACAGCCTGCATGATAATGCCGGAAAGCGTCAGGCCCATACCAACACAGGCAGCAAGAATAATACGCGGCATACGCAGCATCCAGACAACGTCAACAAGGTCACTGCTTATATCGGTTGCCTGTAAAATTCCTGCTTTTATCAATAAAATTTTTACTATCTCTGTCCAGGCCAAAGAAATGAAGCCTAATTTTAAGCCTAAAATAATCATGCAAAGCATGGTCAGAAACAGTAACAGCAGAAGATACTTTACTTTTATATTTTTTATTTGTGCCGTTATTGCAAAATTCATCATCTATACCTAAAAATAATCAAACAGATGGGGAAGCTCCCCATCTGTTATGATTAAAACCCTTAATTAAAGTTCAAAGTTAGCAGAGAATACTACGGTACGCGGTGCGCCCAAGCATAAACCGCTGCTGCCAGAACGAGCGCTCCAGTAATCTTTGCCAGCTAGGTTGTAGCACATCAGGTCAAAGGTTACCGGTGTATTGTTCAATTTGGTCTTGTAGGAAGCACCCAAATCGTACTTAGCATAGGAAGGAACATCCAATGCACCATTATTAATAGAAGTAGAACCAAGGTAAGTCATTCTGCCGATAAAGGACAGTTCTTCTGTCGGATGATAAATAGCACCTACAGTGCCGGACCACTTGGAAGCACCATTGACTTTATTGCCCTTATAATCTTCAGCATTCAGGTACATAGCACCGCCAATCAAATCCCATTTTTTAGCCAGTTGGCCGGTGAAAGCCCATTCAAAGCCTTTATTTTCCTGTTCGCCGTCTTGTACCAAATATTTAAGACCGCCAATTACCTTATCAATGTTATTGGCCTGAGTAATCTTGAAGGCAGTAAAGGTATTCAGGAAATCACCGGTTTTTACTTTTACGCCAATCTCATTTTGTTTGGTCTTTGCAGGATCAAGCATTTCGCCTTCGTTCGCATAACCTCTGCCAAGAGATACCATGCTACCGCTACCGAAGCTTTCAGTATGGTCAGCATAAACGGTTACATTGTCAGATACCTTATAGCTTACTGCAAAGGTCGGGCAGATAGCATCAGAATCTTGATGAGAATTATCTTTCATAACTTTCTTTACCTTATGACCATGCAGGCCTAAGGTCAGCTGCAGCTTGTCATCCAGTGCTTTCATGGTATCTACCAAATGCCAACCGGTCAGTTGCGCTCTTTGGTTATGTGCAGGATCAAAAGAAGGTCTCGGCAGGGAAGGCCAGTGGTTCGGTTGGTACAGGTTACCGGTTCCGGTCCATTTGCCTGCACCGCCATTCCATGCATTATTATTGCTCAATGCATAGGTATACCAGGTTTTATCAACGCCAACTAAATATTCATTTTCTACAGAACCGATGTTGAATTTACCTTTCAAACCGGTTCCTACAATTTTCTTAGTTAAATTCAAGGGATAGTTGGTCATATTAATGGTAAAATTGCCCTTGTTATCAATAACAGTGGGATTACCATCAACATAGCCATACCAGTCTTCACGATGATAGCCTGCATTGAAATATACATTTAAATTATCATTCAGCTTTTGCTCATGGTTCAATGCTACAATCCAGTTATCATATTCATTATAAGACCAGTCAGGTTTATAAATTTTGCTGCTGTCAGGAGCAGTCGGCAGAGAGGTTACGCCAGAACCAAAGCTGATAGCACCGGTACCGCCTCTATGATCGGTATGGTCATACATTACCAATAAATTGCTATTGGATTTATCGGTCTTTTGGTCCAGGTTCAAAGAAAATGCCTGTTGCTCCAGGTTTTCACCATCAATAGCAGTATCGCCATTAATATTGCTTGCAGTGATACGTACACCATAGCGGTCATTTTCGCCAAAACGACGGCCTACATCGATAGCTTCCTGCATAGAGGAACCGCCGCGATAAGCAACCTTCAAATTAGCATTACCGTCAGAAGTAGCAGCCTTAGATTGAATATTAACAGTGCCGGCAGCAGCTTCAGACAGCGGAGTAGCATTCAGGCCCAAGCTAGGACCGGAAATAACGCTTACACTGTCAGCCCAGAAATAAGGAATATTTTCCTGACACAGCAGACCGGGAATACCATTTACATAGTAGCTGTGGCCAGATTGGTAAATACCACGAATAGAAATATCAGTGTATGTGCCGCCACGATCAGCTCTTACAGACGGATCAAGAGACAGTGCATCACTAATGCCACCATTAGGAGTCGTAAATTTTTCAATAGTTTTATTGCTTATTTCGCTGACAGTCATCGGAGCAGACATAATATCCTGCTTGCCAAGCATACCCATGGTTACAGCTTCTTTTGCCAAACCGCCGGGCAGTTCATCCTTGCTGCCTTCAACAACAACCTCAGCCAGATTGCCATGCATGGTTTCTGCGCTTGCAGATACTACAAAGCCTACGCTTGCAATGGCACACAACACTGACATAGCCAATGCTTTTTTGTTTTTCAACATACTCATACACCTCATAAAATTTATTTTTTAACCTTTGCCGCCGAGCTGTCCGAGTTTCGCGTGCGGCTCCGACTAAAAGCATGATTATTGCGGACGTTCTATTTTCGGCAACAAAAAACGTCCTTCTGCAATATGACAGAAAGACGCACTAATCTCCAATCAGTCTCCTGTCGCTCGCAGTACAACTTAATTTGAACTAATTCAGGCAATTCTTCTGGCTCAGTTTCCTCACACGCCTTGCCTTCCCGGTTTCCCAGTGACATATTAAGGCTTGCTCCACTTTACAGCTGCGTGACAGCGCAGGATTTGCACCTGCTTACTTATTAAGTCTTTATCAGACACCCGATAGTTTGATTATTCTTAATTATATATATTAAGTAAAAATTTATTAGTCAAAATTATACCACAACCTTTCCTGCAAGTCAATATTGTTACATTTGAAACGCTTTAGATAAATTATCTTCCTCAACCTCTTGCATTTTACATATTGATAATATATACTATAAATTAATACAATTCAGCTTGTAACATTTTTCAAAACAAGCTGTGGCAGTTGCTGCTGCCAAAAATTTTTTATGATGAGTATTTTTAGGAGGCAATTCATGGAAGCAATTCAACAAACAATCATGTATTTTCACAAAGGCGGTCTCGTTATGTGGCCGCTGCTTTTCTGCTCAATCGCAGTAATTGCGATTGCTATTGAACGTTTTCTGTTTTACAAGGCAGAAGACAGCGGTCAGCCCTTTGCCGCTAAGTATTGCGAGCTTTTGCGAGCTGACGAAAGAGAAGAAGCTTTTCAATTAGCAGAAGCAACTAACGGCGAATGCGCTAAAATCGTTGCTGATGCAGCTAAAATCACCGACGGCAGAGAACAGCAAAAAGCATTCTTGGAAAGCCAGGCAGGTATTTTCATTGCTAAACTGAAAAACAAACTGGACTACCTTGCTATTATCGTTACTATGTCCCCGCTGCTGGGCCTGCTCGGTACCATCGTTGGTATGATCGGCGCCTTCAGTATCTTCAACCTGGAATCCGGCGCTCCTATCGCTATTACCGGCGGTATCGGCGAAGCACTTATCGCTACTGCTACCGGTCTTTGCGTAGCTATTCTTTCCTTGTGCGCACACTCTTATTTTGCCCATCGTATGGATAATATGATTACCGACATGGAGCAATGCTTCAGTGCTCTTCTCGAAGCAGAAACAAGGAGTGGTAAATAATGCAGCTGCGCAATGTACGTGATAGAAAAACACCGGAGCTTATTATTATCCCTATGATCGATATCATGTTCTTCCTGCTGGTATTCTTCATGCTCAGCACCATGTACATGATCGACCTGAAAACCATTCCCGTAAAACTGCCGCAGGCAGCACATGCTGCTACGGATACAACGACTACCTTCGCTGTATCCCTGAAAAATGACGGCACTCTTTATCTTGGCGATGCGCCGACAGATATCCAATCTTTAATAACCCAATCCTCAATCGAGCAAAAAAATAATCCTCGTTTTGCTATTGTTATCAGAGCAGACAAGGATGTTGATTACGGTCGTGTTATTGAACTTATTGATAAACTTAAAGGCGCAGGTATTACCCGCTTTGGTTTGGCAACGGATGGAGCTGGTAAATAATGAATTCTGGTCAACGCAGTAGAATCGGTTTTATCGGTTCTATCGTAACACATATTTTTATCTTACTTTTCGTAAGCTTCGTCGGACTGTTTAATTTATCGCATCCGCCTGCTAACGATATCGTTGAGGTATCACTGTTCGGCGGTGGCGGCGGTGGCGGCAATGATGCCGACATCGAAGACAGTAATGCAAACGACGAAGAAAATTCTACTGAAGAAGATGTGCAGGAAGAGCCTACACCTGATCCGGACACCATCTGGAAAAACGATGACAATAAGCCTCAACCTGTACATAAAAAATCTGCTGTGAAAAAAGTTGCCCGTAAGGGCAGCGGCACCGGTCAGGGAAGCGGCCATGGCAGCGGTGTCGGCCCCGGCACAGGCTCCGGCAGTGGCGGCGGTAACGGCAGCGGCCACGGCACAGGCAATGGCAGCGGTTACGGTTCCGGCAACGGTAACGGCGCTGTAGCTGTTATGCCGCGTATTATCCGCAAGATTGACCCTGTATATCCTGCTGCAGAACGCAATGCAGGCATCACCGGTTCAGGCGTTGTACGCCTTCTGGTCAATACCAACGGTACTGTTGATGAGGTTACCCTCGTAAGCTCCAGCGGTAACGCTAACCTCGACCAGGCAGGTATCAATGCCGCTTATAAATGGCGCTTCACCAGCGCTGTCGGTACTAACGGCCAAAAGGTTCGCTGCTATTTGCGCTTACCCTTCACCTTCAGACTGAGATAATTAAAACCTGTTAGCTGAAACTCAGCTAACAGGTTTTTTTGTGCTTCAAATATTAAATTTACTTTTCTTGCTGTCCTTCCGTCAGATAGGTCCAGCCGTTCTCCTGACGCACCTTGCCCTCTTTCATCAGATGGCCCAGAGCACGCTTGAAGGCAGCCTTGCTGATACCAAACTTCTGCTTGATAATCTCCAGCGGCGTAGAATCGCAGTAAGGCATGCTGCCATTACGCTTCACCAGGAAATCATAGATATCCTGAGCATCCGCAACAAGAGCGTTTTCCTTTTGCAGACGCATAGAAACGTTAATACGACCATCCTCGCGCAGATAGGTTACACGGCAGGTAACCTCCTGGCCGAAATCAAGTCTGCCACCGGGCACTTCACTGCGATGCAGGAAAGCAATAAAACGTTGGTTGGTAAAAAGGAAGAAGCCTTCCGGCAGAATGTTATAAATCGTACCGGTAACCTTATCACCGATTTTCAAGCCTTCTGCAGGCTTGGAGGCTTTCACCATATCCTCTTCTACGCGCATCGTCACAGCCTGACGGCCGCTCTTATCGCGATACAGTCTTACCCATACGAGCTGACCGGGGTTTACATGGCCGCGCATCTGGCTATAGGGCAGGAACACACCACGCTCTGCGCCGATGTCAACGAAGCCGCCATCACGGGTAACGCTCAGCACACGTACATAGCCTAACTGGCCTTCACGCATCTTCGGCAGCTTCATGCTGGCCGTCAGACGCTTGCTAGGATCAAGGTAAAGATATACCTTTACCTCATCGCCAATATTAACCTCAGAGATCTGCTGCAGCTTATGCAGCATGATATCGTCAGAGGTGTTACCGGTGCCTGCGTCAAGGAAGGCCGCATTTTCATTCATACGCACAACCTTGAGGCTGACTACATCGCCGGGACGGTATTTGGTATTGTTCGTAACAACAGGAGCCTTTTTGGCTCTGCTGAATTTTTTATTATCAATCATCCGTATTCTCCACAAAGCTTTCAGACGGAGCATCTGCCCACAGCTGCTCTAAGTTATAAAAATCGCGTTCTTCCTCCAGGAAAACGTGAGCAACAACATCACCGTAATCCAACAGTACCCAACGTGCGTCGGCATAGCCTTCCTTATGGGTAGGATGCACGCCTGCTTCTGCCAGCTTGTCTTCGATATTATCAGCAATTGCCTTAACCAGAGTGCTGTTGCCGGCGCTGCAGATAACATAAAAATCGGTAACGGGAGATAAGCCCTCCATATTTAATAACAGTATATCCTTTGCTTTTTTGTCATTGGCCGCAGCCGCAATTTTTTGTGCAATGTCTTTAGTTTCCATTAAACATCCTCCTTAATTATTACTTGCCTTTTCAGCAAGCTTTGCTTCTTTTTCCAATTCATCTCTATCCTTAGGCTGCAGATGCTCCTTCGGCTCTTCTTCTGTTTTTGTTGCGGTATCTTCCTCATCTTTAAGATAAGGTATACCCAGCTCATCCAAGGATTTGTTTACGTCAGCCTGCTCGGCATCCCAATAGCTCACACCTAAGCTATCGTCAAATTTACCATAAAGCATACAGCTGCGCAGCTTGTCATCACCAAACAGTTTAAAGCTATTGGCCGCCTTAAGCATAGTAAGTGTATTAAGATCTGTTTCCACATATTTATCCAGCGTTGCCAGCAGATTGCTTATCTTGCCAACATTTTGCACGGAAAACATCTGCTCTGCTGCTGCCTTCAGGAATTTCTGCTGCCTTTGTACGCGTCCGATATCGCCAAGCTCATCCTTACGGAAACGCACATATTTACCGGCAGTTTCGCCATCCATATGCTGGTAGCCATGCTTGATATCAATAACCAGATCAGCATAAGGATCCTCATAATACATATCCTTGTCTACGTAAATATCTACACCACCGATTAAATTTACAACATCAATAAAGCCGCGCCAGTTGGCCAGCGCATAATAGTGGATAGGTACACGCAGCAGATTGGCCACTGTCTGCTTCGCCATCACAGCTCCACCATAAGCATAGGCAGCATTAATCTTCTCCGGATCCTTGTGTCCCGGAAGTATTACCTTCGTATCACGCGGAATAGATAAAACCGCTACCTTATTATTCTGCGGATCAAAGCTCAGCAGAATAATTGCATCTGTGCGCTTAGGCTCGCTTTCCGCAGCCTCGCTGTCACCGTCATCAATGCCCAGCAGCAGGACATTTATGCGTTCATTGAGCTTCTGGTCATCACGTATTTTATCATCTGCTGCAGTCACACTGACATGCGGCGGATTGATAAAAGTATTATAAACCCAGCAGGTTCCCCAAAAAAGTGCTGTTCCTAAAATGCCCGCAAAAAGTAATAAGCAAAGCAGTCTTCCCCAGCGAAACTTGCGCCTTGTGCGACGTTTTACCGGTGGTTGTTGATTATTATTTTCTTCCATACTTGCCCTGCCTGCCTATTTATTATCTGATTTCTGCGCCAGCATCAGCTCATTATAGCCATCAATACAGTGCGGATGAATCAATTGCCCGCCGGCAAGCAAATATTCTATAGTATTGCTGTAGGCCTTAAGCATTGCTTTATCGAGGCTTTTATGTGCCAGCTTGCGCAAATCCTCTATCCCCGGAAAATCTCTTCCCGGCTCAATCATATCTGCCAAAAATACAACCTTTGCCAAATCCGTCATATGAGCGTCACCGGTTGTATGCTGCGAAATACCTGCCAGAATTTCCTTATCTGTTACACCATACTTGGTCTGCGCATAGTATACGCCTAATTTAGCATGCAGCAAAATCGGCTGGTTGCGTTCTACATCATCAATAGCAATTCCCAGTGCATCTGCCTTCGCCGCACTTTCCTTGCTGGCAACCTCACGGCCGCAATCGTGCAGCAGCGCGCAAATCGCTATTTTTTCTTCCGGCAGCTTATGTGCCTTTGCCAGTTCCAAAGCTGTTTCGTAAACATGTACGGAATGTTTATAACGCTTCGGCGGCAAGGAAGCCTGCAAAAGCTGTTTCATTTCGTCTATTGTCATCATTTCTGCTTCATCCCTGCCTTTGATATAAATTGTTAGCAACTATATATTGCTCCACAGCCCGCGGCACTAAGCCTGCCAGGCTCGCTCCTTCATGCAGCCTCGTCCTTATTTCGGTAGATGAAATGTCATATTCAGGCGTATGCAGCAGCATAATTCTTTCTGCGGCAGCAGCGCCCAAATGATGTACTACCTCCTCCATCACGCCTTCGTAGCCAGGTCTGCCAGCAGCTACAAAGGTTGCCAGCTGCAGCATTTCGTTGATAGAATTCCATGTATGCAGCTGAGCCACCGAATCAGCTCCGATAATAAAATAAAGCTCCTTATCCGGATATATATGCCGCAGCTCTCGCAGTGTATCTATCGTATACGATACGCCGCTACGCCGCAGCTCCATATCCGACACGGTAAAATGCGGATACGGCTTTACCGCCAGTTCAGTCATCGCATAACGATGCTCTGCCGGCGCATAATCCTGTCCTACCTTATGTGGTGGTACAAAAGCCGGGATAAAAATAATTTGTTCCAGTGCAATACGTTCGTAAACAGCTTCAGCAATACGCAGATGCCCTATATGAATAGGATCAAAGGTCCCGCCTAAAATACCAAGTCCCTTTCCCGTCACAGTCATCCTCCTTGCTCAACACTTTTCTATTATTTTATTATATCAATCACTCAGCATTTGTACAACCTTCTGCAGCAGAATTATTATCGCAATAAGCAATAAAATTCCCTTTGTACGGTCTTTGAAATCAAAAACAGTTTTAGGCCTTCTCAGATAATCTGAAAAGGCCTGCAAATAATCTTTAAATGTAGGGGATTTAGGTTCTTGTTTTGTCATTTTTTCTCCAATTTTAAAGATAAAGTGAAGATAGCCTATCTTCACTTTATCATATTATTTTACTCGTATCTCAAAGCATCAATCGGGTCAAGCAGCGCTGCCTTACGTGCCGGGTAAATGCCGAAGAACAGACCGATGCCAACCGAAAAGATTACCGCAATAACAATCGCCCAAACGGAAATAACCGTATTCCAGCCTGCCATACTGCTGATGATGCAGGAAGCACCGATACCGAGTATTACACCTAAGGTGCCGCCGATAATACCTATTACCATGGATTCAACCAGGAACTGCAGCAGGATATTATTATATGTAGCGCCCAAGGCCTTGCGGATACCAATCTCACGTGTACGCTCTGTTACAGACACCAGCATAATATTCATAATACCGATACCGCCTACCAAAAGACTGATAGCAGCAATGCAACCGAGAAGTATCGTAATATTATTGGCTGTTTCCATCATAGTTTCCATAATCTGCGCCATGTTGCCTACAGTAAAATCATCATTGTCGCCCTCTTTAATCTTGTGGCGGGTACGCAGTACCTGTTCTACATCAGCCTGCACGTCATTGATGATATTTTCATTCTCAGCCTGTACCGTGATGCGCTGTACATTCGTAATACCCATCATACGGTTCTGTGCCGTAGTCAGCGGAACATAAACCACGTCGTCCTGGTCCATGCCCATGCTGCCCTGACCCTTGCTTTTCAAAACACCGATAACCTGAAACGGTGCCTTGTTAATACGCATAATCTTGCCCACAGGGTTGCCCTCCGGGAACAGGCTGTCAGCAACGGTCTTACCGATAACTGCCACCCTGCCACGGCTTATGAGGTCGCGATCATTCAAAATACGTCCGTCATCAACCTCAAGGCTGGAAATGGTAAAGTTGCTTGGCGTTGTACCTTCAACACGGCTGGTCCAGTTCTGATTGCCTGCAACCATCTGATAGCTTCTGTTGACACTAGCCGTAATGTTGGCAATGCCGTCAACCTGCTTTCCGATAGCCTGCATATCATCATACGTCAGCTTAACGCCTTCACCCGCTGCCAGACGTGCACCACTGGCAGTACGGCCGCCAGAGGTAATAATAAGCAGATTACTGCCCAGCTTGGAGATATTGCTCTTAACATTCTCTTTCAGGCCAAAGCCAAGGCTGACCATCGCAATAACAGCGCCAACACCGATAATAATACCAAGAAGTGTCAGGAAGGTGCGCAGCTTATTGGAGACCATGCCCTGCAAAGCCATTTTAATGCTTTCATTCAACATAAATATCTACCTTCCTTTATCAGCTTTGCGTACCGTCGCGCATCTGCTGCAGCTCTATAGCGGCATAATCAGTCTTACCGCCGCTGCGTTCATCACTTACCAGCTGTCCGTCACGCATTACCAGAATACGCTTCGTCTGCTCGGCAATATCCGGTTCATGGGTAACCATAACCACAGTCTTGCCGCTTTCATTCATTTTCTTGAAAATATCCATAATCTCATAGCTGGATTTGGTATCAAGGTTACCTGTAGGCTCATCGGCCATAATAATAGCCGGATTATTGATTAAGGCTCTGGCAATCGCCACACGCTGACGCTGACCGCCACTCATCTCCATAGGCTTATGCTCCAGCCTCTCGCCCAGGCCAACAGCCTCCAGCGCCTTCTTAGCGCGCTCCATGCGCTCTTCTTCATCTACTCCGGCATATACCAATGGTAAGGCTACATTCTCCTGCGCTGTCAGCTTGGCCAACAGGTTAAAGTTTTGGAAAACAAAGCCTATCTTTGCATTACGTGTATGCGCCAGTTCATCGTCATCATAACCGGCAATCTCCTTGCCATCAAGAAAATATTCGCCAGAGGTCGGTCTGTCCAGACAGCCGAGAATATTCATCATTGTTGATTTACCGCTGCCGGAAGGACCCATGATAGAAGTAAATTCACCCGGTTCTATCTTCAGATTGACGTGATACAGCGCGTGTACCACACTGTCACCCATCTGGTATGTTTTCATAATATCTTTTAATTCGATAACAGACATAAAGCTAACGCCTCCTTAGTGCATCGGCGGTGGGCCCATTCTGTTACTGGTCTGCTTGCTGACAGCCTTCTTCACCAGCAGCTTGTCACCAACATTAAGGCCGGTTGCTGTAACTGCTACCTCACTGTCGCTTGTCAGGCCGAGTTTTACATCTACATCACGTGTTTCCTTGGTCTTTTCGTTATATACTTTTACATAGTGGCGGCTACCCTCACTGTAAATGCAGTTTAAAGGCACAATGGTTACATCGTTTGCTTCATCGATAATAATCTCGGTTCTTGCTGTCATAGTCGGCAGCAGCTTGCCCTTGGCATCATCAACGGTAACATAAACCTTATAATAGATAACGTTATTTTCCGTAGTCGCACTGCGGGAAATCAAACGCACCTTGCCGGTAAATGTTTCGTTAGGATAAGCATCAACAGTAAATTTGACCTTCTGTCCGTCCTTAACCTGACCGATATCGGACTCGTCAACCATTGCTTCAATCTCCATATTATCCAGCGTTGCTACAGACATAATAACCTGCGGTGTGCTGATACCGGAGCTGATAGTCTGGCCGACAGGTGTAGGCTTGCCGATAATGTAACCGGAAATCGGTGTAGTAATAACAGTATCGTTAACGTCAGAAGCAGCCTTTTCATAATTACTCTTGGCTACAAGATAATCGGCCTCCACGCTGTCAAAGGTAGATTGGCTGATTGCGCCACGGTTCAGCAGGTTCAGATTACGCTCATAGTTGGCCTGAGCGTTATGCAGCTTGGCCTGCATCTGTGCCAACGTTGCGTTCAACGATGTGGCATCCAGACGCACCAGTACATCACCGGCGTTGACATGCTGGTTTTCCTTAACCAGCACCTCAACAATTCGTCCGGTAATCTTAGAGCTGATATCAACATTATCCTGAGCGCTCAATGCGCCTGTTGCCGAAACAGTTTCCATAATGTTGCCTTTTTTTACTTCGCCCATCTTAACAGCAGCAGTTGTAACCTGCGTGCTTTGATAATATTTATAGCCACCATAGCTGCCTGCCAGCAAAATCGCAGCCGCTACGATGATATATTTATTCTTTTTCACGAAACTCATCATTTTGCATCCCTCATTCTTAAATATATTCCTTTACTATTATAACCTCTACTCTTTTTGAGGTCAAAGCAAGTATAGCAAAAAGATGTGTTTTTTTTATGGCACCATTAACAAAATTCAACACATATAACAAAACCCCCGTCACTTTCGTGACAGGGGTTGATTTGCATTTTGACTGTCAAAGCATATGGTGCTTTATCATTTTGAATCACCAGGCTGGCGAGAAAGTGCCAGAGGCGAGGAACGGATGCCGCAAGCGTACTTCTGGTACGTCAAGGCATTTGTGATGAAGCATATGGTGCTTTATTCGTCTTTAATTCCCAGGCTGGCGAGAAAGTGCCAGAGGCGAGGAACGGATGCCGCAGGCGTACTTCTAGTACGTCAAGGCATTTGTGACGAAGCATATGGTGCTTTATTCGTCAGCCTGGTATTATTTGCCGGGGAAGAACGGCCAAACCATCGGAATAACGATCAGGGATACGATGAAGCATACGATTACGAGACCGCAACCAGCTTTCAGGTAGTCCATGAATCTGTATCCGCCAGGGCCGAGTACCAGAGTGTTCGGAGGAGTACCTACCGGAGTTGCGAATGCGCAGGATGCTGCAACAGCGA
>OLYB01002002.1_pt1 | contig 14959 bp, 10 predicted proteins | sample 1674481 | NCBI WGS metagenome assembly OLYB01 (sample SAMEA103958167, study PRJEB25191) | human gut metagenome
AATCCCGGATCCTCCCCGCATTCTCTGCCGTTTTCTTCTCCGCAGCATTTCCTGCAGCAGTAAAACGCCGATCAGATCCTGCATCTGCTCCCATTCCGGGGCAGCTTCGCCAAACTGTTCCCTCTCTTGTGCCAGCTTCCAGATCTCCCTGCTCTTTTTCATCAGGGATAACTGATCCGGATATTCGTCATACATCATACTGCCCGGATATTCCAGCTGAATACAGATTTCTTCTACATAAGGCTGCAGTCTTTTTGCCATAATGGGATACATCTCCGAAAGCCTTCTGGCATCTTCCTCTTCTTCCATTTTCTCCGGAAAATTCCAGAGTTTCCAATAATTCATCTGATTTCCATAGGGATAAAGCCAGGGAAAAGTTCTCTGTTCATGGCAAAAGCCATAGGGCGAACACATATAATAAGGATTCCATTCACCGCTTTCCTTCATGCATCTAACGCTCCCCTCTTCTTTCTATATATAATTATCTATATGCGCCCGATCCTTTTGAAGTTCTTTCCAGATGCCCTTCGCCATGTTATAATAACCCTATCGACGCCCGGAACCGGGTACGCCGCAGGAAAGGAGAAATAAAACTTATGGAAATAACCAACGATATTAAATATGTGGGTGTAAACGATCATCAGGTAGATCTCTTTGAAGGACAGTACATAGTACCAAATGGCATGTCCTACAACTCCTATGTCATTCTGGATGAAAAGATCGCTGTCATGGATACGGTAGATGCTCATTTCTGTGAGGAATGGCTGAAAAATATCAAAGATCTTCTGGGTGACCGCAAGCCGGATTATCTGGTGATTCAGCACATGGAACCGGATCATTCCGCTAACATTGCCGCTTTTATGGATGTTTACAAAAATACAACCATCGTCTCCAGTGCCAAGGCATTTACTATGATCGGCCAGTTTTTCGGTACGGAATATGAAGACCGCCGCGTAGTGGTAAAGGAGGGCGATACCCTGGCTCTCGGCAAACATACTCTGGCCTTTGTTGAAGCTCCTATGGTACACTGGCCAGAAGTAATGATGGAATATGAAGAAACAGAAAAAATATTGTTTTCGGCTGATGGCTTTGGAAAATTTGGTACTTTAGATACAGATGAAGATTGGGACTGTGAAGCTAGAAGATATTATTTTAATATAGTTGGAAAATATGGTATGCAAGTACAATCTGTATTAAAAAAGGCAAGTAAATTAGATATAAAAACAATCTGTCCATTACATGGTCCAATTTTAAGAGAGAATTTAGAACATTACATTAATAAATATGATATATGGAGTAAATACGAAACTGAAAGTGAAGGAGTTTACATAGCATGTGCTTCAATACATGGAAATACATTAAAAGTATGTGAAAAATTAAAAGAAATTTTAGAAGAAAAAAAAGACATCGGTGGAATTAAAAATATTTATTTTGTGGGATGTGGAGGATCACTGGGTGCACTTTATCCGGCAAAAACATTTATGGAGAGAGAATCACAGGTTTTGAGATCAGCCTGGATAAACAGTAATGAGTTTGTGCATAGCACACCAAAGGACTTTGGAGAAAATTCTATTATATGTCTTGCCTGCCACAAGGGAAATACACCGGAAACGATTAAGGCTGCCAAATTAGGAAAAGAAAAAGGAGCAGCGGTTATTATTCTGACATGGCTGGAGGAATCAGAAATTATAGAATTTGGAGATTACATTATCCATTATACATTTGATGCAAGCCCTGATCATCTTGCAGGGGATATTGATTATGCAGGAGAAAAGACGCAGTGTGCATTGCTTGTGGCAGTGGAATTGGTTGCACAGACGGAGGGATATGCTAATTATGATAAATTCTATGAAGCTTTAGGCATGATTAGCAATATCATCAGAAATGCACGTACACATGTGGCTGCCAGAGCAGAGGCATTTGCAGAAGAGTATCAGAACGATTCAGTGATTTATACAATGGGAAGTGGTGCAGCATATGGAGCTGCCTATATGGAGAGCATCTGTATATTTATGGAGATGCAGTGGCTTGATTCAAGCAGTATTCATACCGGTGAATTTTTCCATGGTCCATTTGAAGTTACAGATGCAAACCGTCCGTTTATGATTCAGATATCAGAAGGCTCAACCCGTGAACTGGATGAGAGAGCACTTACATTCCTGAAAAAATATGCAAAACGTATTGAGGTTCTTGATGCGAAAGAGCTTGGCTTATCCACAATTGATGCATCAGTAGTAGATTACTTTAACCATGCACTGTTTAATAATGTATATCCGATTTACAACCACGCACTGGCAGTAAAGCGTGAACATCCGTTAACAACCCGCCGCTATATGTGGAAGGTAGAATATTAATGAAAAAATTCTGTGAAAAAAAATATGTATTGTTTGACTTTGATGGAGTTATAGCAGATACAGAAGAGAGTAATGGTAATTATCTGGGCCTGGCATTAAAAGAGTTTGGAGTGGAACTGACACAAAAAGACAGGGATAGACTAATTGGCTCACATGATTCCCATATTCTGCTGGGACTACTGGAACGCTCGCCAGAGAAAATAACAATGGAACAGCTTTTGCAAAAAAGAAAAGAAATAGGAAATACATATGAAAATGGCTGCTGGAGCTTATTGCCGGCTTGAAAAAACAGGGGAAAAAGCTGGCAGTGGTTTCTTCGACCTCTACACGGCTGATTGTAGTAGCATTGAACCGGATGAAAATGCTGGGTTTGTTCGATGTGGTGGTATGCGGAGACATGTGCCGGAATAGAAAACCGGATCCGGAATGTTATAGAAAGGCAATGCAATATTTAGAAGCAAAGCCGGAAGAATGTATTGCAATAGAAGACTCGTTTATTGGTATACAGGCAGCAAAGGCTGCAAATATAGAGGTAGTTGCGTATACAGGAGCTGGTGAGAATCAGGATGTAAGTCAGGCGGATTATGTTATTTCTTCATACATTTAACTGCTTGAGTGAAAGAAAGAGAAAACAGAAGAATAAAAAGTATTTAATTGTATGCCCGCCAGTGCTCCTGGCGGGTTTTACTATGCACAATTAAATTGATATTGATGTACAAAAAGTGAAACAAAAAATTGTGCATAATGTCGAAAATGTATTTCTTTATTGACACAAATGTATGGAATATATATAATACAAATAGATACAAAATAAAACAATACAAATAAAAACAAATTAACACATTTGGGTTTTAAAGTAGTGCACATGCTTTGGAATAAATAAAAAAGAGGAGGTAGATGTCCATGTTTTGGATTGAATTTATTGTTTTAATGCTGATTATTGTGTGGGGAACCAGAAAAGGTGGAAGTTTCCTGGCAATGGCTGGCGGCATCGGAATGTTGATTTTCGTATATATCTTTAGAGTGACTCCATCAGATCCACCGATTACTGTTATACTGATTATGTTGGCAGTAATTACCGCAGCCTGTACGATGCAGGCGACTGGCGGATTGGATTTTATGGTACAGCTTGCAGAAAAAATATTACGGAAAAATCCGAAAAACATTACTTTGGTAGCACCTTTTGTAGCATATTTATTTACATTCTGTTGTGGAACCGGACATATTGTATATTCGTTACTTCCGGTTATTAATGAAATAGCATTGGAAAATGGAATTCGGCCTGAGCGCCCGATTTCTGTTAGTATTATTTCATCCCAGCAGGCAAATACCGGATCACCAATAACAGCTGCAACAGTAGCTATTGTGGGTTATATGACTATTTTTGAAAAAGTAAATCTGGCAACAATTATGCTGGTAGCAATTCCGGCAGCACTGATAGGAGTGTTGATTGCAGCATTGTCTGTATACAAGAAAGGCCTGGAGTTAGAGGATGATCCTGAATATCAGCAGAGGGTTGCAGATGGACTGGTAAAAGATTTTAAAAAGAAAGTAGAAGGAGAAAAACAGGTAACCAAAAAAGCAAAGATTTCTGTTGCTATCTTCCTGGTTTCTATGGTAGTAATTGCAATATGCGGTATTTTCCCGGCACTCCGTCCAACATTTAGCGATGGTACACAGTTAGCAATGACATCTTTAATCCAGATTATTATGTATGTAGCTGCCGCAATTATTGTTATTGTAAGTAAAATTGATAGTAACGACATTTTAGAAGTACCGTTGTTAAAGACTGGATTCTTTGCTGTTATTCTTGCAGCGGGACTTTGCTGGCTGGTAAATACCTTTGTTGGAGCACAGACAGACTTCATTACAGAAAATTTGTCAGCATTAACAAATAAATATCCTTGGATTTATATTATTGCAGTATTTCTGGTAGGTGCACTGACGAGTTCACAAGCGTCTACGACAATGATTATGATTCCGATTGCAATTGCATTGAAACTGCCGGCTTATATTATCGTAGGTGGATGGATGGCATGCTCATCCAACTACTTTATCCCGGATTCCAGCCAGTGTATAGCAGGTCTTGCTTTTGACACGGCAGGTACTACGAAGATTGGAAAATTCATATTTAATCACAGCTATATGCGGCCGGGACTTGTATGTACAATTGTATCGGTATTAGTAGCAACAGGAATCGGATATTTTGTTTTCTGATAAAAACCGGTGGTGGCAAAATAAAGAAAACAGTAATAGCACACAGCCTGTGTTATTCTGACAGGCTGTGGGAACTGCCACCTCATGATGGATTGCCAGATATACATAAATATTAATAATGGCTATCTGAAAAAATGAAAGAGCGAATCTGGAAAAATAATTGCTTGTTGCAAAAAGAAGAGGTGAGGGAGTCTGGGTGAAAGAAAAATTGAAAGAAAGGAGAAAGAAATAAAAATGAGACAGCCTAGAATAATTGCAATTGGAGATGCAGTTTGTGACAAATATCTTTCCAGGGGGAAAATGTATCCAGGAGGTCAGTGTGTTAACACATGTGCATATGCGCATATGAATAATGCAGAAAGTGCATTTTTAGGTAAATTTGGAAATGATGAAGTAGCAGAATGCATTCAGGCAGCACTGAAAAATATGAATGTAGACTTTTCACATAGCAGGAATTATGAAGGTGAAAATGGATTTGCATGTGTGACACTGAATCAGGGAGATCGCGTATTTATCGGATCCAATCATGGAGGTGTGGCAAAAGAGTATCCTTATGATTTTACGCAGGAAGATTTTTCATATATAAGAAAGTTTGATCTGATTTATACAAATCTGAATGCCTATATAGATGATGACATAGAAGAAATTGCTTCTTTGGGTCTTCCGGTTGCATTTGATTTTTCAAATCGATGGACAGACGAATATCTGAAAAAAATTTGTCCGCATATTAAAGTGGCGATGCTTTCCTGTGCACATTTAAGTGATAAAGAACGCGAAAGGGAAATGAATAAAGTAAAAGAGCTTGGAGTCCCATTTGTTCTGGGAACAATAGGAGAAGCTGGCTCATACATTTTATACCATGGTGAAATGATGTATGAAAAAGCTGTAAAGGCAGAAAGCATTATGGATACTATGGGTGCAGGAGACTCTTATTTCGCGACATTTTTGACATATATTTTACGGCATAAAGAACCGGAATTTTTTAAAGAAGAAAGTAAAGATGATGGGAATGTTAAAGAACTTTTAAAGAAAGCCATGCAGGCTGGAGCAGAATTCGCTTCAAAGATTTGCGGTGTCGAAGGAGCGTTTGGGTATGGAACGCCAATTGCAGGAAGAATAATTGATAATAGAAATAATTAAAAGGGTTTAAGGAGGAACAGTATATGGATATAAAGCCGACAAGTTACAGATATGATGGAGAAGGAATAGAATGTGCATATCGGAATGAAAAATGGGTTGTTTGTATTAAAAATTGGAAACCGAATAATGACATTGATGGGTTAGAGCATTTAGAGATACATCATACGACAGATGAACAATTCATTTTGATTTCTGGAAAATGTATTATTATTACAGCGGACAGAATAGATGGAAAGTTTAATATTGAATTAACTCCGGTGGAGAAAGGAACTTTATACAATGTACCGAAAGAGCGTTGGTTTTTTACTATTGTAGAAAAGGATACCAAAATGATGTATGTGCAGGATGCCGGATGTAGTATGGATAATAGTGAGTATTGTAAACTGAGCCAGGAAGAAATTTCATATATTCAGAAATTAGCGAGACCGATGCTTGCAGAATAATATAACAACAATGTATTAAAAATATTTATGGGAGGATTATCAATGAAGCCAACAGAAATCAAGAATGTAATTACAGAAATTTTAGAAAGCAGAAAAGAAGAAGGCGGTATTAAAGCATTATATTTTGTGGGATGTGGTGGCTCTAATGGAGCACTTTATCCAGCGAAAACATTTATGGAAAGAGAATGTGCAAATATTAAGTCAGCACTAATTAATAGTAATGAATTTGTATATAGTACTCCGAAGGATTTGGGAAAAAATGTAATCGTGTGTTTATCGTGCCATAAGGGAAATACACCGGAAACAATTAATGCAGCGAAGCTGGCAAAGGAAAAAGGTGCAGCTGTAATTATTCTGACATGGAAAGAGGAATCAGAGATTACCCCATTTGGTGATTATATTATCAATTATACTTTTGGGGATAATAAGGATATTGCTGGTGAAAAAATTATCTGTGCACTTCTGGTGGCAGTGGAACTGTTGAATCAGACAGAAGGGTATGAGCATTATGAAGAATTTATGGATGGTGTTGGACGTATTGATGGTATTGTGAAACATGCATGTAAGCATGTGGAAAAACGGGCTGAACTGTTTGCCAAGGAATATAAAGATGATAAAATTATTTATACTATGGCAAGCGGAGCGGGTTATGGTGCAGCATATATGCAAAGTATATGTATTTTTATGGAAATGCAGTGGATTCATTCTTCCAGTATTCACAGTGGGGAATTTTTCCATGGACCTTTCGAAATTACAGATAAAGAAGTACCATTTGTGCTTCAGGTTTCTGAGGGAACCAATCGACCGTTGGATGAACGTGCATTGAAGTTTTTGAAGACTTATGCAAAACGGATTGAAGTAATTGATGCAAAGGATTTAGGGCTGTCTACAATTGATGCATCAGTCGTAGACTATTTTAACCATTCCTTATTCACAAATGTATATCCGGTTTATAATAAGGCTTTGGCTGAGGAGAGACAGCATCCACTGACAACACGACGCTATATGTGGAAGGTAGAGTATTAAAAAACTTAAAAAATGATGTAAACATACAGCATGTCAGATTTTGATGGAAAATTTGAAGTACATTACAAGGAAAGCCTGGAAATGATAATGATTTCCGGGCTTTCTGAGCTTTGACACATGACCTGAGGAAGAAGGAACGGAATTGAAAAAAACAATAGGTATTATTGGTGGCATGGGACCGATGGCTACCTGCGATTTAATGAAAAAGATTTTTGAAGTGTCAGATGCAGACTGCGATCAGAACTATGTGCATGTTTGTGTTGATTGTAACACGAATATTCCGGATAGAACGAAAGCTATTCTTGAAAATGGAGAGGATCCTATACCAGAGATGGTAAAAAGTGCAGTAAGTCTGCAAAATATGGGAGCAGATTTATTGATGATACCTTGTAACACAGCACATTTTTTTTATGACCGGTTAAAAATATTTACTGATATCCCGATATTGCATATGCCCCGCGAGACAGTAAAAGCTTTAAAAGAGCAGAATATATCATGTGCAGCCGTATTGGCTACGGATGGCGTGATAAAGAGTGGGGTTTATGAGAAAGAGCTTCGGGCACAGGGAATCAAAACGATTTATCCGGATGCAGAGCAGCAACAGAAAATTATGGCAGTAATCTATCAGTGTATTAAAGCTGGAAAAAAGGATGTAGAAAAGTACGGACTTGACGATATTTTAAAATCCTTGATTAAACAGGGTGCGCAAAGTGTGATTCTGGGATGTACTGAATTACCAATTGCTTTTTCCTTGGCAGGAATCAGAGAAAATATAGTTGACCCGACGGAGATTGCAGCAAGAGCTGCATTAAAATTTCTGCAATTACCAATACATACATTATAAAGCAGCTGTATTTTTATGAAAATAAATGATACCGGAAAAGGACTGGATTTCTATTAAAACCTGCTTCAGGACTTCATTCAAACTCCCTTCAAAAAGTCGCAACAAACATTGACAATCCGTGGGTTTGAGGACTATACTAATATATAAATTATAAATACCAGACAGGTTATTACAGAAAGAGAAAGGGAGGTATATGATAACAGGAAATTATCATATATTTTCAGAGCCTTTTTGAATATTTCTGAGGGGGAAACAGATGATTCAAAAATATTATAACAGTATTCTGGAACAGGTTTTTGCACAGATTGGAAAGAAAGAACACAACATTGTTCTGGCAAAATACAGTAATGATTTTTCATTAAAGCAGCTGGAAATATCAGAGCAGATAACAAATAATAAAAAGGTTCATTTTGCAGCCCACGAATTCCGGGCAGAGAAATTATCGGGAGCATATGAGCCGTTTCTGGATTTGATTTTTGAACTTTTCGACCAGCAGAAGGAGATGACATTTGATGAATTTCTGGACAAGTGTAATGTCTATTCCCTGCAGCGTCCGATTATTGCAGCATACCGGGAGACCGGAAAATGTATCCGGAAAGAGAGTTTATTGTATACAGAAGTTGACTATGAGCGGGAGCGGATGCATGATGCTATTGTGGCAATGCTTGTTGAAGTTTCTAAGATACAGCCGTTTATGCTTTGGATTAACCGTATGCAGTTTGCCGGAATGGGAACCATAGAAATAGTCTATGAACTGTTAAAGGCAGAGCATACAGAGAATATCGGAATCGTTCTCGGCATGAATGAGCAGCAGCGGCTGCCGGAATATATGCTGCCGGGCTGGGAAAGCGTAACGGAGGAATTGGACAATAATGTTGCAATATTCCGCATTGGAAATGCTGGAGAATCCCAGGAACAAAGAGATGAGATTATTACAGCAGAAAGTATTGAAGAAGATATCAGAACATTACAGAATCTTGTTTTTTTCATGGATTTTGAACAGGCATTGTTTTATCTGGAGAAAGTAGACCGCAGAATCAGATTTGAAAATTTTACCGTATCGGATGAAGTGAAATACGAACTCTGGCAGTTCTATGCATATGTATCGGTATATATGAGGGATTTGCCAAAAGCGCTGGAAATAAGTGAGGGTATCTTACAGCTTGCAGAGAAGAAAAAGAACCGCAGGATGCGCTTTCATGCATATTATATCCGCTCTGTAATTTACATGTATCAGTCAAAATTGCAGGAAGCCACTGAATGTGCAGGTGTTGCAAAAAGTATTGCAATAGAAGGTGGCATGGAGCGCGGTCAGTTTGAAGCAGAGCTGGTAGAAATACAGGCGAAGATGGCAGGCTGGAATAATATTTTCTTCTGTGCACAGAACGTGGAAGTCAGCGATGCCATGATTGAAAAATTAATGAAATATAACTACCGGAATCATCTGGCGTACATTTATGTATATGCCTATGACAATAAGCCGGAGATTGTAGCAAAGGCATATTATTCCGAATCCCAGCTTATTTATTTCAGTAAGGGAATCAGACTGGCAACAGAAATTGGCAATACACAGCTTATTTACAATGCATACCAGAAGAATATTATGCTGGCGTCTACCAACGGTATGTATCCGATTTCATTGCTGTATTCGGTAAGAACTTTCGAAGCACTGGACAACAAACGTTCTGTGGAAAGTGGACGTATTTTCTCGGGAATCGGTTATACCTTAACGGCATTAAGACAGAATGATCTTGCAAAGCGTTATTTTCAGAAAGCAGTAGAAATTTTATATAATCTGGAATTGCCGGAGGATATTGCGGAAGTATATTACAATATGGCAATTAACTGTATTGCAGCAGAAGAATTCAAGGAAGCCAACGAATATCTGATGCGCTGCATGAAGATCATTGAACGTCTGCATTTGAATAGTCTGAGGGTCTGCAATTTAAGCAAATTGTATGGACTCTTAGCATTGTGCAATCAGAAGATTGGCAACCGTTTCAACTGTGAACAGTACCTCAATAACTGCAAACAGTTCTTAAATTACATAATTGAAAAAGAAAAGCTTCAGAATGATCTGGGAATCATCCACGATTATGCACGTTGTGATGATGATATGTTCCTTTATCATTTCACACGGGCATTACTTGAAGTGGATTCCGGTAATGATTCGTCTGCATTTGAAGATTTTAATTGTGCAGAGACACATCTGGTGCGGACTGAGGGGAACCAGTTCTTCTGTTATCAGCTGTTCCGTAAGGACAGGATCCGCTTTTATGGGCAGACAGGAAGAATGGAACTTAAGAGCAATGAAGAGGCAATCTTAAAACAATATCTTGAGGATAATACCCATTCTCTTACAGATGAAGAAATTAAGGTATTAGAGCCATTGGAACAGTATTTATTAGAAGAACCTCTTCATGTGATATCTACCCTGGAGATGGAAATGCAGCTGAAGCAGGAAAGCATTAACCGTGCTTACAAGCAGGAACGACGTCAGATGGATTTTCTGTCGACATGGCAGAAGACCATTGATGTGACGGATGTTTCGGCAGAAGTAATGGTAGAGAATGTGATGCGGACATTCCTGTATCACTTTAATTTGGACCGGGCATTATATATACAGTATCATGGAAGAAAACCAAAGGTACTTTATGATAATACAGAAGCCAGCCTTTCTATGAAGGAGCAGAAGTATTTAAAGGAAGTGTTCGAAAAGACACAGAGAGGGTTTGTTGTATCGAAAATCAGCAGTAACTATTCGGAACATCTGAATGTGGTCAAACTGTTTGATGAAGATAATGTATGCTCCCTTGTTGCCATTCCATTCTTTGACAATGGAAAAGTAACAAGCATTATGATAGCATATATTCTGATGAAGGATAACTGGCATTCCTCTGTCAGCCGGTATATGTTAGATGAGAGTGATATGCGGATTTATGAGCTTTTGTTCCGGGAGGTACAGTATGCACTGAATCGTCTCTATGCATATGAGAAGCTCTATGAAATGAATGCTGCATTGTATAAATCTGCAGTAACCGATCAGCTGACAGGAATTCTCAACAGGAAGGGATTCTATCAGAACATCGGGGAAATTATCCGGAAGATTAAAAAGGGCCGCATGAAGCATGAGTTTGGTATTATGTTTATCGATCTGGATAATTTCAAAGGATATAATGATACCTTTGGACATGATGTGGGAGATTTGCTGCTTAAGTCCATGGCAAATATCTTCAGCAGGGTCTGCAGGGACAAGGGCTTTGTGACACGTTTCGGTGGTGATGAATTTATTATTTTCCTCTACACCGGAGAAAAAAAGACCTTAGAGGATACCGCAAAGGCTATCTATAAAGAGATTAAGAAACAGGATGGGTTCAGGGAACTGATTGCAAAAGAAATCGGACAGCCGGTTGAGATTGATGATAAGAAATTACTTTCCTGCTCTATTGGTATTATTTCTTCCAATCAGGTAAAGAAGGCAGAAGACATTGATGAAATGATTAAAGTGGCAGATGATCTTCTGTATGCAGTAAAAGCAGAATCCAAAGGAACGTATAAGTTCTTTGAAGAACAGGAACAGAAGTAAGGCAAAGGAAACGGGAAAACGTATGGTAATGAAGCTTCCAGAGCATGTTAAGTTTATAATTGAGAAGCTGCAGGAAGCAGGCTTTGAAGGATATGCAGTAGGAGGGTGTGTCAGAGACACCCTCCTTCAACGTGTGCCTCAGGACTGGGATATCACCACTTCTGCTTATCCGGAAGACGTAAAAGAAATTTTTGGGCGCACCATCGATACCGGAATTGAGCATGGAACGGTAACGGTAATGCTGGATAAAAAAGGGTATGAGGTGACAACTTACCGGATTGATGGCGAATATGAGGATGCCAGACATCCGAAGGAAGTAACCTATACAGATAATCTTTTAGAGGATTTAAAACGCAGGGATTTTACCATTAATGCCATGGCATATAATGAACAGCGGGGACTGGTGGATGCTTTTGACGGAGCAGGAGATTTAAAGCGTGGCATCATCCGCTGTGTAGGAGAACCAAAGGAGAGATTTGGGGAAGATGCTTTAAGGATGCTTCGGGCAGTGCGTTTTGCGGCACAGCTGGGCTTTGATATAGAAGAAGAGACAGCAGAAGCGATTCAGGAGCTTGCACCGATGTTAAAAAAGGTCAGTGCAGAGCGCATTCAGGTAGAACTGGTTAAGCTTCTTACCTCAGTCCATCCGGAGGAGATGCGTACCGTATATGCCACAGGAATTGCAGATGTGGTACTGCCGGAATTTTCGGTGATGATGCGTACACCACAGAATAATCCCCATCACTGTTATACAGTAGGAGAGCATACCATTGAAGTGTTAAAAGGTGTGGAAGCAGACAAGGTGCTGCGGCTTGCAGCATTATTTCATGATGTGGCAAAGCCCGACTGCCGCAGTACAGATGAAGATGGAATTGACCATTTCTATGGGCATCCGCAGGTGGGAGCAAAGAAGACGAAGACAATTTTACGCAGATTAAAATTCGACAATGCAACCATTGATATGGTCTGCCGGCTGGTGGCAATTCACGATATTAACCCGGCACTGACACCGGAGTCCGTACGAAAGGCAATACAGAAGGCGGGATTAGAGTGCTATCCGGTTATATTTGAATTGAAGAAAGCAGATATTTTAGCCCAGAGTGATTATCAGAGGAAAGAAAAGCTTGAAGCATTGGACGGATATCATAAGATTTATGATAAAATAATCAAAGATGCAGACTGTCTGACACTAAAAGACCTTGCACTTAACGGACGGGACTTAATAGAACTTGGTGTGAAGCCCGGTCCGCAGATAGGGAACATTTTGGCAAAGCTTTTAGATGTGGTAATTGAAGAACCGGAAAAGAATACAAAAGAATATCTGACAGGTTATACTTTAAAGAACCTCTTCATATGATAGAAAGACGCATAAAGATTTGTGCGAATTCGTCGTATGGAGGGGTTTTTGTGTATAATTTATCGAGCCAGTTGTTAGAACAGTATCCGTTTGAGGTAACCGCCATCCAGAAAGGAAGGGGAACCTATATCTGCACGACATCGGAGGGCGGAAAAATAATAATAGGATCTTTTCGCGGGTCAAAAGGCAGAGCGGAAGCTTTAGAACATGTTTTGCTCCGTCTGAAAGAAAATGGAATAGAAGCAGATGAAATCATACATACCAGGGAAGGAGAAATTTTAGCCCAGGAGGTGGATGAAACATGGTACTATGCCAGAAAATATATGGAGGGCAGAGAGTGTGAGACCAGGAGCCGTGATGATGTACTTGCTGCGGTAGAAGAACTGGCAAAGCTGCATCTTGTCCTGCAGAAGGTGGAGGATGAAAATTTAAAAATTGGCGGACAGGATTATGCCATGGAGGTATTCCGGCACAACCGGGAGCTTAAAAAGGTGCGCAATTATATTCATGGAAAGCATAAAAAGAATGAATTTGAAATGATATTTATGCGCAATTATGAGATTTTCTTAAAACAGGCACTGGACGTGGAACATCGGCTGATGAAACCAAATCCGGGTGAAACGCAGGGGCAGAGCGGAAAGCAGAGCCAGGAAGCAGCAATGTATGGAATCTGCCATGGAGACTATAACCAGCATAATGTATTATTTACCCATGGTAAAATTATAATTACAAATTTTGAACAGGCACATTATGATGTGCTGGTAGGGGATCTGGCGCATTTCTTACGGAAACTGATGGAAAAACATAATTTTAATATCGGGCTGGCAACGGATATGCTGGCAGCTTACGAAAAAAGACGAAAATTATTACCAGAGGAATGGGAGCAGCTTTATGTAAGGATGGCATACCCACAGAAGTTCTGGAAAGTGGCAAATCACTACTTTAATGCCAATAAGGCGTGGGTGTCCGGCAGAGACATTGAGAAGTTGAACCGGGTTATCGAACAGGAAGAAATCCGCCAGCAGTTTTTAAGAATGTTATTTTATTTTGTGGAATAATCATGTATAATCATGTACAGGCAATTGCCGGAGGAAAAGAGCATACAGGAGAAAAAGAGGTGCGAAATGAAGCAATCAGGGAAGCACTGGCTGTTGGCCTTGGTTATTTTCACAGTATTTGTGGCCTTGAGCGGCTGTGGAAAGAAAGACGATGGGCCTGTCAGCATGAAAGGCTATGCATCAGGTGTTGAGGCAGCAACGGAGGAAGAGACACAGGCAGAGGAAAGCAGCCTGTATACGGTAAGTGGTGTTGATACAACACTTTCAACAATGACATTTCTGAATATTGACACGGGACGTTATGAACAGTATTCTTATACAGACGGGACAATTTTTAAAGACAGACATGGCAGTCTGATTTCGGCAGCATCCATGGTACCGGGAAAAGTGGTTACTTTAACACTACGGGACAAAGACCTGATATTAGAAAAGGTGGAGCAGTCGGCAGATGCATGGGAGATGGACGATATCGGAAAATTTTCCTATAATGAAGAAGATAAGATATTTACCATAGGAGACACAAAGTATTCTTATGATGAAGAATTACAAGTGTTTTCCGGAGATGCAGCCATAGAATTGTCCGCAGTTACCGGACAGGACACCTTAAGAATACAGGGAATTGACCGGAAAGTGCTGTCAGTGTCCGTTACAACAGGACATGGAGTCATCCAGCTTGTAAATACACAGGCATTAGAGGGCGGCTGGTTAAGCCTGAATCATAAGAATTATTATAAGATCACGGAGAATATGCAGTTAGAGGTGCCGGAAGGAACCTATGAATTAACCGTTGCCGGCAATGGCTACGGCGGTTCCACAGAGGTAGCTGTAACAAGAAATGAGCAGATTTCCGTGGATGTAGATTCCATAAAGGGTGAGGATCCGAAATATTGTACTTTAACCTTTGCGGTTGATGTTGCAGGCGCTTTGATGTATA
>OLYB01002009.1_pt1 | contig 14901 bp, 13 predicted proteins | sample 1674481 | NCBI WGS metagenome assembly OLYB01 (sample SAMEA103958167, study PRJEB25191) | human gut metagenome
CTACACGACGCTCTTCCGATCTCGTACGTAATTCTGTTTTTATTTTTTCTGTTCCACTGTAAAATCCAGTATCTCCGGAAAATAATATGGAGACTTTCAGTTTCTGGCCATCCATTTGGGATTCCTTTTGTCTTAAAACCGGTAAAATATCTTTTGCGAGATAAAAAGGATAGGTTTCCTTACTGTTTTCCACCACTTCGAGCATCCGTTCTGCCCCAAAAACCACATCAGACGCTTCCAGCGCTCTTTTTGCTTCCTGTGTCAGTGTCGCTGCACTCATACCGATGCCAATCAGGGAAATTTCCACCTCCGGACGACCGGAAATCGTATGTCCAAGCAGACGGGAAAGTGTTTCGGTTACCTGTGCATAAGACATTCCCTGCTCCTGTTCCTGTTTCCCGATCACGCATGCCGTAATCCCTGCTTTCTGCGCTGCCGCAAGTTTTTCCTGAAATCCGCTGTGCGCACCACTGGCTTTTGTAACCAGATAGCGGATCGAAAACTGATGGATCATTGCCAGATTCATTTCCTCCGAAAACGGGCCCTGCATCGCAAGAATCTGCTTTCCGCGGATACCCGCCTTTTCACAGAGACCGATACTCTCCAATCCGGGAAGCACACGCACAAACAAACGCTCCTTCAGGGGTGCAAATACCGCCAGCTCTTTGCTTCCGGTTGTCAGAAGAATGTTTCCGGATGTGTCCGTAAGTGCCTGGACACAGCTTTCATAATCGGCAAACACATGCACGGTTCCAGCGCGCTCTTTCATGCCTTCGTTTTCCGGTATGCTACAGATTCCATCGTCCATTCGCCGCTGGAGCCGCAGATATGGAATTCCACTTCCTTTTGTACTCTCCCGGATGTTGGCAGACACTTCTGTGGCAAACGGATGCGTAGCATCCACGACTGCCGCATAGTTGTTCTGTCCGTTTTTTTTCAGCAGGGCGCGCATTTCCTCTACGTCCAGTCTTCCTACACAGACCTTCACCCCGGCAAGTTCCGGCATGACCATCTGACCGTATTCGGTTGCTACATGCACATCACAGGCAATATGTGCCCGTGAAAGTTCCTGTGCGAGAAGACGACCTTCCGTTGTTCCCGCATAAATTAACACTTTCTCTGCCATCTTATTCCTCTTCCCCGTTTTCTGCTGCTATATATGGTATCCTCTCGGTGTCACAAGCTTTCCATCAATAATTTTTGTCTGGGAATTCCCGATAAATACCGTGGTAAACATGTTCACCGGTGTATGCACCAGTTCCTCCATGGGAAGTGTTACGGCTTTCGTATCATCGCGTCCGATATTTTCCACATACCCACAGGCACGCTCCGGTTCCACCCCGTGTTCCATCAGAATTCTGCAGGCACGCTCCAGATAGTCTGCCCGTTTATGGCTCGACGGATTATAAATTGCCATTGCAAAATCTCCCTCTGCCGCTGCAATCAGCCGCTTTTTAATCCTCTCCCACGGGGTGAGAAGATCACTCAGGCTGATCACGCAAAAATCATGGTTGAGAGGAGCCCCAAGCACTGCCGCACCGCTGCTTGCTGCTGTTATTCCGGGAATTACTTCAATGATACAATCATCATATAATTTTCCGATTTCCAGCATCAGGGATGCCATCCCGTAAATTCCGGCATCTCCGCTGCAGATCAATGCCACTTTTTTGCCTTCTCTTGCCTTCTCGAAACACATCTGGCAGCGTTCCCGCTCCTGCCGCATCGGTGTAGACAATAATTCTTTGCACCCGAACCGTTCCCCAAGCAATTTCAGATATACGGTATAACCGATGATCACATCACTGGCTTCTAACACCTGCATGGCTTCCTGCGTCATCATATTTTCCTGTCCCGGTCCCATACCGACCACATAAATCCGGTGTTTCATTTCTTTCTCCTTCCTTTCGTTTCACACAAACTGCAATACGATTTTCTCCCGTTTTGCCACGGCAATTGTCACGCCATCCATAGCCTGCTTATGTATCAGCAAACTACCTCCGTCTGCTGCAGCGACCGCAGCACGCTCACATACGTTATCCACTCCCACGGTTCGGGATACAAACGCAGATGCGGTGAAATCACCTGACACTTTTTTCAGTTCTCCGGCAGAAAAAACGACAAACGGTACCCGCAAATGCTGTGCCAGTTCCTGCAGACCGGGTTCTTTTTCCTTCACATCAACCGATGCCAGGGCATAGATATCATTCAGGTCTATTTTTCTGCTATCCACCAATGTTTTTATCATTTGTTTTATCTCGTTATAACTTTTATTTTTTCTGCATCCCATGCCAAGTACGACTGTTTTCGGAGCTAAAACAAGCATTTTACGGTATTCCTGTGGCTCTTTTTTTGTAATCCACACATCCACAGCATGTTCCGCCTGTGCTTCGTTCCACGAAATCAGCTTTACTTCCTTTGGCGGCTGTAATTCTGCCATCTCCTCCGGGGACATGCATGCCGGATCTACCGCCATCACAATGATTTCGCCCTGTAACAGTTTTCCAGACACATGCCGGATCGCTTCGGGGTTACACACCCGCAGGCCATTTTTTCTTGCAAACACATCAACGGCAAAAAGCCCATTCACGTCTGTTGCCGTCGTCACAACCGCAGCGGAATGCAATGATTCTGCGATCTGCTGCGCCAGTTCATTGGCACCACCCAGATGTCCGGACAGCACCGGAATCACAAACTGTCCGGCCTCATCCAGCACCAGTACCGGACTGTCCACGGTTTTGTGGCGGATCAAAGGTGCGATGGCCCGTACGGCAATCCCGAGAGCTCCAATGAAAATCACGGGAAACTGTTGTGCAAAAGCCTCCTCCAGAAAATCCGGAAGTGACCGGTTTCCTCTTTCTCTTATCTGTATCTTTGAAACCACAGGGTGACCACCGTAACGGCTCTGCCAAAATCCATACGAAACAGAAAGTGAAAGTTCTGTGATTCGTGCCGCAAGCTCTCTTCCACGTTCCGAAAACCAGGTCATATACAGGATCATTCCGGTAACTCCTTTCCCGCATGGATGTTACACATTACTCCCTCATTTTCTACAGTGTTTTGGGTTTTCGCCTTGCGGAATTCGGTTGTAAAATCCGGCGCGTAGAGTCTGGAGCGCGTATAATGCTGATTTGATATTACATCTCCGACCAGCACCAGAGCGGTTTTTGTAATATTATGTTTCTTTGCCACCGCCGCCAGCTCCCGCACGGTGCAGATATATGCTTCCTCGTCCGACCAGGTTGCCTTATACACCAGTGCCGCAGGTGTATCCGGCTCATATCCGCCATTTACAAGGCGCCGTGATAATTCCTCCAGCATTCCGGTACTCAGATAAATTGCCATGGAAGCATGGTGTGCGGCAAAACTCTCAATACTCTCCTTTTCCGGTACCGCCGTCCTTCCGGCCATCCGGGTGATGATCAGTGACTGTGACACATCCGGAAGGGTATATTCCAGATTCAGCGATGCCGCTGCTCCAAAACAGGCACTCACACCCGGACAACTCTCATACGCAATCCCCTTCTGATCGAGAATATCCATCTGTTCCCGCACCGCTCCGTATATACTGGGTTCTCCCGTATGAAGTCGAATCGTGATTAAATTATTTTTTTCTGCCTGTTCCATCACCGAAATAACCTCTTCAAGTGTCATTTTGGCGCTGTTGTGAATCTCACAGCCCTCTTTTGCATAATCGAGAAGCTGTGGATTGACCAGCGAACCGGCATAGATGATGACATCTGCTTTCTGCAGCAGACGCATTCCCCGCACAGTAATCAGATCCGGTGCTCCGCTTCCTGCTCCGACAAAATAAATCATAGCAACCTCCTGAGTAATTCTTCTGCTTTTCCGGTCATCCCAAGCAGCCCGTAGGTATTGGAATAGACAATACACTCGATCTGTAACCGACCGGCCGCACGTTTTTTCAGATAGAAATCAATTTTTTCCATGATATCTTCCATAACATCTTCTTTTTTACCTTCGGCATCAATAAACGCAAGTGCTTCCTCGGTTGTGACGCAATCTAAAATCTTCTTTAAACATTCTAAAGATACATTTTCACGGATGCCGGCTGCCGCTAAAAGTTCCATCCGACAATCTCCCTCATGGGAATGGGTGTTCATAATGCCTCCCGCCACCTTAATCAGTTTTCCAATATGTCCGGTCAGAAGCATTGCACAAAATCCCAGTTCCGCCGCCATATCGATCGTCTCACCGATAAAATTACTGCATTTCACACTGCGGTCAAGATCATATCCATAGGTCTGCTGCATGAAATCCAGTCCATAATTTCCCGGTGAAACTGCCGCAATGGTCTGCCCTTCTGCACGCTGCTGGCGGAGTTCCACACGGATGGTCTCCTTAAGTGCCTGACTGCTCATCGGTTCCACAATTCCTGTCGTCCCCAGTATTGAGATTCCCCCGACAATCCCCAGTCTTGGATTAAACGTATGCTCTGCAAGTGCTTCCCCATCCGGCACAGAAATCAGAATATGCAGTGTTCCGTGAAAATCGCAGAGCCGGCACACTTCCTGCACTTCCCGGGTGATCATTTCCCGCGGTACATGATTGATTGCGGCATTGCCTACGGGCTGATCCAGTCCGGGTCTCGTCACACGGCCCACACCCTTTCCTCCGTCAATCTGCAGAAGTTCTTTTTCTCCATCCCCGCCGTTGTCCGCGGTGACCGTGGCACAGATTTTACTTCCGCTGGTCACATCCGGATCATCGCCGCCATCCTTGACCACAGCGCAGGAAACCTGAGATTCCCCGCGCACGATATCCGTCACTTCCGCGGTGTACGGAATTCCTTTTGGGGTCTCAATCGTTATACAGTTTTTTAATTTTCCCGTCAGAAGCATATATGCTGCAGCCTTTGCAGCAGCGGCAGCACAGCTGCCGGTTGTAAATCCGTACCTCACACCAGATACGCCTCCTTCTTTCCTTTATACCGGCCGGATCTGATATAACAGTGCGTTTACGATTGCTGCCGCTACATTGCTGCCGCCTTTTCTACCGCGGTTGACAATATGCGGCACATCGGTTTTTAAAATCAATTCTTTTGCCGCCTCTACATTTACAAATCCCACCGGAACTCCAATAATAAATGCAGGACGCCAATCACTTTTCTGCATCAGTTCATAGAGTGAAATCAATGCCGTCGGCGCATTTCCCACGGCAAAAATTACAGGTTTGTCAATATTTGCTGCATGTTCCATGCTGACCGTCGCACGTGTCACCTGCCGCGTCTTTGCCTCCCGCGCCACATCCTCATCTGCCATAAAACAATGCACCGTTCCTCCAAATTCCCCTAACCGTTTTTTGTTGATGCCTGCAAGCGCCATATTGGTATCCGTGACAATGTCAGCGCCACCTGCAATCAGTTCTTTGGCAATCTGCACGGCATGGGGAGAATACGTCATCGTCTTTGCATAATCAAAATCCGCACTTGTATGGATCACGCGCTTTGTCACCGGCTCCTGTTCCGGTGGAAGCACGATACCACGCTCCTTTAGTTCTTCCCCTATGATGGCAAAACTTCGTTTTTCAATCTCTCCCGGAAGAACATATTCAATGTTTTCCATAACGTTTTTCTTCCCCTTTCTTCTTTATATCCAGCAATGCCTCAATCAGTTGTACATTTTCCGGATGACCTTTTACGGCAATTCTGTAAAAGTCCTGTCCCAGTCCTGTATAGTTTGCGCAGTTTCGGATCAGAATTTCTCTTTCCAGCAATAATCTGTACAGTGGAATTTGTGTTTTCAGCAACAAAAAATTAGCTTCAGAAGGAAAAATTGTCATCTGATTTCCAAATATTTTTGTTAATTCGTGTTTTAAAAATTCTTTTTCTTTTTGAATCAGCTCAATTGTATCCATCAGATACTTTCTGCGATTCCAACCGGGAATCGAATCATCCAGAATATCCATGCCGATCCGCTGGGCAATCACAGATACATTCCACTCCGGCAGCTGATGCGCAATTTTTTCACAGATTTCTTTTTGCGCCAGCAGATACCCCAGCCGGATTCCCGGAATCGCATAGATTTTTGTATATGCCCGCACGACAATCAGATGCGGATATTTCCGGATCCAGGAAACATATCCTTCCGTCCCCGTGAATGCAATGAAACATTCGTCCAGCACCACAGTAATCTGTTTCTTTTCACACACGTCAAGAAGCGTCTCCAAAAGAGACGCTTCCATTTTGTTCCCCACCGGATTCGCGGGGTTCGCCAAAAATAATAAACCGATTCCATCCGGCTGCCCGCACAATGACTCCATCTGTGCCATATCCATGGCAAAATTATTTTCTTCCCGCAACGGAATACTGCATACCTCGGCTCCCACTGTCTGAGCTGCCCAGGCATATCCCGAAAAAGAAGGAGCCAAAATGCCCACCCGCTTCGGGCGCAGTGCATGCACAATCGCAACAAATAATTCGGATGCTCCGTTGCCACACGCTACTTCTTCTGCTGAAAAACCATAAAGTGCTGCAAGCCGTTCCCGCAACAACACATTGTCATACTGTGGATAACGGTTGCTGTGAACAGCCGCTTCCGCCATCCGTTTCTGCAATATCTCCGGCAGCGGCAGCGGATTGGTATTTACAGAAAAATCATATGTGATCTGATTTTGATAAATATCCCCACCGTGTGCGGCCACTGTCATGCTGCGTGTTCTCCTTCTTTCATGTTTTCCCGTATCTGCATTACTGCTTCTCTTCCTATTTTACTACAGGAATTCTTTGATTCCAAGGGAAAATCACACAAACCATTTTTATTGTAGATCTCCAGCCAGCTCCTGCATCAGATGATGTACCGTAGTGATCTCGTGAATCCGCCCCGTATTCGCCCCACAGAATACCAGACCGTTTTCCACATCCCCGCGCACGGCATCGATCAACGCTTTCGTAATACAGTAAGGAACTTTCTGCGGACTGCATTTTTCCAGACAGTTGTAACATTTACTGACTGGCAGCTTTGCGCGCTTTACACGATCGATAAACTTATTGCGCAATGCACGTCCCGGCATACCGACCGGGCTTTGGATAATCTCGATATTTTCCTCACTGGCGTGAATATACGCCTCCTTGTATGCCTCCGATGCATCACATTCTTCGGTTGCGACAAAGCGGCTGGCAATCTGCACACCATCCGCGCCGAGATCCAGCGCATGCGAAATATCTTTCTGATCAAATATCCCGCCGGCCACAATGACCGGAATATTTTTCTGATACCGCTGTTCGTATTCCTTTTTGCAGTCGATAATCTGCCGGATCTCTCCGTCAAAATTAATGGCATCCATATGTGCCAGCTGTTCATTGGAAAACCCCAGATGCCCGCCGGCTTTCGGTCCCTCCACTACAATAAAGTCCGCCGTGCGGTCATAGCGGTGCGCCCACATCTTCAATATCAGCTGGGTTGCACGCTTCGAGGATACAATCGGAGCTATCTTTGTCCGGCAGGTTCTGCTGACAAACTCCGGCAGATTCATGGGAAGCCCGGCTCCACTGATAATCACATCTGCCCCTGCCGCAACTGCTGCCTGGACATGCTCTTTGTAATGCTTTAATGCAACCATAATATTGACACCCACAAGTCCGTTTCCACAGGCAAGCTCCTTTGCTTTCCGGATATGTTTTTTGATGGCTTTTAAGTTACAGCCTGCCTGATCATTCTCGAAGCCTTCTTCATCGTAGCCGATCTGCGCAGTAGAAATGATACCGACACCACCCTCCTTTGCCACCGCTCCCGCCAGATGGCTTCTGCTGATTCCTACCCCCATGCCACCCTGGATAATCGGAATTTTTGCAATCAGATCCCCGATCTGCAGTTGTTTCAACTTTGATGTATATGTGCTTATCATGCACGTTTCCTCCATATTTCAAAATTGTTTGACTATCAAACAATTTTCAGTATATGGTAATGTGGTTTCTTTGTCAACATATATTTGTTTTCATTTCTTTTATACGTAGTTTTATTTACTACTTCCATATCTGATATTTCTTCTAAATGCAAAAACCGTGGGTTTCCGATTTCACTGAAATCCTGAAAACCCACGGTATCTGGCATGTCGTCTTATCCTTTGACAGCCCCCACAATTCCGTTTGCAAAACTTTTCTGCAGAACAAGGAAGAGGATGCCCGTCGGAAGAGAACAGATGAGTACTCCGGAAAATTCACTTTTGGCACGCTGTATTTTTTCGCATAGAAGTTCTGCTGTTTCTGCCGCCCGTTCACTCCCATGCGCAATCGTAACCGCATACATGCAGTAATAGGATGCGGCAAATACCTTTTGCAGTTCTTCTCCTGTTTTTGTTTCCCCGAGCAGCAATTCTTTGAGCAGTTCCTCCGCGGTTTCCCCGGTCATTGCATGATCCGGATGCCAGCCGGGAATCCGCGCTGCCGCTTTTTGAAGCACGCCAAGAAGCTCATGCGGTGTGAGGGTTGGCTTTAAGATATAATCCACCACCCCCTGCATGAGCGTCTGCTTTACATATTCAAAATTATCGTATCCACTGAGAATGATCATCTGGATGTGCGGATAGCGGTGATGTACCGCCACCGTAAAATCGACACCGTCCATCAGCGGCATTACAACGTCACTGATAACAATCTGTGGCTGAAGCTTTTCGATCTGATCCATGGCATCTTTACCATTTGCAGCTTCCCCCATAGTAAACATTCCCCCAAAAACGGTCTTATCCTCTATCGTGCATTTGCCGGCTCCACGTTGACCGACTTTCCTTTGATCTTTACATTTTTCATGGCTTTTAATACATCTTTTCCATACTCCTGCGGCACCTCGACAAATGTGTAATTATCATACATGTCAATTGCCCCCACAAGTTTGCCCGGAATCTTTGCCTCTCCGGCTACAGCCCCGAGAATATCTCCCGGGCGGATCCGCTGGCTCTTTCCGATGTTAATGAACAGACGTACCATCCCTTCCTCGGCTCCGGTATCTCCTGCTAATGCATCATCAAATTCGTGATCCTCCTTTGATAATTCCACTCCGCCGATTGCCTGTTTTAAAAACGCAGCTGCAATATCCATCGCTGTATAATCAGAGTTGTTCACCTGCTGCTCTATCAGTTCGATCATATCACGCAGATCTCCGTCCTCGATAATCTGTCCGATGCCGTCAAGAATCTTATCCGCCTTGATCGCTGCCACATCATCCGAAGATGGGATTGGCTGCGCCTTGATCTTTGTCTTGCAATAGCGCTGGATCTCTTTGAGTTTGTATACTTCCTTGCCCTTAACGAAATTAAACGCTTTTCCGGTACGGCCGGCGCGTCCGGTTCTTCCGATCCGGTGCACATAATATTCATTGTCCTGTGGCAGGTCATAGTTGAATACCGCTTCAACATCATCCACATCAATTCCACGCGCTGCGACATCGGTTGCAATCAGGATATCTGTTTTCCCATTTCGGAATTTTTTCATCACTCGGTCACGCTGCACCTGTTTCATATCGCCATGAATTCCCTCGGCTGCATAGCCGCGTCCCTGTAACTCCGATGCCAGTTCATCCACCATACGCTTGGTATTACAAAATACCAGTGAAAGCTTCGGATTATAGTAATCCAGCAGGCGTGTCAGCACTTCCATCTTATCATTTCTGCGCACATCATAATAATACTGGTCAATATTCGGAACCGTCAGTTCTTTCTTCGTCACCTTGATCGTAGTCGCATCATGCTGGAATTTTCTTGTGATTTCCAGAATCGGCTTTGGCATAGTTGCCGAAAAAAGTACTGTCTGCCGGTCTTCATCCGGGATATAGGATAAAATTGTTTCTATATCCTCGCGGAATCCCATATTAAGCATCTCATCCGCTTCATCCAGCACGATCGTGTTAATATAATCACAGCGAATGGTTTTGCGGCGCAGATGATCCATCACACGCCCCGGTGTTCCGATGATGATGGTTGCCCCACCTTTTAATGCCTTGATCTGACGGGAAATATCCTGCCCTCCATAAATGGGAAGCACTTTGATCCCATGCATATATTTTGCAAGTTTCCGGATTTCTTCCGCGCTCTGGATGGCCAGTTCTCTTGTCGGAGAAAGTACGATTGCCTGCGTTTTTTTATTATTCGGGTCCACTTTCATCAAAAGAGGGATTCCAAAAGAAGCTGTCTTTCCGGTTCCGGTCTGTGCCTGACCAATCACATCTACCCCACTCATCACAACCGGAATCGCCTGTGACTGGATAGGTGTTGCCTCTTCAAATCCCATCTCTTTGATTGCCCGCAGAAGCTGCGGATATAACCCTAATTCTTCAAATTTAACTGTTTCCATTTTCATCCTTTTCTTTTTGCCAGGTTTCGACTGCCATGCCGTTACAATGCGGTTCCCATGGTCACGTCTTCAGTTTCATCAAGCCCCCCTACACAATAATTGTTCCGGCTGAATTTCTTCACCCGGTAAAGCATATTATCTGCTGCATGCAAAAAATCCCAGCTGCGGTTTCCCTTGCGCGGGATTCCCCAACAGATTCCCTGCGAAATCGTCACTACCGGAAGTGCCTTGGAAAACCGGTGTTCCATTTCTAATGCAAGTACACGTCTGCGCAGCTCCTCTGCATAGGAAACTGCCTGTTCCCGTGTCACATTCGCATAGATAATGACAAACTCATCCCCTCCATACCGTGCACAGAATCCTTCCGCTTCCTCCACCAAATTACGGATCGTATTTGCGATACTTACCAGACACCGGTCTCCTTCCTGATGTCCGTAATTATCATTATATTCCTTAAAATAATCAATATCGAGTATTTCCATCGCAACCGGAATATCATTCTCCTGCGAATAGGTAAACACTTCTTCCGCATAATCATTCAGACGGAACCGGTTTGCCATACGCGTCAGCGGGTCCTGCTCGGAACGCTCCTGTAATACCATATTCTTTCGTTCCGCTTTCATTCTGGCTTTGCGCATATTCTCCAGATTTTTGCGCAACGTAATCATACTTGAAAGCATGTTGCGCGTCACTGCTTCGTTCCGTTCAGACAATTCATAGTAAAGCCCGGCAGCCTGCAGATATTCCGCATTCTGGTTATGCTTCCGGTAAAATTTCATCTTCAGGGACAGAACTTTCAGCTGCAGATTAATGATCTTAAAATTCACCACCTGTGGTTCGATTACTTCAATGATACGCCAGAACGATTCATCCTGGTCCGTTTCCAGCAACACCAGACAGCAACGGTAATAATCCGAAAAAAAGTCCAGCACCGTCAGATTATCCGGAAGATTCTGATGGATCATCTGAATACTCTCATTCCGCTTCTGTACATCTCCCATCTTGTGATAATAAATTACATCCACGATGTCGATAAACAGCCGGTCTGTAAGGGCAACCTGTTCCCAGCCATCTTTATGCAGATACTCCAGATATGGTTTTGCTTCCTGTAGACGATCCTGCAGGATCAGACATTCTGCCATATTTCCATAAAAAGCATACATATAAAAATTATACTTTTCATCCTTCTGTTTCGTCTGCAAAATCTGATAAGCTTCTAAAAAAGAATTCTCGGAATCTACATAATGCCCACACTCCAGATACAATAACCCCATATTGATCAGAATCATAATCTTTTGCATTGGAAGATCATATGTATCACTGTCCTTAAGACCGTTCATATAATAGTCAAGCGCAAGCGATGGATTTCCTCTGCTCATGGATGCGATTCCCAGAAAATTGTAACAACGCACCACAAGTTCCCATTCCTCTGCACGGTCCAGATACGTCAGTGCCTCTGTCATCATATGGAAAAAATGTGCTCCGTCATTTAATTCATAATAGATTTCCCCACCATAAAAGAAACCGAATCCCATCAGCTTTGGATCATCTGTTTCCCGTCCATACGCTATGATATCCCGACAGCATTCCAACACCACGTCCGCATTGGTTTCCCGATTTTCCAGAACTGTATGAATCCACTGTTGTACGGTTGTATTGTACTGGTTAAATTCCATATTTTATCCCTCTTAAGCTGAGATACCTCTTGATTATGTACGGTTTTTTCGCATAAAGCTCCAAAACCGTTTACATTTTATTGTATTAGAAAAAACTATGAATGTCAATCCAGCGTATCCATCGCCATCTGCGGAAGATATTCTTTCGGATCCACAGCTTTTCCATCTTTTTTCAGCTGAAAATAGACGTTACTGCCTTCGGTTGTATAATATTTTGTCGGCTCACTGACATATCCCAGCACCTGACCAGCTTCCGGCGTATCCCCTTTTGCAAAATTCAGTTCCTTCAACTGTCCGTAAACCGCAGCATATCCGTCTCCAAGATCCTGTACCACCGTACATCCGGTTTCTTCATTTTCCTGAATATCTGTGATTTTTCCCTTTGCCATTGCAAATACTTTGTCATTGACTTTTCCGCTGATCACCATAGCAGGATTGCATCGGTACTGCTCTAACGTGGGAAAATAAATGGTGGAATCCATGCTATAATCCAGAAGAACATCTCCTTCTATTGGCCAGACAGCAGAGCTCTTGTCAAAATGTTGTGTCACCGCAGCCGCTGTTTCTACAGCTTTTTCCTCGTCCTGTTTCTGCTCCTGCTGGGTTTCCTCCTGCTCCATCTTTTCCTGTTCTGCAAGCTTTAATGCCTGTTCTTCTGCTTTTTTTGTTGCATCTTCCACAGTTGTTCTCGGTTTTACTTCGTAGGAAGCCGGTGTCTCCTGCTGTGTTGTTTCTGCAATTTCCTGTTCTGCTTCCCTGCGTTCTTTTCCTTTATCCGTGGCATATACACTGACAAATCCAATCACTCCCGCTACCAGACATGCGACAGTGGCTATATACTGTTGTTTTCTCATTTGGCTTACCTCCATCATCATTTCGTTTTATGGTCTTTGATGATAGTATGGACTGCCCACGCTGTTTTTATACAGCACTCCTGTGATCATAAATAATATTGGAGAGCTGTGCAAACTGCTCTAAAGAAAGTGCCTCTCCACGAATATTAACCGGTACGCCAAGTTTCTCAATACATGCCTGCAGTTCTTCTTTCGGAAGACCGAATGCACCATAATTGGCAAGCCCGTTTGCCAGTGTTTTCCTGCGCTGATTGAACGATGCCCGGATCACCTGAAACAGCAGTTTTTCACTTTTTACGGTAACCGGCGGTTCACTGTGTCGTGTCAGACGGATCACGGCACTGCCGACTTTCGGCTGCGGCATAAAACAGCTTGGCGGAACATTGACTACGATTTCCGGTTTTGCGTAATATTGCACCGCCAGGGAAAGTGCGCCATATTCCTTGCTTCCCGGTCCTTCCTGCATACGATCCGCTACTTCTTTCTGTACCATGATCGTGATACTGTCGATCGGCACATGGCTTTCAAACAATCCCATGATGATCGGAGTCGTAATGTAATACGGAAGATTTGCAACGACCTTGATCGGCTTCCCGTTATTTTTTTCTTCCGCAAGTTTTGAAATATTTACTTTTAAAATATCTTCATTCAATACATCCACATTATTATATTCCGCAAGCGTATCTTTTAGAATCGGAATCAAATTGGTATCTATTTCCACTGCCACTACCGCGCGTGCCGCCTCACAGAGATATTGTGTCATGGTTCCGATTCCCGGACCGATTTCCAGCACAAAATCATCCTTTGTGATCTGCGCAGCTTCTATAATTTCCTCTAAAATTCCTGTATCAATCAAAAAATTCTGTCCAAATTTTTTCTGAAAATTAAACTGGTATTTCTGCAATACTGCAATCGTGTTCTTAGGATTTCCTAATGTAGCCATGTTATTCCTCTCTTTCTATAATCGAAAAAGAGCTGCCTCCGTGGTTTAAGAGACAGCTCTTCGTTTCGTTTTATTATGTGATTAGCCCTGAGCGATTGCTCCAGTTGGGCAAACACCAGCACATGTACCACAATCAACACAACTATTTGCATCGATCTCGTACTGAGAAGCACCTGCAGAGATTGCTCCTACAGGACACTCGCCTGCACATGTACCACAGCTAACGCATGAATCAGAAATAACGTATGCCATAATAAAATCCTCCTTATGAATAATGATCATTATTGCCTTATTGGCTTAATGGTATTCTAGTACAAACCCGTCCAAAGCGCAAGCATTTCGGCAAATGTATTTAATTTGATGCATGATCATAAGAAAAATTTTATCGTTCCAGATTTGCAAACTTCGTGTATTCCGGCAGCCATGCGAGGTTCACCGTACCGATCGGACCATTACGCTGTTTGGCGATAATGATTTCTGAAATTCCTTTCAGTTCCGTATCCTTGTTATAATAATCATCACGATAAATAAACATCACGACATCGGCATCCTGCTCGATCGCTCCGGATTCTCGCAGATCGGAGAGCATCGGACGATGATCCGGTCTCTGCTCTACTGCACGGGAAAGCTGGGACAAAGCAAGCACCGGTACATTCAGTTCACGGGCAAGTGCTTTTAAGGAACGGGAAATATCTGAAATTTCCTGCTGACGGCTGTCTGTGCTTCTTCCAGATCCGGACATCAACTGCAGGTAGTCGATGATGATAAGCTTTAAATCATGCTCTAATTTATATTTACGACATTTGCTGCGCATCTCGGAAATACTGATTCCCGGCGTATCATCAATAATCAGCTCGGAATCGCCTATAATTCCGGCTCCTTCCACAAGTTTCGCCCAGTCCGCATCGGACAGATTACCGGTACGAAGCGCCTGTGCATCTACACGGGATTCGAGGGAGAACAGTCGGTTTACCAGCTGTTCTTTCGACATTTCCAGTGAGAAGATCGCTGTACACATATTTTCATGAAAAGCCACATACTGTGCAATGTTCAAAACAAACGCTGTCTTTCCCATAGACGGACGGGCTGCAATCAAAACAAGATCCGATGGTTGCAATCCCGCAG
>OLYB01002037.1_pt1 | contig 14735 bp, 16 predicted proteins | sample 1674481 | NCBI WGS metagenome assembly OLYB01 (sample SAMEA103958167, study PRJEB25191) | human gut metagenome
TAAAGCCGTTGGTCGCGCCCACCATTTTCATAATGGCGATCTCATCCCGCCGGTCGTACATGGCCAGCTTGACGGTGTTGGAAATGATCAGCAGGCTGACCACCAGCAGAACCGCGATTACGGCCACGGAGACGATATGCAGCACGTTCTGCAGGGTGGTGAAGCCCTGCGCCAGCTCATAGGCCGCGCTGACCTTGGCCACGCCGGGCAGATTCTTCAGCTGCTCAGCGGTCTGCTCCATCTTGGTATTGTCTTCCAAAGTGACCACGTAGCGGTGGCGCAGATCCTGCGCCTGAACGCCGCTGAAGGCGCTGTCGTTGTCATGGTCGCTGACGAAGTTCTGAAGCGCCTCCTCCCGGGAAACGTATTTCGCGTCAAACACATTGTCCAAAAGGTTGATCTTCGTGCCGATGGATCTTGCCTCGGCGTCGGAAAGGTCGCTGTCGATGTACACCATAATTTCGCTGGTCTTATTCAAATCCTGAACCATGATGTCCAGATTGTAAGCCAGCGCGGAGAAGCTGCCCACGATGATCAGACACGCCACCGTGACGCAGATAGCGGCAAAGGACATGAAGCCGTGCTGGAAAATGCTGCGGAAGCCCTCCTTGAGCAGGTACCCGATATTATTGAGCTTCATGTTTGCTTTCCTCCCCGATTCCATCTCTCACCACGACGCCCTCATTGATGGCAATGGTGCGTTTATGGAACAGCTTTGCCAGATTCTGGTCGTGGGTGACCACCAGCATGGTGGTTCCCAGATTGTTGATCTCCTGCAGCAGCGCCATGATTTCAAAGGAGCGCTCCGGGTCCAGATTGCCGGTAGGCTCGTCGGCGATGATGGTGGACGGATTGTTCACCAGCGCGCGGGCAATGGCAAGTCTCTGCTGCTCGCCGCCGGACATCTCATTGGGATGGCGGTTCATCTTGCTTTCCAGACCGACCAGCTCCAGCACGTAGGGAACCCGCTCTTTGATCTCGGATTCCTTCGCGCCCACGACCCGCATGGCAAAGGCCACGTTCTCATAGACCGTCATTTTTTCGATCAGGCGGTAATCCTGAAACACGACGCCGACCGTGCGGCGCAGGTAGGGAACTTCGCGCTTGCGAATTCGTTCCAGAGAATAGCCGTTGACGTGGACGGTGCCGGAGGTGGGCTTCAGCTCGCCGGTGATGAGCTTGATGATGGTGGACTTACCGGAACCGGAAGGACCGATCAGGAAGCAGAACTCGCCGTCCTCGATCTGCATGGTAACGCCGTTGAGGGCCTTGTTACCCTGCGTATAGGATTTTACAACATCAGTAAATTCAATCATATTCGCATCTTTCTCCCGTCATAGGCGGTACCGGAATTGCCGTTAACGCAACCCCATACCGCCCGCAGTGTAACCGAATTGTAACACATCACAAAATCAATGTCAATCATATTCCGAAATAAATAGGCCAAAAGCGCAGATTTAACATATTATCCACAATTATTCCCCCCAATTTTTCAGCTTTCTTTCATATTTCTCTTATATTACGCCCCAAAAACGGAAAACACTTTCCGTAAAAACCGGGTCGGGCATACAGAAGCGGGGCTGCCGACGCAGCCCCGCGGGACATGTTTTTTACCGGGTCTCCCGGGAAGTGAGGTACTTGCGCACCATCAGCGCTACCTTGAAGACAATGGCGTGGTCAAACTGCCGCAGGTCAAGCCCCGTGAGCTTCTTGATCTTTTCCAGGCGGTAGACCAGCGTATTGCGGTGGACAAAGAGCTTCCGGGAAGTCTCGGAGACGTTCAGGTTGTTCTCAAAGAACTTGTTGATGGTGAACAGGGTCTCCTGATCCAGAGAATCGATGGAATTCTTCTTGAACACTTCACTGAGGAAGATCTCGCACAACGTGGTGGGCAGCTGGTAGATCAGGCGGCCGATGCCCAGATTTTCGTAGTCGATGATGCTCTTTTCGGTGTCGAACACCTTGCCCACGTCAATGGCAGTCTGGGCTTCCTTGTAGGAATCCGCCAGCTCCCGCAGGTGGTCGGACACGGTGCCGATACCGATGACGGTCTTGATCCGCAGCTCGTTTTTCAGGGTGTCCTCCATGGACTTTGCGATCTTCTCCAAGTCCTCGGGGGTCGTCCCGCCGGTGATCTGCTTGATGACCGCCACGTCGCTTTCGTTGATGGACAGGACGAAGTCCTGCATCTTGTCCGGGAACATCCCCGCCAGCACATCCACGGTGGCAACATCGCTGTGACCCACCTGACGGATGAGGAACACCGCCCGGGGCGCGTCGGTGGCAAAGTGCAGCTCCTTGGCGCGGATGTAAATATCACCGGGCAGAATGTTGTCCATGATGATATTTTTCACAAAGGTGCCCCGGTCGTGCTTCTCCTCATAGAAGGTCTTGGCATCGTTCAGGGCGATATAGGCCATCTGGCAGAAGCTGCGGGCAGTCTCGTCGTCGCCGGAGCAGAAAACGGCATATTCCAGCACATTGGAATTGCCCAGAATGGCCTTGAAGCTGCGCTGACCGAAGGTGACGATGCTGTCGGCGGCGCCACTCACCTTCAGCGCGGCGTCCGTCCAGCGCTCACCCAGAATGGACATATCGGTGCAGGAAACCACGCACCCCTCGGTATCGATCACGCCGAAGCTGCGGTCCGTAATATCCCGCAACTGAACAATGACACTCTGAAAAACGCTGTTGGACATATCTACAGTCACTCCTTAGTATCTTGCATAAATGCGCATTTCACAAAAACGCATTATTATTATACACAGCTTTTGCGCACATTGCAAGTGCCTTTTGACATTTTATTGCAAAATCTCTTATGTTTTTTAGGTAATATACCAAGGTTTCCCGGAAGGCGCTTCCCCGAAAGGCTGTATCTTCCATCAAAATGACCGTTCAGGGCTGGGTTTTGCCTTCCAGCAGGGCGATCTCCCCTTCCGTCAGCTCCCGGGTCCGGCCTCTCGGCAGATCGCCCAGCGTCAGCGTTCCCTCCTGTCGGCGCTCCAAATAAGTCACGGTCATGTTCCGGGACGCCATCATCCGCCGCACCTGATGGTACTTCCCTTCCCGGACGGTGATCCGGCTCTCCCCCGGCCCCAGCGGCTCCAGAAGCGCGGGCAGGCATACCGTGCCGTCCCGGAGGGTCAGGCCCGCGGCAAAGGCAGATATGTCGTCGGCATTTGCCTGCCCCTCGTGGCGGGCGTAGTAGACTTTCGCCACTTCCTGCTTTGGGGATATCAGCCGGTGGAGCAGCTCGCCGTCGTTGGTGAACAGCAGCAGCCCCTCGGTGGCCTTGTCCAGACGGCCTACGGGCCTTAAATCCATGTGCCGCCACGCCTCCGGCAGCAGCTCCATGACGGTCTTCTCCGCCGCGTCCTCCGTGGCCGTGACGTAGCCTGCCGGTTTGTTGAGCATCACCACCATCCGGCGCTTTCCGCCCAAAGGCTGCCCGTCCAGTGTAACGGTGTGGACAGCGGGGTCGATTTTCCGGGAGCCGTCCTTTTCAGGATTTCCGTCCACGGTCACCCGCCCCGCTTTTAAGATATCCTTCACCTGAGAGCGGGTGCCTGCGCCGCTGCCGCACAGGAATTTGTCCAGTCGTTCCATAGCTCCTCCGTTCTGCGTCCCGGTTCCGGCGCATAGGCTGTACCACCGAAATATGAACCGGGAGGGATTTTTTATGATGGTTATGACCGCGAAGGTCAATCTGAAAAAGGTAATGATCGCCCTTGCCGCCGTGGCAGCGCTGATCGTGGCGCTGATTTTGCTGCTGGGCGGAGGCGGGGATTCCGCCGAGACTTCCGCGCCCACAGCTTCCAGCAACGACGGCCGGGTGAAATTTCTGACGGATCTCGGCTGGGACGTCACCACATCCCCCACAGATTCCAGTCAGGTACGCATTCCCGCCGCGTCCAGCGACGTGTTCGAGCGCTACAACGCCCTGCAAAAAAGTCAGGGCTACGACCTGAGCGAATACGCCGGGAAAAAGGTCATGCGCTACGTCTACAAGATCAACAACTACCCCGGCGCTACCGAGCCGGTCTACGCGACGCTGCTGGTCTACAAAAACCAGATCATCGGCGGCGACGTAACGGACACCGCCGCGCAGGGAAAGATCCGGGGCTTCAAGATGCCGGAAGCCACGACTGCTCCCACCGCCCCCAGTCTCCCCACGGAGACCGCCGCCACCGCGCCGGAGACGACCCAGTAAACATGGGGAAGCTGCCGCGTTTTTTATCTATGGTATCACACAATTCCGCTCTTGACAAGCGCCCCGCTCTGTGCTACTGTGTACCCGAACTGAACAGTATCTTCAGGGCGGGGCGAAATTCCCCACCGGCGGTAAAGGAAGCTTTGATTCAAGACTTCCCAAGTCCGCGAGCGCGTCAGCGTTGAATCGGTGAAACTCCGATACCGACAGTACAGTCTGGATGGAAGAAGATACGCAAAGGATATTTGCGTTTTTTTCACGCCCTGGGAATATACCCAGGGCGCATTTTTGTTTTGAGGTGATACCAATGACCGATCTGTGGAAACAAATCTTAGACAATCTGGCATTCGTGGGCGTGAGCCTTGCCATCGTGGTGGGGCTTGCCCTGCTTGCCCGGCTGGCGGAGCATTTTCTCCCGGAAAAGCGGAAGGTCAGCCCCGCCCGGCGGGTCAGCATCATCGGCATCAGCGCCGCCATCGCTGCCGTGCTCCATGTGCTGGACTTTCCTCTGGTGGTTCTCGCGCCGGAATTCTACAAGCTGGACTTTTCCGAGCTGCCCGTGCTGCTGTGCGGATTTTACTTAGGCCCCAGCGCGACGGTGGTGTGCGAGGGCGTGAAAATCCTGCTGAAGCTGCTGCTGAAAGGCACCTCCACCGCCTTTGTGGGCGATCTTGCCAATTTCGTGGTAGGATGCTCTCTGGTTCTTCCCGCCACCATTTTCTACCACGCCCATAAGAGCAAGCACAGCGCCATCATCGGCCTTGCCATCGGCACGCTGGTCATGACCGTGTTCGGCAGCGCCTTCAACGCCGTTTATCTTCTGCCCAAGTTCGCCCAGCTGTACGGCATTCCGCTGGACACCATCATCGCCATGGGGACGGCCATCCGGGGCGGGGTCAGCAATGTCTCCACCTTCGTGCTGCTGTGCGTCGCGCCCCTGAACCTGCTGAAAGGCGCCGTCGTCTCCGTGCTGACGATGCTGCTGTACAAGCGGGTGGCAAGGCCTCTGTTCGGGCTGCATCAATAAGCATACGAAAACTGCCGGGGCTTTCCCCGGCAGTTTTTTCTTTGCCTTTTCTGGGGAATTGTGGTATAGTATAGGGGAAAAACGTTCCGGTATTGAAGAGAAAGCCATGATCCAAATGATAAAAACCTATGAAGAATGCCGGGCGTTTGCCGCAGGCTTTCAAGGTGACCCCAACTTTTCAGGCCCCATGCTGAGCAGCGAAGAACAGCTTCAAAGCAATCTGATCAGACCGATTGGAAATCCCGACCGATACTGCGTCTTTGGCGTCTACCATGAAGAGGCGCTGATTGGGCTGTTCGCATTCCTCGTTATCCGGGATGAACAATACGCCGAAATGCTGGCAGGCTTGTCCCATGAGAAAAGCGCCTATCTGGAAGCGCTCCAATATCTGAAGCAGCACTTCCCCGGTTATGGCATCGATTTCGTCTTCAATCCCGGCAACTGCCTGCTGCGGGAACAGTTGCATCTGCGGAAGGCCGATTTTGAGCCGGAGCAGCAGAAGATGATGCTGGAAGCCCCCGCGCCGGATATGGACACCACTGGCATCGTGCCCCTTTCCGACCAGTACGCAGAACAGTACTGCGCCCTCCACAATAAAGATATGTACTGGACGGGCGAAAAGGTCGTGCAGGCGCAGGATCGTTTCCACACCTTCCTCGCAATCCGCGACGGCAGGGTCGTCGGTTACATAGATGTGACCTGTACGTTCAAGGAGAACGAACCATTTGATCTGCTGGTTCTGGAAGAATACCGCCGTATGGGATACGGCCGGAAGCTGCTGGCAAAGGCGCTGGAAGCGAACGCACCCAACGCCATGTCCGTCCTCGTGGACGCGGACAATGTCCCCGCCATCCGCCTGTATGCGTCCATGGGCTTTGCAAAGAAGCAGAATATTCTGACGGCACACTGGACAGTGCCGTCATCAGAATGATAACAAACAGGAGGTAATTTTTATGTGTGAACTTCTGAAAACCCGCCGCAGCATCCGCAAGTACCGCCCCGAGCAGGTGCCGGACGAATTGCTGGACGCCGTGCTGGAGGCCGGACTTTACGCCCCCTCCGCCATGAACAACCAGAAGCCCGTCATGGTCGCCGTCCGGGACAAGGCCACCCGGGATCAGCTTTCAGCCATGAACGCCGCCGTGATGGGGACGGAAAGAGATCCTTTCTACGGCGCGCCCTGTGTCATTGTCGTGCTGGCTGACCCCACCTATCCCACATGGGTGGAAGACGGCACTCTGGTGCTGGGGAATCTGCTCAACGCCGCCCACGCCGTGGAGCTTGGCAGCTGCTGGATCAACCGCGCCCGGGAGATGTTCGACGCTGAGGAAGGCAAGGCGCTTCTCGGCAAGTGGGGCGTTCCGGAACACTACCGGGGCATCGGCTGCTGCATTCTGGGTTACGCCGACGAGAACCCCGCCCCCAAGGAGCGGGCGGCGAACCGCATCCTGAAAATCTGACAAAGGAGAAAAATGATGGACTTTCTGGAAATTGCCCGCGCACGACAATCCTGCCGCAGCTATGACACAGAGCGGCCTGTAGAACAGGAAAAGCTGGACGCCGTGCTGGAAGCCGCCCGTTTAGCGCCCTCCGCCTGCAACGCCCAGCCCTACCACTTCACCGTCTGCCGGGGGCAGGCTGCCAAGGCTGCGGTCGCCGGTGTGACCGGCATGGGCATGAACAAATTCGCCGCTCAGGCGCCGGTGCTGATCGTAATCTCCGAGCGTTCCTACAATAAAACCGCCGCTCTTGGCTCCAGAGTCACGAAGGTAGACTACCGCTCCATCGACATCGGCATTGCCGCCGCCTATCTCACCGCCGAAGCCGTCGCGCAGGGGCTTTCCACCTGCATCATCGGCTGGCTGGATGACGCCAAGCTTCGGGCAGCCTGCGGACTTGACCAGCCGGTGCGGCTGGTGATCGCTCTCGGTTACGCAAAAGAGGGCGACCGCCTCCGTGAGAAAAAGCGCCGGGACATGAGAGAGCTGGTGGATTACCGATGAAGCATCCCATTGTGACCACATCCGGCGCTTTTGTCTGCCACTGCGTTCGTCTCCACCGGGGGGACGATCTGCTTCTCTCCATCCGGGAACTCGCTCAGGAAAAGCACATTGCGGCGGGAGTGGTGCTTTCCGCCGTTGGCTGCGTCACGGAAGCGAGGGTGCGGGACGCCAGCGGCGTGAACATCCGGTCCATCGGGGAGCACTGCGAGATCGTCAGTCTGAACGGCACCGTCAGCGAGCAGCGGTGTCATCTGCACATCGCCCTGTCCAGAGAAGACCTTTCCACATTGGGCGGTCATCTCTGCCCCGGCTGCATCGTCAACACCACCTGTGAGCTGGTGATCGCAGAGCTTCCCGGCGTCCGCTTCGGCGTGGAGCAGGACGTGGAAACCGGGTATGACGAACTGATATTTGAATCTTTTTGACCTACAGGGGCGGCCGTAACGGCCGCCCTTTTTCTGCTTGACAAAGATTGTCATCTGTGGTATCTTACATTTAACAATTCAGTTAATTGTTAAATGACATTCAGGGAGGTGAATTCCTTGGCGTTGCAGCAAACCCTAAAAGCCCTGTCCGACCCGACCCGGCGGGAAATTCTGAATCTGCTCAAGTCCGGCAGGCTGTCCGCCGGGGAAATTGCCGACCACTTCAGCATCACCCCCGCCGCCGTGTCCCGGCACCTGTCCGTTCTGAAGGATGCCGACCTGATCTGGGACACCCGGGAGGGAAAATTCATCTTTTACGAGCTGAACACCTCGGTCTTAGAGGAAATCATGCTCTGGCTCACGGATTTGAAAGGAGGCGCTGCCCCATGATAAAGCAATACAAAAAAGAACTGATTGTCTCCACGCTGCTTGCCCTTCTCCCCATCGCCGCAGGGCTGCTTCTGTGGAACCGGCTTCCCGGCCAGCTTGCCACCCATTGGGGCATGCACGGCGCGGACAGATGGAGCGGCAAGGCCGCCGCCGTATTTCTCCAGCCCCTTTTGCTGCTGGCCGCTCATTATCTGGTGCTGTTTTTCGTTTTTCGGGACGCTAAAAACCGGAATCAGAGCAAAAAGGTGGTAGGGCTGCTGTTCTGGATGATTCCCGCCGTCTCCATCCTCGTCAGCGGTATCACCTACGCGGTGGCGCTGGGCTGGAAATTCCGGCTTGCCGGCCTTCTTTTCGCGGGGCTGGGACTGATGTTCGCCGCCATCGGCAACTATCTCCCCAAGTGCCGCCCCAACCGCACCGTGGGCATCCGGATAATCTGGACACTGGGCAGCGAGGAAAACTGGAACGCGACCCACCGCTTCGCCGGTAAGGTCTGGGTCATCGGCGGTCTTATAATGGTGCTTGCCGCTCTGCTCCCGGAGGTGCCGGGGATCATCGTCACCATTCTCGCCGTGGCCGCTCTGTCCATCCTCCCCCTCGCCTATTCCTACCGCTACCACCGGATCCACGGGACGGAAAGCGACCCCGACCCGAGGTCCAAAAAAGTCTCCATCGGCGTGCTGATCTTTCTGGTAGCGATTGCGGTGTTCGTCGCGGTCACGCTGTTCACCGGCAATCTCCATTACCGGTTCGACAGCGACAGCTTCACCGTGGAAGCCTCTTATTTCGACGACCTCACCGTAAAATACGACGCCATCGACGGCATCGAATACCGGGAGGGCAACGTGGACGGCACCCGAACCTACGGCGTAGGCAGCTTCCGGCTGCTGCTGGGGACGTTTGAAAATGAAGAATTCGGCACTTACACCCGCTACACCTACTACCGCCCGGAGGCCTGCGTCATTTTGTCCTCGAACGGGAAGACATTGGTTCTCAGCGGCAGCAGCGCGGAAAGCACGCGAAGTCTCTACGACACTCTGGCCGCGAAAACCGGCTTATAATAAGGAGGTAAAACCATGAATACCGTATCTTCCGCAAGCATTACCGGCATGGTCGTCAGTCTGATTCTATGCGTGGCAGCGCCTGTGGCGCTGTGCATCCTGCTGAAGCGCAAAACCGGCGCAAAGCTTTCCGACATGCTCCTGGGCACGGTGACCTTCGTCATCTTCGCCATGTTCTTAGAGCAGATGCTCCACCTGGCCATGCGTGCCGTCTTTGGGGAGAAACTGACGGGCAACCTGTGGCTGTCCGCCCTGTACGGCGGCGCGGCGGCTGCGGTTTTTGAGGAATTCGGGCGGCTGGTCGCCATGAAGTATTTTCTGGGCAGCCAGCTGGGAAAGGAAAACGCCCTGATGTACGGCGTGGGTCACGGCGGCGTTGAAGCGCTGTTCGTCGGCGGATTGACCTGCGTTTCCAACCTCGCCACCGTTTCCATGGTCAACGGCGGCAAGCTGGAAAGCGCCCTCGCCGGGCTGGACGAAGCCGCCCGGGCGACCTCCATGGCGACGGTCTCCCAGCTGTGGACGCTTCCGGCTTACCTCTTTTACATGGTCGGCGTGGAGCGGCTCATCGCCCTGACCCTGCAGATCTGCCTGTCGTATCTGGTGTACCGCGCCGTGCGGTATCACCACCGGGGCTTCTTCCTCGCTGCCATGGGCATCCACTTCGCCGTGGACGCACTGGGCGCGCTGCTCAAGGACGCCGTCCCCGTTCCCGTTTTGGAAGCCATTCTGGCGGCCATCGTCATCGTGACCGCGATCTTCACCGTCCGGCTATATCGCGGGGAAACCGAAAAAGCCGTGAGTGACTGACTCCGCGCCATATTACCGTCCGCCCGTGACTCTCCCGCGGGCGGACATTCTTTCCCCGAAAACCGCAAATAAAACTTGACTATGGGGCATAATTCTTCTATAATGTTTGGAGCTATGGATATTTTTATCTGAGAAAGGATTTTGAATATGGCAAAAGAATTTAAGATCACCAGTCTGCGTCTTGCCGATCTGGAAAAGGAACTGAATTACCTGAAAACCACCCGTGAGCGCGAAGTCGCCGCCATGATCGCCGAAGCCCGCTCCTACGGCGACTTGTCCGAAAACTCCGAGTACGACGCCGCCAAAAACGAGCAGGCCAAGCTCTACGGCCGTATCGCCGAGATCGAGGACGTCCTGTCCCACGCCGTCATCATCGAGGACGAAAACGAGGCCAGCGGCCGGGTGGGTCTTGGCTGCACCGTAGTAGTCGAGGACGAGAACGGCAAGCAGACCGAGTACCGCATCACCGGTTCTCAGGAAGCCAACCCCATGGAGTTCAAGCTCTCCGACGACTCCCCCTTCGGCCGCGCCGTCGTCGGCAAAGCCGCGGGCGAGACCTTCACCGTCAACGCCCCTGCCGGCTCCTTCACCATGAAGGTGGTCAGCGTTTCCCGCGAGGGCTGAGCCATGGCAAAGTTTGTACCGCAGCCGGAGCTGTCTCTGAATGACCAGATGCAGATCCGGCGGGAAAAGCTGGCGGCGCTTCAGGCCGAGGGGCGCGATCCCTTCGTCCAGACGAAATTCGATTTCAATGCCGATTCCGCTGCCATCAAGGCCGACTACGAAGCCTTCGAGGGCAAGACCGTCAAGGTCGCGGGACGTCTGATGAGCAAGCGCGGTCAGGGCAAGGTCATGTTCTGCGATCTGCAGGACCGCGCCGGCCGCATCCAGATCTTCGTGAAGATCGACGAGCTGGGCGAGGAAGAATACAACCGCTTCAAGAAGTATGACATCGGCGACATCGTCGGCGTGGAGGGCGAGGTCTTCAAGACGAAGACCGAGGAAATTTCCATCCGCGCCAAGGTCGTCACCCTGCTGAGCAAGTCTCTGCTGCCCCTGCCCAACAAGTTCCACGGCCTGACCGACAAGGAAGCCCGTTTCCGTCAGCGCTACGTTGACCTGATGGTGAATCCCGAGGTCAAGCGGAATTTTGTCATCCGCTCCAAGTTCATCAAGCACCTGCGCAACTATCTGGACAGCATGGGCTACATTGAAGTGGAGACCCCCGTGCTGAACACCATCGCCGGCGGTGCTGCCGCCCGTCCCTTCGTCACTCACCACAACACGCTGGATATCGATATGTACATGCGCATCGCCACGGAGCTGCCCCTGAAGCGGCTGATCGTCGGCGGCATGGATCGGGTGTACGAGGTCGGCCGCATTTTCCGCAACGAAGGCATGGACCCCAAGCACAACCCGGAGTTCACCACCGTGGAGCTGTATCAGGCTTACGCCGATTTCCACGACATGATGGACATTGCCGAGGGCATCTACACCACCTTTGCCAAGGAGGTTATGGGCAGCTACGAGCTGGAATGGATGGGCGAGAAGATCGACCTGACCCCCGGCTGGCCGCGGCTGACCATGGTCGAAGCCGTCAAGAAGTACGTAGGCGTTGACTTTGGCGTCATCACCGACGACGCGGAGGCCGTAGCCGCCGCCAAGGCCGTTGGCGTTGAGCTGGCCGACGCCGCCGAGAAGACATGGGGCAATGCTCTGTACGCCTGCTTCGACCAGAAGGTCGAGGAGCATCTGGTGCAGCCCACCTTCATCACCATGTACCCGGTGGAGGTCTCCCCTCTGACCAAGAAGTCCCCGGAAGATCCCCGTCTGACGGAGCGTTTCGAGTTCTTCATCAACCGCAGCGAAATGGGCAACGCCTATTCCGAGCTGAACGACCCCATTGACCAGCGGGAGCGCTTCATGAAGCAGGTCGAGCAGCGTGAGCGGGGCGACGACGAGACGGAGATGCTGGATGAGGATTTCCTCACCGCGCTGGAATACGGCATGCCCCCCACGGGCGGCATGGGCATGGGCATCGACCGCGCCGTCATGCTCTTCACCGGCGCCGATACGATTCGGGAGGTTATCCTGTTCCCGACAATGAAGACCCTCGGTGGTGTAAAATCCGAAAATGGTGTAAGTTCTAAAGAGGTTTCTACACCAAATTCAGAGCCTGAGAAAATTGATTTTTCTAAGGTAAAGGTTGAGCCTTTGTTTGAGGAAGATGTTGATTTTGACACATTCTCAAAGTCGGATTTCAGAGCTGTGAAGGTTAAAGAGTGTGTTGCAGTACCGAAGTCAAAGAAACTCCTTCAGTTCACTCTTGATGACGGAACAGGCACAGACAGAACCATTCTAAGCGGTATTCACGCATATTACGAGCCGGAAGAACTTGTTGGTAAGACACTTATCGCCATCACAAATCTTCCTCCAAGAGCAATGATGGGCATTGACTCTTGTGGTATGCTTCTCAGTGCAGTACACGAAGAAGAAGGCGAAGAAAAGCTTCATCTTCTGATGGTTGATGACCATATTCCGGCAGGTGCAAAGCTCTACTAAGAAGTACCGTTTTACCCTACAAAACGGGATGTACTTCATTTGTGAAAAAGCTCTGAAAATACACAAATACACCAAATTTACACCAAATGGTGCTTGAAACGGTGCAGAGGCTTAAAAATCGCATATTTTAAAGATATATGGGCAGTTCCATTGCGGAATTGCCCATTTTAAGGATATACGGAGGTAAAAATGCTGATAGACTTCAATGAAACAAAAGAAATAACAATTCCCGGTATGAACGGTGGCACAGGCACAATGAGTGCAAGAATGTTTATGGATGAGCAAGGGAAAATAATCCCAACAAAAATTCATCCCGGTGGCTCAATCGGGCTTCATAAGCACGAAACGAGTGATGATATAAATTATGTCCTGTCCGGAACAGGTAAAGCAGTTTGTGACGGTCAAGAGGAAATTCTGAAAGCAGGCACTTGCCATATCTGCAAAAAAGGCTCACAGCATAGCATTGAAAATATTGGAAACGATGATTTAGTATTGCTCACGGTAGTTGTAGAGCGTTAAATCGGTATTTGCAGGAATAAACAATGACAATTATAGAGGTTATTAAAAATAAGAAACAGTTTCTTTCGCTACTGCTTTTAGCAGATGAACAAGAGAATATGATAGACCGCTATCTTGAGAGAGGCACTATGTATGTGCTTAACGATAACGGTGTGAAAGCGGAATGTGTTGTTACGGATGAGTGCAACGGTATTCTTGAGATAAAGAATATTGCGACCGTTCCCGAATATCAAGGCAAAGGCTATGCCAAAGCCTTGATAGATTTTATTGTTAAAGAGTATGCCGACAAATATTCCGTTTTACAGGTCGGAACCGGCGACAGTCCTTTGACAGTTCCATTCTATGAAAAGTGCGGTTTTGTTCGTTCCCATATTATACCTAACTTTTTTACAGATAATTACGACCACCCGATATTTGAATGCGGAGTCAAGTTGGTGGATATGGTGATTTTTCAAAGAAACCTATAAACTAATGCATTCAAGCCCTTTGAGAGAGGAGAAATCTTTTCTCAAAGGGCTTTTTTAATTTTTACGGATATTCGCAAACTACAAGAAAAAGCCGAAACTTCATATACTTTAACCACAGAGGAAGTGGAGGTTTTGATATGAGTAACAGCTTAGCGACAGTACATCCGGAATTGATTGTCGAATGGTCGGACAGGAATTTACCGCTGACACCGGACAGCGTGACTTTCGGCTCGAATAAGAAAGTATGGTGGAAAGGTGCTTGCGGTCACGAATGGGAAACAAGTATAAAGGCTCGTTCCAGTGGCGAGAAATGCCCAATATGCTCCGGTGCAAGAGTAGTTGCAGGCATTAGCGATTTAAGTACATTGAAGCCGGAATTAGCTTCAGAGTGGTCAGAGGAAAATGAAATCAAACCGACAGAGGTATCTATCGGCTCACACAAGAAAGTGATATGGAAATGTAAATTAGGACACGAATGGATAGCCACTGTAAAGAGCAGAACCATCAACAAAACAGGTTGCCCGTACTGCTCCCATAACAAAGTGCTTGCAGGATTTAATGACCTTGCGACAGTATTTCCGGATGTAGCAGACGAATGGTCTGATAGAAACGAAAAGAAGCCCACCGAAGTTACGGCGTTTGCAAACAGCAAAGCTTGGTGGAAGTGTAAGACCTGCGGTTATGAGTGGAATACGCTTATCTCTACACGCTCAGGTGGCAGTAAATGCCCTTGTTGCAGTGGATATACATTTATAAAAGGAAAGAATGACCTAAAAAGCACACACCCACGGATAGCCAAAGAGTGGTCGAGCAAGAATTATCCATTGCAGCCTGATGAGGTCAACGCAAAGTCGAGGAAAAATATGTGGTGGCATTGCAGAAAATGCGGTAATGAATGGAAATCCGTCATCAATGCTCGTGTAAAAGGAACTGTCTGCCCTGTTTGTGCAGAGCGAGAGGTGCTTGGCGGATACAATGATTTGGCTACAACGGATAAGCAGCTTATTACAGAATGGGATTATAAGTTAAATAAGTTGAAGCCGACAGAAGTTTCAAGAAATTCGGCAAAGAGAGCGTGGTGGAAATGCAGATACGGTCATTCTTGGAGTATGAAGATAAACGAGCGTACTGTTCTCGGAAAAGGGTGCAGGATATGTGAGCAGGAGTATCTGTCGTTGTTCCCGGCTCTTGCAATCAGTTATTATGCCAATTTGAAAGGATTGAAAGTTGAACTTGGCTCTGACAGGTTATTCGGCATTCC
>OLYB01002041.1_pt1 | contig 14719 bp, 10 predicted proteins | sample 1674481 | NCBI WGS metagenome assembly OLYB01 (sample SAMEA103958167, study PRJEB25191) | human gut metagenome
ATAGGGCAAAATCAGCGGCGGCAGGGCATAGCCCTGCCGCGTTCTATAAGGAGAGGGTTCACCCTTATTTGTTGTCTTGTCCAGACTATCCTTTCGCCGAGCAGACGAAAATATTCCATTATCCCCCTAGTTTCCGTCAGATACGCCCCTCACCGTCCAAAGGGCGCGGCCTGCCGCAGCGCCGCCACAAACTGCGCCAGCGCGGGGTTTTGGGCGTCCCGCCGCCACGCCGCTATCACTTCCTCCTGCTCGCCCTGTCCGGTCAGCGGGATAAAAACCAGGTTTTCCGCCGGAGCATGCTTTCGCGCCGAGTAATCCGGCAGAATGGATACTCCCTCCTCCGCCGCCACCATCATCAGGATGCTCTCACTATCGGAGGAGCAGAACAGGATATTAGGCCGGTAGCCTGCCTCCTTATACAGGTTCATAAAAAACGCGTCGCCGTAGGAATCCAGCGTTTCCGCCGGGGACATGTAAATGATCGGCTCCCCCCGCAGCTCCCGGCGGGTCAGCCGCACCCGCTGCGCCAGCGGATGCCCGGCATACAGCGCCGCCACCAGCCCCACCTCCTCGGCCAGCAGCCAGTCCACCCGTTCATCCTGCTTCAGGTTGGTGCTGTCCCAGGTCAGGATCAGATCAAACTGATTCCCCAAAAGTCCCGCCGCCAGCTGGTCGGTGGTGCAGCGGTAAAAGGTGATCAGCAAATTGGCGTGCCGCTGGTGGAATTCCCGCAGGAAATCGGTAAATCCGCTTTGCTCATAGCCCTTTAGGTACCCAATGCGCAGGCTGCCGGAAAGCCCGGTGGAAGCTCCGTGCGCCCGGTCAATGGCCTGATCCATCCGCTCCAGGATCGCCTTCGCTTCGGTCAGAAACGCCTTGCCCGCCGGCGTTAGGGAAACCGGCCGGGTACTCCGGTCAAACAGGGGACACCCCAGCATCTCCTCCAGCAGCCGTATCTGCTGTGTCACCGCTGTCTGGGAGATAAAAAACTGGTCGGCTGCCTTGGTAAAGCTCCGGCTCTCCGCCGCCGCCACAAAGTATCTCAGTTGGTTTCGGTTCATCGGTTTCCTCCCTTTCTCCTTTCCGGTCCCTGCAATCCGCTGCATCATAACTTTTTCTTATATTATAATGCCAAACTGCTCCTTGTCAATGCTCCTCTCCCGTCCTATAATAAGAATACTTTTTATAAAGTCGAAATGAGGAGTATTGTATGCAAAGAGAAAATTTCCGTTCCCGCTTAGGGTTCCTGTTGGTCAGTGCCGGCTGCGCCATCGGCATCGGCAATGTCTGGCGCTTCCCCTATATCACCGGCCAGTACGGCGGCGGATACTTTGTGCTGTTTTATCTCATCTGCCTGGTCATCATGGGCATCCCGGTTATGACCATGGAGCTGGCCGTGGGCCGCGCCAGCCGCAAAAGCGCCGTACAGGCCTACCAGACCCTCGAAAAGCCGGGCCAGAAGTGGCACATCCACGGCTGGTTCTGCATGCTGGGCTGCTGCCTGCTTATGATGTACTACACCACCGTCACCGGTTGGATGGTGGATTACTTTTATAAATTCCTCCGGGGCGATTTTGTCGCCGGCATGGGCACCGAGGAGATCGGCGGCGTCTTCAGCCAGATGCTCTCCTCCCCCGGAGAAATGACCATCTTTATGGTCATCGTGGTCGTTCTGGGCTTTTTGGTTTGCAGCTTTGGCGTGCAGAAAGGCCTCGAGCGCATCACCAAGGTCATGATGATCGCCCTGCTGGCCCTCATTGTTGTGCTGGCGGTGCACAGCCTGCTGCTGCCCGGCGCCGCCGAGGGCATGAAATTCTACCTGCTCCCCTCCGCCGAAAGCATCCGTACCAACGGCCTGGGGAATATCATCACCGCCGCCATGAATCAGGCCTTCTTTACCCTCAGTCTCGGCATTGCCGCCATGGAGATCTTTGGAAGCTACATGAGCCGGGAGCACACCCTCGCCGGCGAGGCCACCCGCATCTGCGCCCTGGATACCTTCGTGGCCATTATGGCCGGCGTCATCATCTTCCCGGCCTGCTTCTCCTACGGCGTCCAGCCCGATGCCGGCCCCTCCCTCATCTTCCAGACGCTCCCCAGCGTTTTCGTCAATATGGAGGGCGGCCGCCTGTGGGGCACCCTGTTCTTCCTGTTTATGACCTTCGCCAGCTTCTCCACGGTGCTGGCCGTGTTTGAGAATCTCCTGGCCTTCGCGGTGGATACCTTCGGCATCAGCCGCAAAAAGGCTTCTGTCATCGGCTGCATCGCCATGCTGGTGCTCAGCATGCCCTGTGTCCTTGGCTTCAATGTCTGGGGTGATCTGCACCTCATCGGTGCCCGCGGCGTGCAGGATAGCGAGGATTTCCTTGTCAGCAATCTGCTGCTGCCTATCGGCTCGGCCATCTATCTGCTGTTCTGCGTCAGCCGCTGGGGCTGGGGCTTCGAAAATTACCTCGCGGAGGCCAATACCGGAAAAGGCCCCAAGCTCCCCCGCTGGCTGCGCCCCTATTTCCGCTATGTTCTCCCCCTGCTCATCATCGTCATTCTGGTGCAGGGCCTCCTCTGATCCGCCAAAAATCAAGAGCCGTCCCCATGGGGCGGCTCTTTTCGTATCTGGTATTCCGCTATCTTAAGGCTCCTCTTACATCGGGAAGCGGCCAGCCGTATAAATGACGGCATGGCTGCCGGAACAAGCAAAACCGAGATGATCGCCCCATCTGCCGGTAGGAGAATAGACCAAACCTAACATACCCATCCAAAAGGAAAAGCCCCTCTCGGAGCTTCCTTTTCATAGGACGATCGCTTATGTCATTATCGGCGCTTCTCCCTTCGCGAAGACCATCACACTCACGGTGTAGCACCCGTCGCCCGGCTGTGTCTCCATCTCGCCGCCGTATTTCTTCACCACCCGGTTGATGATCCCCCGGCCGTTGCCGCGGGTCATCTTGCCCTGGTTCACGGCGGTGCCCTCGGCGCCCTTACCGCAGCTGTTGCGGCACAGGATGGAAAGCGCCCCATCCGCCGTCTGCATGGTTAGTCCTACCTGCTTCGGCTCAGCTGCCCCGGCCGCCGCTATGGCGTTATCCAGCAGATTGCTCACCAACGCCACCAGGTCGTAGTCATCAAAGCCCGCCGTCCCCGCCGTCAGCTTTATGTCAAAGTTCGCCTCAATACCCGCCTTTTCACAGTCGGCGGCCTTATTCACCAGCAGCGCGTTCAGTATGGCGTTGCGGCAGTAGTGCAGGTTGATGAGCTTCGGTGCGGCCACCTCCTTGGCATACTGCTTCAGGTCGGTGCCCTCCGGGGCCCCGGCGGTCAGGCTGCGTATCACCGCCACATGGTTATTGATGTCATGCTGCATCTCCCGTATCTGCTTCTGCTGCTCCTCCAGCAGGGTATAGTAGCTCTGCTGCATCCGGGTGGCCTCCAGCTGGGCCCGCAGCGCGGCGTTCTCGTTCATCCGGCGGATCATCACAAACAGCGCCAGGTCGCCCAGCATCCCCGCCACCAGCGCCGCCACCCCATAGGGGTTAAAAATGGCCGTCTTGGTCTCATTGGCGTACAGCACCAGGGTAATAAAAAACAGAATAAACTGCGAAGCGGGGATCAGGATATACGCCATGATGTCCAAGCGCGCATTGCGGCGCTGCACATATCTTACCAGCCGAATAACAAGCCAGCAGAATCCCCAGACGATCAGCTCAGTCGCCGCAATAGAGGAATTGAAATACCACACGCCCCGCACATTATCCAAAAGGTAATAGTACATATAGTCGGGGATCAGCCATATAGACAGAGCCTCCGAAACTGCCATTCCCAGTATTTCAATGATTTTTTCCAAAAAGAACAGCAGAAGCAGCATGGCAACGCTGCCATCGAATACGGTAAACAGATAGATGAGCTGAATTACAAAATACAATGCCACCAACGGGTAGAAAATGTGAAATGCATTGCAGCCGGGGATCTCCCGCACATAGCTGATGATGACCAGCCCGACATACATCAGCAGCGTCGCGCGGGTCAGGTTTTTCCGGTTTTGGTATTTCGGCTTGTAGGGGATAAAGGCATGGATAAACCAAACAAATATAAATGTGATCAGATTATTGATGATGCCATACACCATGTTTCCAAAGAAATGCGATGTAAAAAACTGAATGATCGCTGTCATGCTTCTCTCTCCTCAATTCCGTTCTCTCTCACAGCTCGATATGGTGGTATTTACGGAACTGCTCCCGCACGGCAGGGTAGTAGCCGTGGCTGATGGGCACCACCGTCCCGTCCTTCATTAGGAAGCTCTCCCGCCGAAACACCGCCGCATGGTCCAGGCTCACCGCAAAGCTGTTGTGGCACCGCAGAAAGGCCGGGTCCCCCAGCCGTTCCAGCAGCTCCTCCAGCCCCAGGGCGGTGGTCACGCACTGCCCGTCCGCCAGGTACAGCTTGGTCACCCGCAGCCGCCGCTCCAGGTGGGAGATCTCCCGTTTTTCCAGTACCAGCTGGCCGCCCTTCTGCGGCAGCACCAGTTGGCCGTTTTCGGCCTCGGCCAGTGCGGTCATCGCCTTTTGCAGCGCCAGCGGCAGGTGTTTCTCCATCGTCGGCCGGTACACATAGTAGGTGTGCCGGGTGGCATAGGCGTCGGGGGCATAGTCCAGGTATCCCGTCAGGTAGATGATCTGGCAGGTGGGCAGCAGCCGGTTCAGCGCTTCTCCCACCGCTATGCCGTTCATCTCTCCCAGCTCAATATCCAGCACCGCCAGCTGGTAGCGGCAGTTCTCCTCCCGCACCGCGCGCAGCAGTGCTTCCCCGCTTTCAAATGGCGCAATCAGCGCCTCCTCAGCAAAATATTCCCGCAGCCGGGCGGCGGTCGCTTCCCGCAGCTCTCTCTCATCATCGCATATCGCTATTTTTATCATCCCGTCGCCTCCACTCTTTTGTCAAATTATATCACACCTGTGCGAATTTTGGAAGAAAATATGACAGTATCTTACCTATTTATGCACGCTGTCCCAAATGGTCTTTCCCCTGCACCCCTTCTGTGTTACAATACCCTTGATAAGGGGTAAGGGAGCGGAGAAGAACGACTGGGCAGATGTCACCGCTCCGTTCCCATGCCGGCACCGCTTTCGGGCAGCGGGGCCGCCGCAGCTAAATTTAGAGAAAACATAGAAGATCGAAATCGGCAGAGCCTCATTTTTGGGGTTCTGCCGCTTTCGTTTTTTGCGTTTTGGCCAAACTTTTCTCCCGCCGCTTGGTCATTTCGGCGAAGAAAAGAACAGCCCTATTTCGTCCTCAAAAAAATTTCCCGCCGTCTTCGATGCCCTTTTGCCATTTTTATGTTGCAAAAACGCAACAACCCACCCCGATTTTTTCTTTTTATAGGGGGACCCCGCACAAATTGTCGGAAAAAATTTTGGAATTCTGCTAAAATCCGTGTGTTGCGCAAATGCATCACTGTTGCGATTACGCAACACAAATTATTTGCAAAAATGCAACAAAACAGTATAATAAAGCCAGCAAGCCCACTTATTTCTACAAAAGGGGAGGAACTCTCATGAACTGGCTCGATACCATCACCTACATCCTGTACGGCTGCGGCGTCCTTATCATCCTGCTGTTCGCCGTCAATCTCATCCTCGCCAAAAAGCGCGGGGAGGACTCCAAATGGGTGCGCCGGGCGCTGTATGTGGTGGCCTTCATCGCCGCCGTCCTCGGCGCCATCCGGGCCAAGGCCGTCTATTCCGAAACGGTTTTCTTCGCCGATCTGCTCGTGATCTTCTGCCTCATCGTTGCCTTCGTCCGCTCAGAAAAACCCCAGCAGCCCCCGGAGGACGACGACCAGCAGTAATTTTCACCCGCTCCAACCAAAAGCCTCCCTTGTGTAAAGGGAGGTGGCACGGCGCAGCCGTGACGGAGGGATTGATGGCACAAATTAAGTCAAAGTTTCATCTCGCCCGTCGGCGGCGCGGAGCCTTTTGCAAGGCTTAGTTAGCACGCCTACCCAGCGGGGGCCTCCTTTTGCACCACCAAAAGGAGGCAAAAGCGGGTCAAGGGGAACCGGGCTTTCCCATTTGCAAACCCCTTTGTCGCTTAGCTGTGCTGGCTACGGATTTGGATTTTTCTGGGGAGAAAAATCCAAATCCGTACTGCGCACAGATACGCTCCAAAAGTAGCCGCAGGCGCATCTGCCCCCACCGCCTTGCGGTGCCCGAAAAAATCTTCGCGCTGCTCGCTTGCTCGATTTTTTCGACCGCTGCGGGTGCTCCGCCTCGCTGCATCCGCCACTGGCGGCGCTCGACTCCGCACCCCCTACCCCTCCCCCGTGGCGGGGGAGGGGCCGTCTATCCAAATAGCTGCTTATCCAACCCATAGGCTCGGCAGCGTGACTTCCTGCTATCGGTTTGCAGGTACCCCCACATAAAATGCGCCGCAGGCACCTTGAAAGCGTATCTGCGGCGCCGTACGGGCTGTCACCTTTTGGTGACTCAGCGACGCCGAAGGCGAAAGGAAACTTTGGCATAATTTGTGTCGACAATCCCTCCGTCACGGCTGCGCCGTGCCACCTCCCCTTACACAGGGGAGGCTTTAGGGGGGCAGGCGAACAGCTTAGACCTTTGTAAAAGGCTTTCGCCGCCGATAGGCGACCACAATCTTAGCTTGAACACTTTTTGCTTACTTCTCCTCAAGGAAAAGTAAGCCCCTGCCCCCTCATTGCAAAAACTTTTCCCCCGTGGTATAATATAAAATCGACTTAATGGCAAAGGAGGGACTCCCATGGATGTCCGCGTCGGCGATATTCTGCTGATGAAGAAAAAGCACCCCTGCGGCGGGGAGGAATTCACCGTCACCCGCAGCGGCATGGATTTTAAGCTGGTATGCCGCACCTGCGGCCGGGAGATCATGATCCCCCGTGCCAAGGCCGAACGCCATATCAAAAAAATCACCCACCCGGAGGAGCAGTAGCGGTGCCTTATGCCACTAAATTCGCATAAGGAGTTTTTGCCATGCTCGAAGGACTTTTGGCGGCGCACCGCCGCTACGATGAACTTTCCGCCCAGCTTTCCCAGCCCGATGCCGCGTCGGATATCGGCCGCTACCGGGCCTTGATGAAGGAATATAAGGAGCTGGAGCCGCTCTCCCGCCAGTACCTGGCGCTGGCCGCTGCCGAGGAAGCGCTGGCCGAAGCCAAGGAGCTGCTCTATTCCCACGATGCCGAGCTTTCGGCGATGGCGGCGGAGCAGAAAACCGAGGCCGAGGAGCAGATCGCCCGGCTGACCGAGGAAGCCCGGCTGATGCTGCTGCCCCACGACCCGAGGGATGACCGCAGCGTCATTATGGAGCTGCGTGCCGGCACCGGCGGGGAGGAGGCCGCTCTTTTTGCGGCAGACCTGTACCGCATGTACAATCTGTATGCGGCGGCCCGCGGCTGGCAGGTGGAGCTGATGAACGCGGGTGAAACGGAACTGGGCGGCTACCGGGAGATCGTTTTCTCCATCGAGGGGGAAAAGGTTTTCTCCCGCTTAAAGTTTGAAAGCGGCATCCACCGGGTGCAGCGGGTGCCCGTCACCGATAGCCAGGGCAAGATACAGACCTCCGCCGTGACCGTAGCGGTGCTGCCGGAGGCCGATGAGGTGGAAATTCACATCGACCCCAAGGACCTCAAAATTGATACCTTCCGTTCCAGCGGCGCAGGCGGCCAGCACATCAATAAAACCGAGTCCGCCATCCGCATCACTCACCTGCCCACCGGGCTGGTGGTGGAATGCCAGGACGAGCGAAGCCAGTATAAAAATAAAGACCGCGCCATGAAGATCCTGCGCAGCCGCCTGCTGGAGCAGGCCGAGCAGGCTCAGAACGATTCCATCGCCGCCGACCGCCGCCGCCAGGTGGGTTCCGGCGACCGCAGCGGGCGCATCCGCACCTATAATTTTCCCCAGAACCGGGTCAGCGATCACCGCATCGAGCTGACGCTGTACCGACTGGATGCCGTGATGAACGGCGACCTTGACCTGCTCATCGAGCCGCTGCTGGCGCACGAGCAGGCCGAAAAACTGCAGAACAGGGAGTATCCCGAATTATGATGAAAACCGAACTCATCCGAATATATGACCCCGCTGAGGACGCCGAGGGCGTGCTGCGCGCCGGGGATATCCTCGCGCACGGCGGACTGGTCGCCATTCCCACCGAAACGGTGTACGGCCTGGCCGCCAATGCCTATGATGAAGCGGCTGTCAAGGCGGTATACGCCGCCAAGGGCCGCCCCAGCGATAACCCTATGATCGTCCACATCGCGGAGCTTTCCGCCCTGCCGGAGCTGGTGACCGCCATCCCGGAAAACGCCAAAATTCTGGCAGAAGCCTTTTGGCCCGGTCCCCTCACCATGGTGCTGCCCCGCTCGTCCAAGATCCCCCTGACCACCACCGGCGGCCTTCAGACCGTTGCCATCCGGATGCCCAGTCACCCGGTGGCCCGTGCCGTTATCCGGGCGGCAGGTGTGCCGTTGGCCGCCCCCAGTGCCAACCGCAGCGGCAGTCCCAGTCCCACTACCTTCCGCCACTGTGTGGATGACCTGTGGGGCCTGGTGGATGCCATTGTGGAAAGCGATGACTGCACCGTCGGGGTGGAATCCACCGTTCTCTGCTTCCTGCCGGACGGGACCCCGCAGGTGCTGCGCCCCGGCGCTGTCACCCCGGAGGAGATCCAGCGGCGGTGCGGATGCGTCTCGGTCGCCGAGGCCGTCCTACATATGCTCCCGCAGGATGCCGCGGCCCCCAGCCCCGGCATGAAATATAAACACTACGCCCCTGCCGCCACCCTTACGCTGCTGTGCGGCAGCCGGGAGGATTATGCCGCCCGGGTGAACGAATACTACGAGACCCTGCAATGGGCAGGGGAGGAGGACGGCTTCTACGCCATGTGCTTCGATGAGGATGTTTCCCTGCTGGAGGCTCCCACCATCAGCTACGGCGTGGCCTACGATTATTCCTCCCAGGCACAGAACCTCTTTGATGTGCTGCGGCAGCTGGATAAGCTGCAGGCCACCGAGGTGTATGTCCACGCCCCGGAGCCGGAGGAAATGGGACTTGCCGTCTATAACCGCCTGCTGCGCGCCGCCGCTTTCCGGGTGGTCCACCTCTGATTATTTGCTTTGCCCCGCTGCCGTCGGCGGGACGCCCGCAGGGCAAACCGCCTGCGGCGGTTTCGGCGGCTGAGCCGCCGGCTCCGGCTGCGCCGGAGCGCCCTGCGGGCGCCCGTCTTGGCAGCCACCGGCTTCTTCCTACCCTAACCAGAACCGAGGTGATCCCATGCTCCGCATCGGCCTGACCGGCCCCACCGGCAGCGGCAAATCCACCGTCACCGCCCTCATGCGCCGCTGGGGCGGGGTAGCAATCCTGGATGCCGATACCATCGCCCACGAGGTGAATAACAGCCCGGCCTGCGCGGCGGCCATTGCCGCGGCCTTTCCCGGTACCCGCCTGCCGGATGGCACCATTGACCGTCCGGCCTTGGCAGCCGCGGTTTTTGGCGAGCCGATGGAGCTGAAACGCCTGGTCGGCATCACCTTTCCGCTTATTCTGGCGGAGTGCGAAGCCCGCATGGATGCCGCTGAAGCGGCCGGCTGCCGCGCCTGCGTGCTGGACGCCCCCACCCTGTTTGAAAGCGGCGGCGATAAACTCTGCGATGTTATTGTCAGCGTGGTGACCCCGCGGGAGGAGCGCCTGCGCCGGGTGCTGGAACGGGACGGCATCACCAGGGAAGCCGCCGAAGCCCGTATGAGCAACCAACACGAGGACGAGTACTATACCCGCCGCTCCCACTTTGTCATCACAAATTCGTCGGATCTTGCCCACCTGGAAAAAGAGGTGGAGCGCTGCCGCCGGTTTTTGTGCCTATAAATCCATAAAATTATCAAAAAACCGAAAGGAGTAAAATACCCATGAGTGAAAAAACCAAGGGCGAGCAGCTGCGCGAGGAGCTGCTGATGAACCCCAAGAATCTCACCGAGACCATGTCCGAGGAAGAGCTGAAGGCTGCTTACGATTTTTGCGAGGGCTACAAGACCTTCCTGGATGCCGCCAAGACCGAGCGCGAGGCTGTTACCACTGCCGTAGCCATGCTGGAAAAGGCCGGCTATGTCCCATTTGACCAAGCCAAGCAGTACAAGGCAGGGGATAAGGTCTACCTCAATAACCGCGGCAAGGCCCTCATCGCCGCTACCCTCGGCCGCCGCAGCGTCGCCGAAGGCGTCCGCATCGGTGTGGCTCATATCGACAGCCCCCGTCTGGACCTCAAGCCCCGGCCCCTGTATGAGGAGGGCGAGCAGTGCTTCCTCAAGACCCACTACTACGGCGGCATCAAGAAGTACCAGTGGACCGCCATTCCGCTGGCGCTGCACGGTACGGTCGTTCGTAAGGACGGCTCTACGCTGTCCGTTGCCATCGGCGAGGAGGCGGGCGATCCCGTTTTCTGCGTCACCGATCTGCTGCCGCATCTCGCCGCCGACCAGATGCGCAAGACCCTGGCCGAAGGCATCGAGGGCGAAAAGCTCAATATCCTCATCGGCAGCGCCGCTCTGCGGGATGACACCGGCTCCGAGAAGGTCAAGGTCGCCATTGCCAAGCTGCTGTTCGAAAAATACGGCATCGTGGAAGAGGACTTCCTCTCCGCCGAGCTGTGCGCCGTTCCCGCCTTCAAGGCCCGGGATCTCGGCCTCGATCGCTCCATGATCGGTGCCTACGGCCATGATGACCGCGTTTGCGCCTATCCCATCCTCATGGCGGAGATCGATGAGAAATCCCCCGAGTATACCTCCGTTACCATTCTGGCGGATAAAGAGGAAACCGGCAGCAACGGCCCCACCGGCATGAACTCCTACTTTCTCAAGGATTTCATTGAGGATCTGGCCGACATGGCCGGCTGCAAGGTGCGCCATGTGGCCGCTAACAGCCACTGCTTCAGCGCCGATGTCAACGCCGCCTTCGATCCCATCTACGGCGAGGTGCATGAGCGCCGCAACGCCAGCTACATCAATTACGGCGTCGTGGTGACCAAGTACACCGGTGCCCGCGGCAAGGCCGGCACCAATGACGCCACCGCTGAGATGATGGGCTTCGCCCGCCGTATTCTGGATGCCGAGCATGTTGGCTGGCAGACCGGCGAGCTGGGCAAGGTAGACCAGGGCGGCGGCGGCACCGTTGCCATGTATGTCTCCCAGCACAATATCGATACCGTCGATCTGGGTGTTCCGGTGCTTTCCATGCACGCCCCGTTCGAGGTCGTCGCCAAGGCCGATGTCTACATGACCTATCGTGCCATGCGTGCCTTCTACAAGTAATTTCCCCTCTGCGTCATCACGCTCCGGGCCTGTCCCATTTATGGGATAGCGTCCGGGGCGTTTCGCCGTCTTTCGGGGCGTTTCTGGTCAAAATTTCCGTCACTAAAATTTCACCATTTTTTTTGGAATTTCTGCTTGACAAGGCCCCGTTTCGGGACTACAATAATATACTGTATCATAATGGCTTTTTATGACTAAACGGTATTGTCAAGTGTGCATAAGTCACGATAATACTCTCGTGATACTGTGCATAATCAACAAATATTTATGCAGTCATTGATGTCCAAGTGATGGCGAAAAAATGATGGAATGGAGTGGAACATCGGATGGTAAACACCAAACCCGTAAAACTGGGCAAAAATATCCGCCAGAGCTTTGCCCACATCGATGAAGTGGCCGAGATGCCGAACCTCATCGAAGTACAGAAAAATTCCTATCAGTGGTTCTTGGATGAGGGTCTCCGGGCCGTATTCAAGGACATCTCCTCGATCACCGACTATCAGGGCAATCTGCAGCTGGATTTCATTGATTTTACGCTGGATGACAAACCCAAGTACCCCCTGCTGGAGTGCAAGGAGCGGGATGTAAACTATGCCGCCCCCCTGCGCGTGCGCGCCAGGCTCATCAACAAGGTCACCGGCGAGATCAAGGAATCCGACATCTACATGGGAGATTTCCCCCTGATGACCGATGCCGGCACCTTCATCATCAATGGTGCCGAGCGTGTCATCGTTTCCCAGCTGGTGCGTTCTCCCGGTGTGTACTACGGCATGCACCACGATCCCGCCGGCAAAAAACTGTTTGATTCCACCGTGATCCCCAACCGCGGCGCCTGGTTGGAGTATGATACCGACTCCGCCGATGTGTTCAGCGTCCGCATCGATAAAAACCGCAAGCTGCCCATCACCACCTTTATCCGGTCGCTGCTGCGCCTGCGGGATGATGTCACCGTCGAGCAGATCAATGCCGATGTGAATAACGCCCTGACCGACCTGCGCGGCACCGATGAGGAGATCTACGAGGTGTTTGGCCGCTATGCCTACCTGGTAAAGACCGCCGAAAGCAAGGATGCCGAAATGCTGGGCGATGAGGCCCTGCTGGAGGTTTACCGCAAGCTGCGTCCCGGCGAGCCCCCCACCATCGAATCGGCCGTGAAGCACCTCGCTCAGCTGCTGTTTGATCCCCGCCGCTATGATCTTTCCCGGGTGGGCCGCTACAAGTACAACAAAAAGCTCTCCCTGGTGCCCCGCATCACCGGCCAGGTGCTTTCCCGCCCTGTGGCCGATCCCCGCACCGGCGAGATCCTCTTTGAGGCCGGCGCCCTGCTGAGCCGCGACGACGCCCGCCTGCTGGAGTCCCACGGCGTTGATACCGTCTGGATCACCACCCAGGGCCTGACCCCCGCCGGCCTGCAGATGGCCGAGGACGATGGGGTGGAGGAGCTGAAGATCTTCTCCAACGGCATGGTGGATATGGCCGACTTTACCGACTACACCGCCGAAGAGCTGAAGGCCATGGGCATCCGGGAAAGAGTGCGCTTTGCCGTCCTTTCCGAGATCCTGGATATGGGCCTTAACCGCGAGGAAATGGCCGAAGAGCTGACCCGCCGCGCCGATGAGCTGGTCCCCAAGAACATCCGCAAATTTGATATTTACGCCTCCATCAACTACATGTGCGGCCTCCGGTACGATCTCGGCACCACCGATGATATCGACCACCTGGGCAACCGCCGCATCCGCAGCGTGGGCGAGCTGCTGCAGAACCAGTTCCGCATCGGCTTTGCCCGCATGGAGCGCGTCATCCGGGAGAGAATGACCACACAGGCCCAGGATATTGAATCCATCACCCTGCAGGCCATCATCAATAGCCGCCCCGTTATGGCAGCAGTCAAGGAATTCTTTGGTTCTTCCCCCTTGAGTCAGTTCATGGACCAGACCAACCCCCTGGCCGAGCTGACCCACAAGCGCCGTCTTTCCGCCCTGGGCCCCGGCGGCCTCAGTCGTGACCGTGCCGGATTTGAGGTCCGCGATGTGCATTACAGCCACTACGGCCGCATGTGCCCCATCGAGACCCCTGAAGGTCCCAACATTGGTCTGATCTCGTACCTTGCCACCTTTGCCCGCATCAATGAGTACGGCTTTGTGGAGGCCCCCTACCGCCCGGTAGATAAGGCCACCGGCAAGGTGCTGGATACCGTCCAGTATATGACCGCCGATGTGGAAGATGAATACATCGTGGCACAGGCCAATGAGCCGCTGGATGAAAACGGCCATTTTGTCAACGAAAAGGTTTCCGTCCGGTACCGCGACAGCGTCCAGGAGGTCCCCCGCGACAAGGTGGACTACATGGATGTTTCCCCCAAGATGGTGGTTTCCGTTGCTACCGCTATGATCCCCTTCCTGGAGAACGACGATGCCAACCGTGCCCTGATGGGCGCCAACATGCAGCGTCAGGCCGTCCCGCTCATCAAGACCGAGTCCCCCTATGTCGGCACCGGTATGGAGTACAAGGCGGCCCACGACTGCGGCGTAGTAGTGGTTGCCAAGGAAGACGGCCATGTAAGCTATGTCGATGCTGATCGCATCATTGTGACCGATGCGGAAGGCGTGGAGCATGAATATGAGCTGGTAAAGATGCTGCGTTCCAACCAGGGCACCTGCATCAACCAACGGCCCATTGTGGTAAAGGGCGAGGAAGTGAAGAAGGGCGATGTGCTGGCCGACGGCCCCGCCACCGCCAACGGCGAGGTTTCGCTGGGCAGGAATATGCTCATCGGCTTTATGACCTGGGAGGGCTACAACTACGAGGACGCCGTTCTCATCAACGAAAAGCTGGTGCGGGACGACCTGTTCACCTCCATCCACATCGAGGAATATGAGACCGAAGCCCGTGATACCAAGCTGGGCCCGGAGGAGATCACCCGTGAGATCCCCAATGTCGGCGATGATATGCTGGGCGCTCTGGATGAGCGAGGCATCATCCATGTCGGCGCCGAGGTACACTCCGGCGATATTCTCGTCGGTAAGGTGACCCCCAAGGGCGAGACCGAGCTGAACGCCGAGGAACGCCTGCTGCGCGCCATCTTCGGCGAGAAGGCGAGAGAGGTGCGCGATACCTCGCTAAAGGTGCCGCACGGCGAGTATGGCATCGTGGTGGACATCAAGGTGTTCACCCCAGAAAACAGCGACGAGCTTTCCCCCGGCGTCAATGAGGTGGTAAGAGTTTACATCGCCCAGAAGAGAAAGATCTCCGTCGGCGATAAGATGGCTGGCCGCCACGGCAATAAGGGCGTAGTTTCCCGCATTCTGCCGCCGGAGGATATGCCCTTCCTGGAGGACGGTACCCCGCTGGATATCGTGCTGAACCCCCTGGGCGTTCCTTCCCGTATGA
>OLYB01002052.1_pt1 | contig 14655 bp, 14 predicted proteins | sample 1674481 | NCBI WGS metagenome assembly OLYB01 (sample SAMEA103958167, study PRJEB25191) | human gut metagenome
CTATGCATCTTAATTTTCAAAAAGTGTGCAACTTCTTATTGCAATTTAGAATATTGTAATAGATTCACCCACAACTGTGAACCAGGTCGACCCACACTCATGTAACAGCCTGACACAGAAATTGGGATAAACTTCATTTCATTTAATGTTTTTTAATAAATCTACATATTGCTCTACAGCATCTTCCCACTTTGGCAAACGTGCAAACCCATTTTCAACAAGCTTATCCTTGCTCATTCTGCTATTCTTCGGTCTGACAGCCTTCGTAGGATATTCAGCGCTTGTAATATGATTGACCTTTACATCCATATCTGCTACAGAAAAAATCTTCTCTGCGAAGTCTGCCCAACTGCAAACTCCTTCGTTTGTAGCATGATATACCCCATACTTTTCAGTCTTCACCATATCAACAAGCAACAATGCCAAGTCTGCCGTATAGGTAGGACTTCCGACCTGGTCAGCAACCACATTCAGCTCCTTACGAGTTTCTCCCAGCTTGAGCATTGTCCTGACGAAATTGTTGCCATTTATGCCAAACACCCAGGAGATGCGAACAATAAAGTATTTACGCAACAGCTTCTTCACTGCAAGCTCGCCTTCAAGCTTAGTTTGACCATAAACATTACACGGAGCAGTTACATCGTCAGGCTTGTAAAATTGCTCTCCAGTACCAGGGAAAACATAGTCCGTACTAATATAAATCATTTTAGCATTAATCGCTTTGCAGACCTTGGCAATATTTTCTGTACCATCAGCATTTACTCTGCTGCACAGTTCTTTTTCATCCTCTGCTTTATCTACAGCAGTATAAGCACTGCAGTGAATTACAGCATCAGGCATATAGTTGGTAATAAATTCATTCGTAGCAGCAAAATCTGTAATATCAAATTCTGCTCTATCCGTTCCGCAACAATCTATGCCTTGCCTATGCAGTTCACGCATAACATCATAGCCAAGCTGTCCGCCTACGCCTGTTACTAAAACTTTCATAAGATTACCTCAACGATTTCCATACATCTTCTCATAATAATTCTGATACTCACCATTGATGATATCCTTCCACCACTTCTGGTTCTCAAGATACCATTTAATGGTCTTTTTAATGCCATCTGCGAACTTCGTTTCAGGAAGCCAGCCAAGCTCATTATGAATTTTAGTCGGATCTATTGCGTAACGCATATCATGACCTTTGCGGTCCGTTACATGCGTAATCAGGCTCTCTGGTTTTCCAAGCTCCTTGCAAATCAGCTTTACAATATCAATATTGCGCATCTCATTATGACCGCCGATATTATATACCTCGCCTACTCTGCCTTTATGAATAATCAAATCAATAGCCTTGCAATGGTCCTCAACATACAGCCAATCACGTACATTCAAGCCTTCGCCATACACCGGCAGCGGTTTATCTGCCAAAGCGTTCGCAATCATCAGCGGAATAAGCTTTTCAGGGAAGTGATAAGGACCATAGTTATTGCTGCAACGGGAGATAGTCACAGGCAAGCCATAAGTTCTTTGATATGCCATAACAAGCAGATCTGCACCAGCTTTAGAGGAAGAATACGGACTACTGGTATGAATAGGAGTTTCTTCCGTAAAGAACAGGTCAGGTCTGTCAAGCGGCAAATCACCATAAACTTCATCAGTAGAAACCTGATGATAGCGCCTAATGCCGTATTTACGACAGGCATCCATCAAGGTTGCCGTACCCATAATGTTAGTCTGCAAGAAAATGCCAGGATCTTCAATAGAACGGTCTACATGGGATTCAGCTGCAAAATTTACTACGATATCAGGCTTTTCTTCTTCAAAAAGCTGATTCACTGCTGCTCTGTCACAAATATCTGCTTTTACAAAGCGGAAGTTAGGATTATCAATTACAGGTTCAAGCGTAGAAAGATTACCTGCATAAGTCAGCTTATCCAAACAAATAATGCGATAGTCCGGATACTTTTCCAGCATATGAAAAATGAAGTTACTGCCAATGAAGCCAGCACCACCAGTTACGATAATATTCATAAATTACACCTCACTACCTACTGATTACGAATCAGTTAGTCTTAAAATACTTCACCTAATTCACTCAAGAACGGATTTTTTTCATCCTTCGCAGAAAGAATAGGCTTATCAATGCCCCATTCAACACCAATCTCCGGATCATTCCAGCGAATGCCGCCATCAGCTTCAGGTGCATAATAGTTATCTGCCTTATATAAAAATTCAACTTCATCAGTTAAGGTTACAAAGCCATGACCAAAACCACGCGGAATCATAAGCTGCTTTTTATTTTCAGCACTCAGCTCTACCGCTACCCATTGCTTATAGGTTGGACTTTCATGGCGCAAATCAACAGCTACATCAAGTACAGCTCCACGCACGCAGCGAACAAGCTTAGCTTGCGCTTTATCTCCCTTTTGGAAGTGAATACCACGCAAAACACCTTTTTTACTGCTCAATGAATGATTATCCTGGACGAAATTATAGAACAGGCCAGCCTCTTCCATTTTCCTCTGGCTCCAGCTTTCCATAAAAAAGCCCCTGTTATCGCCAAAAACATCCGGTGTAATAATAACAACACCGTCTAATTTAGTTTTTTCAAATTGCATCTGCTTCACACTTTCTTAATAAATAATCTTACCGTCTGCTACCTTCTGCAAATACTGTCCATACGGAGATTTACCATAAGCCTTTGCTGCTTCGAGTAATTGTTCTTTATTAATCCAACCGTTTTGATAAGAAATTTCTTCCAATACAGCAATAGGAATACCCGCATTTTCCTGCACAGCCTTAACAAACTCTGCAGCCTCATTAAGGCTTGCTACAGTTCCTGTATCAAGCCAAGCATATCCTCTACCTAAGGTTACAACTGAAAGCTTATCATTTTCCAGGTAAATTCTGTTTAAATCAGTAATTTCCAATTCGCCACGAGCAGATGGCTTCAAGCTTTTTGCATATTCACAAACCTTTTCATCGTAAAAATACAGACCAGTTACTGCATAATTGCTCTTTGGTTGAGCAGGCTTCTCTTCCAAGGAAATAGCCTTACCCTCTGCATCAAACTCTACAACGCCAAAGCGTTCAGGATCATTAACATAGTAACCGAAAACAGTTGCACCTTCAGCATTGGCAACAGCCTTTTTCAAATGCTGTGTCATACCTGCACCATAGAAAATATTATCGCCTAAAATCATTGCACACTTGTCGCCAGCAATGAATTCTTCACCTAAGATGAATGCCTGTGCCAAACCATCCGGAGAAGGCTGCACTTTGTAGCTCAGCTTGATGCCATACTTGCTGCCATCACCAAGAAGACGTTCAAAATTGGGCAAATCCTGTGGTGTAGAGATAATAAGGATATCTTTAATGCCTGCAAGCATCAATGTAGACAGCGGATAAAAAATCATCGGCTTGTCATAGATAGGCAACAGCTGCTTGCTTGTTACCATGGTAATGGGATATAAACGTGTGCCGGAACCTCCGGCGAGAATTATGCCTTTCATGTTTGTTCCTCTCCTTCTATCTAGTCATACGATTACTGCGTTCATTGCTATAAAATTTGAAAACACATCGTTTGTATTTCAGCACTATTTATTTTTGTTTATTTCCGCATCTCAAAATTACTTCACAAATTCTGTCAACATCTTCCAGCGCCAAATCTGCATACAGCGGCAGAGTCAGTACGCGCTTGCTGATATGTACGGCAACAGGAGTTTCCATAACGTCATATTGACCATGGAAGCAGTCAAAGCTGCTAGTCAGCGGATAGAAATACTTGCGCGCGCCTACGCCGATGTTTGCCAAAGCATCGAATACTTCATTACGGCTTGCGCCAAATACATTTTCATCAAAAATAACAGGGAAATAAGCATAGTTAGGCTGTACTCCCTCTTGTATGGGACTAAGCTGCAAACCTTCAACGCTTTCCAAATGACTTCTATAGCGTTCTACTACTGCCTTACGTTTGGCAATTTCACCATCTACGTGACGCAGATTACATAAACCCATTGCAGCACAGAACTCATTCATTTTTGCATTAGCGCCAACTGCTTCAACGCTTTCCGGTCCATGAATACCAAAATTTTTCAACTCATACAACTTTCTGCCAAAATCCTCATCATGATGACATACGCAGCCACCCTCGATAGAGTTGAACACCTTCGTAGCATGGAAGCTGTAGCAGGAAACATCACCATAGCTGCCAATACCGCGGCCATTGTACTTAACGCCGAAGGCATGCGCTGCGTCATAAATAACTTTTAGGCCATACTTGTTGGCAATGCGCTCGATCTCTTCTACATCGCAGATATGACCATAAACATGCACAGGCATGATTGCGCAGGTGCGGTCATTAATCAAGGCTTCGATTTTCGTTACATCCATGCAATAGGTAACAGGATCAATATCACAGAACACAGGCTTCAAGCCATTGCGCACGATAGCATGTGTTGTCGAAGCAAAGGTAAACGGCGTGGTAATTACTTCTCCCTGTAGGTTCAACGCCTGCAAAGAAAGCTCCAATGCCAAGTGACCATTAACCACAAGATCCAGCTTTTCTACGCCCATGTAGTCAATTAAATCCTTTTGCAGCTGCTGATGCTTTACGCCCATATTGGTAAGCCAATGCGACTGCCAAATATCTTTTATTTCATTTACGTATTCTTCAAGGGTTGGCATTGAAGAACGAGTGACGAGAATATTGTTTGCCATGATAACTTACTCCTTAATATTATCTTGTTTTTCCATTTCAGCTTTAAAGTCTTTCAACATACTAATATAATCATACCGTGGTTTATATCCCAATTCTCTTACAGCAGGTTCTATATCCATAATATATTTCGGAGCATTAGGCATATCAGGCCTTAAAGTAATTGTAGATTCATGTCCAGGCTTAGAAAACACTTGAACAATACCTTTAATTTGATCCAATAAGCTTGTACCAACTCCAGTTCCAACGTTGTAATAGCCATTGCTCCTGTTAACAAACAATGCTTTATAAAGCATTTGACAGAAATCCTTTACATAAACCATATCTTTCTCTCTATTGGCATCTCCCCAAACCTCTATAGGTTCTCCATTAATAGCCTTATCAATCAAAATTCTATAACCTATCTTTCTAACTTCTCCATCTACATAGTATTGATCTATAGGAGAATATAAATAAATAGTTGGGAGTCTAAAAATAAAACGTTTCAAGCCATACATTTGATGATAGTTTTCAATCATATCCACAGCAAAATTCTTACTCATTACATATATAGTATGATCAGTAGTAAAGCTAAAATTTCTAGGCATATTTGCTGTTAAAATAATTTCTTTTTCGGCCCAATCTTTTATATCTCCAAAGCTTTGCGCAAACAAAATTCTATCAACATGATTTTCACGACAAAACTCTAAAATATTCAAGTTGCCCACAATATTAACATCTATGTATTTGTACGGATCATATCCCTTCATTCTAGCTGGCATAAGTCCTGCCAAATCCACAACGGCATAAACGTTCTTAGGCAATAAATCAAAATCCACCTTGTTAGTGATATCTATTTTTATGTACTCAACACCAATTTCTTTAAAATAATCTGTATCGCGAGTTCCTAAGGCAATCACCTCATACTCTGAATCAATATAGTTCTCTAAGAAATAATTTACGAAATATCTACCAGTATCACCGCTAGCACCAAAAACAAGTATTTTTTTCATAAAAACCATTCCTTTTGTAATATTTTTAAAGTTAAATTACGTTAATTTTTATATAATTATCTAAATTATTCATAACTCTAGCCAATTGACTACTATCTTCAAACTTAAGCACCAATGTACCTATAGCTTCATTAGCACCTTCAAAGCCACCAACAAAGTTACCTTCTTCTAACCACAAATCTTTTTCAACAATATTACTGTTTATTTCAGAAGATATTTCTAATCCTGCAAATATACCTGGTTTATAACTATGAAGAATAGCCTCAGCCCAATGACCATTGAAATCTTTCTGCTCAATATGATCTACATTCTCACCCACAGCAGCTTTCACAGCTCCCTTAATCAAATCAACCCCTGTTGCATATCTAAGCATTTCTGCAAGCCTATTTCCACCACCTCTAGGAGAAACCTCCATAATGTATGGTATGCCTTCCATACTTTCACGGACTTCAATATTATAAATAGATGTCCCTAACCCCAATAGTTTTATCAAACGCTGTAATTCGCTAAATAAAACATTTTGATTTTCTTTAGAAATTGAAGATGGCCAGCTATAAGCAGACGGCGTATAAGGATTAACAGCATTAACATCAAATCGCTGACTTGAGAAAGAAACAAATTTTAGCTCTCCATTCACTGAAAAGCTGTCGCTATCAGAAGAAAAAGCTTTCTTTTCAATGAATTCTTCAACAATAAATTCATCATTATGAGAATAACTTAATGCGTATTCAATAGCAGATTTCATCTGATCAAAGCTTTCTACTTTTTTTACACCCTTACTACCAGCAGAATCTGTTGGTTTTATAATAATAGGTAACTTAAATAGATTTTTATCTTCTAAAGCTAAACCTATATTCTTATAGCTCTTTGCCAATGGAACATTAAATCCATTTTCAGTCAAAAACTTTCTAAATTTACCCTTGTTTTGCAAAATAGAAACAGCTGCATATGAACCAACAGATGGTAAATCCAGCTTCTCTGCAACATACGCTGCAGTTACAACACCAGGATCAGTTGCAAAAGACATAATTCCATCAATTTTAAGCTTTTTAGCAGCCTCAAGCACTGCTTCTTTATCAATAATGCTGACATTTACGTATTCATCAGAATACTTGTGAGCAATATTATCTGGAAGATAGTCACATGTTATAACATATAAGCCAAGTTCATGTGCACTTTTAATTACAGGCAAAAGATAGCGAGAGCCACCTAAAAGTAAGATTTTCTTCAACCAATTCACCTACTTCATATTATTTTCTACTACAGTATCATAAAAAATACTATTACAATACATAGCAAAATCCTTAACACTGTTTTGGGAAATTGCATTCAGCTCCTCTAACTCTTTATGCAGTAATCCAACAGTATCTTTTGCATAATCAATTTCTTTATCATCAAATCCTATAGCAATTCCATATCTCTTATCATATTCATTACGATAATCAGTTATAGTTTTTCCAGGTTCAGGAACAACTATTGAAATACAGCCACATAGCGCCGCTATTCTCGAATAAGCAGTTTGCGTATCATAACTAATACAGTACTTACATTCATTGAAGACTTTTACCTTTTCTTGCTCAAAAAGATCATCAATGATGATTCCATCAAACTGAGCAGGTAAATCGCTTCTATTGCGACCTTTTCTTACAATGTAACATCCCCCACTCCGCTCTCCAAAATTTGTTCGTTTGTATAAGTCAAGGTTGAAATAAGGACAGTAAAGAGTAATTTCATTTGGATTAAGCTTTAAATCATTAAATACATGTCTAAAACATACAAACAGATCATTTGCTTTATCATATTCTCCATCCTTGTATGTATGATGGTATAATAGCCATCTTACGACATGTTTTCCCTTCAAAAAATTGCCTTTAGCAATCTCTGGGTATACCACTATTGTATTATCATCAACCCAAGGCAAATATTTTCTTGGCAAGCCCCTGATTGGTACATCGATATAATTAAAGTAATACCTTTTAAACATTTTTGCCAATAACGGTGCTGAAGCCAATTTCCATAAGTCTTTAACCGTAAACATTATCCACTTATACCAGAAAAAGAAGCTACCAGGTTTACTAAAATAACCAGAATAAAACATCTCTGCTTCATACCCTAAATCATTAAGATATTTACATAATGCATGTAATACTATAGCTCCACCACCATTATTTCTAGGAGAAACTATAACATACTTTAATTTGTTCCTATTATTATCTTTAGACATTAACTAAATCCCCCAACAATATCTTTACTTTTTAAACCTCTCCACCCAGCTTTTCAGCGTATATTCGTCAACAATCTCCTTGTCAATTTCTTTAAAAGGCGCATTCAAAAACTCCGGCAGTTCTGCAACCTCTCGTTCTCCCAAAACAAACACATTTTGCTCGCAATAGAAATCGTATTTTTTGATTTCCGCACTTGTCGTAATAAGCTTCTTTTTAAAGAAAAGTGCTTCATAAGGCCTTTGAGTAATACCGGTCTGCCCATCAGAAATAAGCTCTAGGATAGACTTGCTTTGCTTAACATGTTCAATGACATCACCATATGTCATATAGGCTGCTTTCTTCTTGCCACGCCTGTTTTGCGGTACCAGGTGAATATCATGCGTCAGTCCTGCCTTAGCAAGGATTTCTTTAATTTGCACAATTCTTTGCGCACGATCACCCTTTTCTTCTCCAACGAAAAAGACATCATTGCTATTTTCAAGCCATCTGTCATTAAGATACTCTTCAAAATCGTATGGTGAAAAAATATAAAAGTACGGCGCAAATTCAATGTGATATCTTTCTGCAATTCTTCTGTCACAGGTAAAAAATCTTACCGGCAAATCCTTGTACAAAAACGGTTCTTTTTTTGAGCCTTCTTTTATTGGTGAATCGATGAAAACATTCAAATTACACTGATGATTCTTTTCCAAAATATATTCAAAAACATCTCTTCCACGTATCTCATCTATAAGTATTACTGTGTCAAATCCCTTAATTCGCTCTTTCCAATCACCATACCAGGTGCTTGGCTTAATACAATCGCATACTTGCATGCTTTTAGGCATGTGAAAAGACAAATCCTTAAATTTTTTTTCCCACCAATTAACGTTTTCCCTATAAATACGCGCTACTTCAATATCCGGATATCTTTGTAACCACTTTTGCGGCGGCTTTACAGGCCAGCCAAGTATCAATGTTTTATTATTATTTATCATACACTCTACTCCCATAAAATCATCTTTTTCTATTAAAATATTTTACACCCAAAAGTACGTTGCTTTCAATCTCAGTATCTGCCTTATTAAAATCTACAAGGACATATTTTTGCCAAACTTTGAGATTGATGCATAGCGAACGCTCACTTCTGACAAATCAACTTATTGTTACCTACTCATTATACTCTATTCAGCCTTTCTAGGCTCTTTATCATCTACCAATCTCATTTTTCCTAACTCCGTAGTCAAATTCTCCATTTTATACTTATACGAACTGTTCAATAAGCTTTCATCCTCATTGTAACGATTAGATTTTATCTGCAGCAAATTGCAAACAGCCTCATACATCAAATCATTCGTAAAGTAAGCGTTTCTGTGTTCCTTAAATACAGCAACACTGTCACTGAATAGCTGCTTGTATTCATCAGATACATAAATAAACATGGGAATCTGCAATGCTTTAAAGCCAGCAGCATCAGGATTACGCTTACGATAGGGATCAGCACCATGATCGCTAAAATACAGCATAGCCTGTAAATTCAAATTTGCATTAGCATACTTATAAACTTCACTCAAAACATAATCTGTATAAGCAATGCTGTCATCATAGTTCAAAACCATATCAAATTGACCGGGTTGGCTGAATTTGGCAAAGCTTTGCTGATAACGGTTAATGCAATCCTTATGACTACCCATAAAATGCAAAACAACAAAGTTATTCTTCGTCGGATCAACCTTTTTCAAGCAATTAAGCAAGTCGCCATCATATTGATACTTGCCCCTTAAATTTTTATTCTCGCTCAGCCATTCCGCATGGTCCGCAGTTTTAGCCACCATAGTAATAGGAGTATCTGCATCACTGATATAGCCTTGGTTGCTGAACCAATAGGTTTCATAACCAGCCTTTTTAGCAATATCAATTACGGTAACACTTTAATTGAATTCTTTATTATTATACTGATTTTTCTCCGTCAGAGCACGCTCTAATGCTGGCACTGTCTGGCACCTGCTTGTATAGGCATGGTTGAACAGGATAAAATTATCATTACCACGCATAGATTTCAGCCAAGGCGAATTATCATTTTTCACATCACTATACGCACTCATATAATATGCAGAAGCTGATTCACCAATAGTGGAAGGTTTGGAGAATGCAGGCTTAGACAGCGATACAGTTAAATCCGCAAAATTTTGCTCATGATAGGCTTTACACCTATTAGCACCTTCAAAATACTCTTTGGCAAACACATATGTCTGCATTACGCCGGTATTGAAAAACATCTTACTGCCATAAGCAACAGTAGCTACGCATATAAGCATCGCCGCGGCAATATACTTCTTGCTTAATTTTATAGCACTATTATTATGGAATTTGTTTAAATGCACAAAATACAGCAACATTAACGCAAAAACTACAACTGCTGCCATAATTCCAAAATATCCCAGATTTAGCAGTAAATATTCCTTGGCTTCTTCAGGATTGGTCTGCAATAACGCAATAGAAGCAGCTTCGGTAATAGGATACTGATAGTTAGCAAAGTAAACTAACTGCAGACACGGTATTAAAGCTGCAATTGTATCAGCCAAACCAAAGCCAAATGCTATTATCCTGCTATCTTGCCATTTAATTAAAAGTAGGCGCAAGCATATAATAAAAGCGAAGAAATATGCACCAAACGACTCATCATAATGCTTATATAAAGGTTAACGTACTATGATAAGTCAGCCAATAGCAGATAGGATACACACGAACCCATTATACACCAACTAATGCATTAGGCAGCAATTTATTTAATTTCAATCCGGCATGCTTCCACATAGAAACAGCTATAGCTATAGCTACTGCTAAAGCACAAGGAAGATAGCGACGCATTTGTAAAAACAACGTAGTCGGACGAATACCAACAGAAGTGAAATAATACACTACGACTAAGACGATATATGTTAAAGCTAAACTAACAAAAAATATTTTGGATTTAGATAAAAACCTCATATTTGTGATTTTACACCCTTCACAACTTTAAAAATGACTGATAAAATCAGCAATATTTATTCTGAGCATCTGCCTGCTAAGCGATTTTCCCTGCATATTTTTTCCCGGCTGAGGCATATCTACATCAGCAAAGGCAGTATTTTTAAGATATTTGTAATACTTATCGTTAAAGCCCTGCTTTAAGACAAATTCCCAAGGCTTATAGCGTCCCGCGTAATGTAAAATAGCAATATTGTTTCTTGCTTTAATAGCTGAAGCTCTAAACCTATTATTAAACAAAACCTTCGGCAATAAATCAAAAATAGGCGGAATTACATTCCAGGATAACGGCAATTCCTTCCAGTTATACATAAAGAGCTTGTTTAAAGCATCCTGATCATGGTGTGGGAAATTGCCTGTTGCAGCAAGCTCAATTACTTTACCGGAATAATCATTAGCACGCCACTGCTGTAAATCCATTATAACAACTCCGGAATTAAAGTACTTTTTATCTAAAGGCAAGCCAATAACCTCATGCTTCTGCTGCATCAGCCGTTTGGAAGCCATAATACCATAATCCGGCACAGCAGCTATAGCCTTCCCCTGCATATCAATGTTCCACAAAACAGCTATGTCCTGCAGAACCAGCAAATCTACATCCAGATAAATTACCTTTTGCACATCCTCGGGCAATATATTGGCCATATCTAATCTAAAATATGCAGCCTTACTAATATGTCCGCTTGTATACAGCTTTTCAAAGCCCTTATATGTCGACAAATCGCAAACGACCAGTTCTGCGTTCTTACCATCAATTGTCTGTTGTAAACCTGTAATTTTTTCAGCATTAATCCCATCACTCAATAAGAAAAAACGTACTTTATTTATTTCGTCAGTATTCTCTAAAATAGATTCCATGACTACAGCTACATGCTGCGCATAATTATTATCTGCTGCTAATGCAATATTTATCGTTTTCATAACGAATCTCCTCATGGTTTTTTATTTATTATACTATAAACAGCATCATTGTGCTGACTTTTTCACAATTACTAAGCCACAACTTATTTGCATTGCCGGCCAGACTATATTATAATAATTTTTAGATGATTTTATAAACAGAAAGGAAGTAACCGAATACATGTCTATTTATATTATAGCAGGCATCTGTCTTTACATCGCTTCTTATGCGTTTTATGTTACATTTTCTCATGGCCTTGGCCACAAAGCAGAATACCTGCAGCTGCGCAGATTTATTCCCTGCGCCATTTTAGCTGTGTTACCTATGTATCTGGTAAATGAGTCTTTACTCTCACCCCAGTATCTGCTCAGTTTTTTGGTAGGTGTCTCTTGGATAACAGCCTATCCGCTGTTTTATTATCTTACCTACCACAAAATATCCTCGGATTTTGGCTTTCATCTGGACACCGTATTCGGCTTATACATTATCGGCTGGCTTATTTCCTTAAAGCTGCTTGTACAAGCCTTTAACATTTTCCCGGCAATCACCTTGTCACTTATCTCTATTATGGAATACGTATTGCTGGCACTGCCATTATTCCAGGCTTCCTATTATCTCCTTTACGGAACCTGTGTAAATACCGGTGCAGTAACTATGATTTTTGAAACCTATACTAATGAGGTTATCGAATACTTTAAATCTATGCCGCTAGCCGTACGCATCGGCACACCGATACTTAACATCGCTCTGTTGGCAGGCTTCCTGTATTTCAATCTGACCTCGAAAGCATCAATCACAGCTCCGCTGTTGCCGAATTTGGCAATAATCATTGCCATAACTCTATTTTTAACTTATTATTTATGGAATACTAAAAAAGGTGTTTTCATCCGTACCGGTCTTATTGAATTAGTCTTGGATGTTAAAGACTATCTTGAGCAAACCAAATCATATAAAACAAACCTTGCCAAACGCATAGCTAATCTTGATGTAACACAAACCACACCGTTCTGCAAAAAACCGGCTACGTTCATTTTGGTAATAGGTGAATCAGAATCCCGTGACTATATGAGCGCCTTCTGTGATTATCCGCAGGATACCACGCCGTGGCTGAAATCAAAGAAGCTTGAAAAAAATTACCTGTTATTCCCCAAAGCTTATTCCAGCCGCGGACAAACCGTCCCTTCTTTAGAGCGTGCTTTTACTGAAGTTAACCAATATAATGATAAAAAGTTTTATGAATCCTGCTCCTTTGTTGATATAGCCCGCAAAGCAGGCTTTAAGATTTCATGGTTCAGTAATCAAAGTCATATCGGTGCTGCCGATACTGCGGTAACGCTGGTAGCAAATACTGCCGATACTGCTGAATGGACTAAGCTACATCTCAATCAAGTACAATACGACGAGAGCCTGTTGGGTTATTTAAAGCAGATTGACGCTAATGAAAATAACTTTATTGTTTTTCACCTCAAAGGCAGTCACTTTAATTTCATTAACCGCTATCCACAGGAATTCGCTAAATTCAGCAAGCCTGATACCTACGACCTTATTCCCAACTATATTGATTCCATTGCCTATACCGACTATGTTCTGCAACAGATTCAGGAATATGCTGCCAAACATTTGAATTTACAAGCTATGGTGTACTTCTCAGATCACGCTACAATGCCTGATAAACGACGTTCACCAAATTTTGGCGGGTTTGCAACAGTGCGCATCCCTCTGTTTACTTATTTTTCTGATGAGTATATTGAAAGCCATCCTCAAGTATATTCAGCACTTAAATCTAATCAGGATAAATATTGGACTAACGATTTAGCCTATGAGCTGATTTGCGGTATTTTAGATATCAAATCCAATCATTATGACGAAGCAAACAGCTTAGCATCCACTCAGTATAAATATACCAGAGATATGCTGCTAACCGACCTAGGAAGATTACATATTATCGATGATCCGGAAGGATAACCTGACAAACGCGAAACGTTAGTATAAAAAACTAGCGTTTCGCGTTTTCTTCTTTACTTATATTTACACAATAAAATATCAGCCTATTTACTTTTTGCTTTCTGCAGTTCATACAGCTTCAAATACTTCATCATAGTATAAATAAAATGCTGCAGACTGGAATATAAACCACTCCAGCCATCTATAAAACCAAGCTGCAGTATATAAGCCCGCAGAAAACCATAAGCCGAATGCGCAAAACATGCTGCAAGAGAAGTACGCTTTCCCTTGGCAAAATTATCCTCTGCCCAAATGGTAGTATAATGCCCTGCCTTATCCCACCATTGCTGCCAGGAATCATATGTATAATGTTCGATATAACCTGCCAGCTTTTCTTTCGGCAAATCGCATACCGGTCTTTCATGCACTTTATTTTCCCAATGCACCTTATTTACAGGGAAAAGGCGCAACACCTCATCCGGTTTAAAAATGCCATGCTTATAGGTAAAACCAAAGGCATGTATTTTACGCATAATGCTATACTGCTTTTGTGCTTTTGTTGCCATTGCTTTTTCTATAGCACAGCAAAGTTCATCATTCATTCTTTCATCTGCATCCAAATAAAGTACCCACTCGGTCTTTACATGCTGCAGAGCGAAATTGCGCTGCGCTGAAAAATCGTTATCCCAAGCACGATAAACAACTCTTGCGCCATTCTCCTCTGCTAATTGAACTGTTTTATCAGTGCTGCCGGAATCAACAATCAGTACCTCTGCTGCTACTTCCTTGGCATTCTGCACAACAGCAGCTATATTTTTTTCTTCGTTTTTTGTTAAAACAACTACAGTAACGTCACTCATTTTTATTATCCTCATATTA
>OLYB01002056.1_pt1 | contig 14611 bp, 18 predicted proteins | sample 1674481 | NCBI WGS metagenome assembly OLYB01 (sample SAMEA103958167, study PRJEB25191) | human gut metagenome
AATTTTCATAGCATTTAATTCTTCCCATACATCATGTGCCTGTTTATATGCCAGATAAATAATTCATTTAATGATTGATAAAAACCAAATGCATCTCTCGCTTTTTCACTCACCATTTTAATAATATACCGTGGATGTTGTTGCGTCTGCTCTGAAACAAACTGATAAACTTGTATTGATCCAATCACATACTTTTCTTGGTTTCCTTATGCCGGACAGCAGGGACATGGTAGCCGGAATATTCAAATGCTTTCTTCCACTCCTGATACGTCATATCATCCGGCACATAGTATACTTCTCCATCCTCATCCCTCGCTGCTCTCTGGGCTATGTCCTTTATGTCTTCTTCATTATATGGGCATAAAAATACCACCTGCCTCTCGGTGGTGGTATCTAATGTGCAAAAGGACAATCCTTTAATTCTTTTTCTTCTCTAATTTTTATTTTTTCTAATGAAATATCCAATCCCATAATTTCATCCATTTGTGAAATTAAATCAGAATATTTTTTTGACTTATTTTCTTTTCTTGCAATCTCCCATATTATACTTAATGCTTTAGCAGAATCTAAATCATCATTCATAGCCTCCATAAACATTTCTTTATACTTTTGTATTTCTTCTTTACTAACCTCTCCATTTGATAAACTATGAATTTTTATATTTTTTCTTAACCTATTCAAACCTATTTTAGCAGACTCTAGACCCTTAAAAGTAAAATTTAGAGGTGTTCTATAATTAGAATTTAAACAAAAATATCTATAATCTATTGCATCAAAACCTTTTTTTTCTAAATCTGCTATTGTATAAACATTTCCCAAACTTTTTGCCATTTTTCCATTATCGACTAATAAAAACTCTCCATGCATCCAATAATTTGCAGGAATTTTACCTGAATACCCTATTGATTGAGCAATTTCATTTTCATGATGTATTGGTATATGATCTACCCCTCCTGTATGAATGTCAAATTGTTCCCCTAAATATTTTCTACTCATAGCAGAACACTCTATATGCCACCCTGGATAACTTTTTCCCCATGGGCTATCCCACTGCATTATATGATTTTTGGGAGCTTTTTTCCATATAGCAAAATCCTGTGGATTTCTTTTTTCATTATCTACATTAACACGGGCACCTGCCTTTTCGCCTTGCAAATTTTTGCCTGATAAAATCCCATAATTAGGTAATTTACTTATATCAAAATATAATCCTGTACTTGTTTCATATGCATAACCATTCTCCATAATTTTTTTTACATATTCAATCATGTCTGGTATATGCTCAGTTGCTTTAGCTATAATATCTGGTTTTTTTATATTTAATTTTTCCAAGTCTTTTAGGAACGCCTTTGTATAATAATTTGCTATTTCATATGGTGATTTGTGTTCTCTTTCCGAAGCTTTTTGCATTTTATCTTCTCCATTATCACCATCAGATACCAAGTGTCCTACATCTGTTATATTCATTACATGTTTTAACTTATAACCATTAGCAATTATAGTTTTACTTAATATATCCATGAAAATGTATGTTCTTAAATTTCCAATATGTGCATAATTATAAACAGTTGGTCCACAAGAATACATTCTTATTTCTTTGTCATTTATAGATTTTAGCTCTTCCTTTTTCTTTGTTAAAGTATTAAATACCTTCATTTATACACGCTCCTTATAATAAGATTGTATCTAATCTTTTTAATTATATTCATATTTTTTTATTTTATTAGATTTTACATTCTTCTTTAAAAAATAGTTCATCAACTGTTTTTATATCTAAATCAAATATTTGTTGTATTTTCTTCATTTCATCTAGATAAAATTCTTCTTGACCTTCTAATTTTTTATTTAAAGAATTAATATCTATATCCATTTTCTTAGATAATTGCTGGCTTGTAATATTTTTAATTTCCATTAATTTTTTAATTCTTTTTCCTACAATTTCTGGTTCCATTTTTCCTCCTTTTTGTTTCCTATTAGTGAACATGTTACATTATTTTACAAATATTGTCAATATTTTTTTTAATATTTGTTATTTATTTTTGTTTACAAATAAATAATTAAATGCTATAATTTGATTAATATAAATTAGGGAGTGATTGATTTGGACGAAATTTTTGCTAAAAGACTTGCAGAAATTATAAAAAATTCTAATTTAAGTTATGAAACCATTGCCAAAGATTTAGGTTTTAGAAACAAAAGTACAATATGGAAATATGCAAATTGTAAAACTATAAATATTGGACCTTCTGCAATTTACCGTATAGCAAATTATTTTAAAGTTTCTCCTTCTTGGCTTGCTGGTTTTACTGATGATAAATATTATAATACTGATTTTAATAAATAAATTTATATATTTTTTTGGAATGATTTGTTATATCATTCTTTTTTTATACTTTTTAAAAAAATTCTAATGGATTTTGATATTTTCCGATTTATTCTAATTCCCAAATGTAAATGTGTACCTGTAGTTGCTCCATTTGTTGGATTTCCTAAATTATCTTTATATTGATTCCCTGGTACTCCATATACATTTTTTGGTCCAACTTTCCCTATTACCTGCCCTTGCTTTACTTCTTGCCCTAATTCTACAATAAAATTAGGATCACTATGGCAATAAGATACTTTAAAATCATCAAATGAAAGTGTTATTGTATAACCTCCTGCACCTAAAAAGTTTCTAAATGTTATAGTTCCATCATTTACAGCTATAAATTTTGTTCCTTCTGGCGCTGGAATATCAATACCAGAATGTGAGCTAGATGCGCCACTTGTTGGAGATACTCTTTTTCCAAAATATGAACTTATTTTATTGTAACCAGGTATTGGCCATATAAAACCATTAGGATTTAATATTATTTCTTCGTCTAATTTCAAATCATCATTATTAGGATTATAATTTCCTTGAATTGTTGGGATAAAAAATATTGATATAAATATGATTAATGAAAAAAGTAATAATAAAAATTTTTTGAAATATGTAATGATAAAAAATCACCTCGAAATAAATTAGTTTTAAAATTAATTTTTGAATAAAAAAATGGCAGGGGTAGAAGGACTCGAACCCTCACAGGCGGTTTTGGAGACCGATGTGCTACCATTGACACTATACCCCTACATAAAAATTATTTTTGACGAATTTGATTATAACACATATTTTTTTAATTGTATATATTTTTTTAAAATTTTATAAAATATTTTTTTATAAAAAAAGCTACCATAAATAGTAGCTTATATTTTCTTATTTACATATCATCGTCATCTGCATCTTGCTCTACATCATCACATCCATGACATCCTAAGCAATGTCCTTGGCATCCACCTTGATCTATATCATCTTCTAAGTTTCCAGACCAATTTAGCTCGATTATATTATCACATTTAGGACATTTTATTTCTGTTTTATTATCATCAACATCAATTACAAATTCATAATCGCAATATGGACAAACAATTTCAAAGTCAAACCCTTCGTCTGAATATATATCTTGTTCTATATTATCTAAAACTTGTTGCATTTTTTGCATTTTTTCATTTATTTGTTTTTGCTCTTCTTCTAAAAGTGAAATTTTTTCTTCTTCGTAATTTACTATTCCTTCCATTTGATCAAGTATCACATTTAAAAATTCGCTTGTTCTTCCTTTTACATATTCTAAGTCTTCTTTGTTTTTTATATTTTTTTCCATATCTTCCATAAAGCTTTTAAATTCATTTTTAAATTTTGACATTAATAATTCACCTTTCTTATACTCTTTCCATGTATTCACATGTTCTTGTGTCTATTTTTAATACATCACCTATATTAACAAATAATGGAACTTGTAATTCTAAACCTGTCTCTAATGTTGCTGGTTTTCCAGATGTTGTTGTTGTATTTCCACTAAATCCTGGTTCTGTATATGTAACTTCTAATTCAACAAATGTTGGTGGTTCTACAGCAAATACGCTTCCTTTAAATGAAAGTATTGTTACTTCTGTATTTTCTTTTAAGTATTTTAAACAATCACCTAATTGTTCTTTATTTAATGGCATTTGATCATATGTTTCATTATCCATAAAATAATATAAATCTCCATCATTATATAAATATTGCATTACTTTCTTTTCAATTTCTGCTCCAGGGAATTTGTCTGATGGGTTAAATGTTTTTTCTAAAACTGCTCCTGTTATAACATTTTTTAATTTTGTTCTTACAAAAGCTGCTCCCTTTCCTGGTTTTACGTGTTGGAATTCAACTACTCTATATACATTTCCTTCCATTTCAAATGTTGTTCCATTTCTAAAATCTCCTGCTGAATAAACTGCTGCCATGCTAATTTCTCCTTTCAATTTTCAATTAATATTACATATTTTACTACAATTTTGGCTAAAAATCAATACTTTATATAAGTTTATACTTAAATATTTATATTATAATATAATTTTTTGCAGAATTTGTTAAACTTATACAACCAAATTTTGTAATTTGAACAGTATCTTCTATTCTTACTCCAAACTTACCTGGTATATAAATTCCAGGTTCATTTGTAATAACCATATTTTCTTTTAATAATGCATCATTTTTTGAGCTGATAAATGGTGGCTCATGTATTTCAAGTCCTACTCCATGCCCTAAAGCATGTATTAAGTCATAATCATTTAATTTAAAATCATTTTCAACCATTTTAGTAATAAGTCTTACATTTGCTCCATCTTTTAATTCTTCCATTGTCTGTTTTTGATTTTTTAAAACCAAATCATAAACTTTTTTTACTTCTTGGGGAACATCTCCTACAAAAAATGTTCTTGTCATATCTGAACAATATCCATGATACTTACATCCCATATCTATTGTTATTATATCTTGTTTTTGTATTTTTCTATCAGTTGGAACTGCATGGGGTTTTGAAGTATTTTCTCCTGACGCAACTATTGTTTCAAATGATAATCCATCAGTTCTTTGCCTATAATATTCTTCAATTTCTCTTGCAATTTCTATTTCTGTCATTCCTGGTTTTATATATGATAAAATATATGAAAAACAATTATCTGTTATTTCACATGCAATTTTTAAATCTTTTAATTCTTCATCATCTTTTATCATTCTTTGTTTTTCTATAATATATTCTGTTTCTACAAGATTATTAATTTTATATTTTCTAATGTATTCTTTATATTTAGCATAAGTAACATAATTTTCTTCAAATCCAACATTTTCGCAAAACATAAAGAAATTTTCATAATCATCTTTTGAAACATCTTTTATGTCATATACTATTATTTCATCAAATAATGTTAAAGTACTATGAACATATTCTATATATCTTCCATCTGTTATATAAATATTTTCTTTTCTTGTAATTAATAATGTCCCTTCTGCATCTATTCCAGTTAAGTATTTTATATTTATTGGATTTGATATTATTATTCCTTGTAAATCTAAACTTGACATTTTATTTCTTAACCATTGCATCTTTGGGTTCATATTATCACCTCTTTTTCCTATCCTTTATACATTCCTACTGTAAATATTTTAAGCAATATAAGTTTTATTGTTTCAAATGGTACATACATACTTATAAATGAAGCAATTACTATAAATGGTCCAAATGGTATGTATTCATCTGTTTTTCTAATTTTACTTAATAATAAAAATATACTAAGTATTGCACCAATTAAAAATGATAATAATGTTATTATTATTATATTTGATAATCCAAAAAATAAACCAATTGCTCCCATTAATTTTACATCACCAAAGCCCATTGCTTCTTTGCCATAAAATACTCCTCCAAGTAATGTAATTAACAAAAATATTCCAGCTCCTGCTATCATACCTAAAGCCATGTTTATTGCAATTGCTACATTAGACATTCCATACAAAAATGTAAAAACTAATCCAACTTCAAATATTGTTAAATTAAGTCTATTTGGTATAATTTGTAATTTAAAATCTATCATACATGCAGATATAAGCATAGGGGCTAATATCATATATTTTATTAAATCTAAATTTGCAATTATAGTTTCTTTTATCCCATACACATATAAAAGTCCTACATATATTACAGCCATAACAAACATTAAAATATAATTTGGCTTAAATTGAACTTTGTATTCTCTAAAAATATCTTTTGAAAAAACTTTTTTATACTCTGGAAGTCTTTTATTCATCCAAGAAACAAACTCTCCTACAAATATTCCTAATATTATAAAACCTATGTAATACCCTAAGTGTATGTCATTAATATACATTTTATTTTTTCTCCTTTGTTAGTTCATTTTTATATTTATTTTTTATTTTATCTTCAATTGGCCTTTTCCATTTTGTATACCAAAATTCTTTTCTATCTATTGGTTCTACTAAAATGGTAAACATATTACATCTATTTCCTCCAATTATATCAGTAAAAATTTGGTCTCCAACCACAGCAATATTTGACGGCTCTTCTTTTAATATACTTTGAACTTTTAAAAAACCTTTTTTAAATGGTTTTTTTGCAAAATTTATATATGAAATCTGTAATTTATTAGCTACATTTTTTACCTTTTCTTCATGGTTTGTATTTGATAATATGTATAATTTTATGCCATTTGCTTTTAAATTTTTTGCCCATTCAACAACATTGTTTGATAAATTTTTTTTATAGTCAATCAATGTATTGTCTACATCTAAAATTAATGCATTAATTTTATTTTTTTTTAATATATCTAGTGTTATTTCTTCTACTTTATTTAATAATAAATTTGGATATAAATTCATCTTTTCCCCCAATAGCATTTAAGTATTTATATATTATCAATATGTACATTTTTTGTCAATATTTTATTCAAAAAATTGCCATGGGCTTAAGTGGCAAATGTCAACAATACTTAAGTAAGAATTAAATTACAATATATATTATTTTTTTGCACCTTGGTGTCGCAACCAACTAATTTTAAACTTTATATGTTGGTTGCTCCAATTCGCACTCGTGCTAGGCACTCGTTTGATCGCTTACGCGGTGCTTCAAAATAATATATATTGTAATTTAATTTCAAGTAAGTATAAATTTATTATCATTTAACTCCTTAATCCTATAGCAATTTTCTATTTACAAAATCTATGTTTTCCAATTGTTACAGTCATTGGTCTTGACCAAATCCACTTATTAGTTGCTGTTGATGGATTAAAATAATATATAGCCCCGTAACTTGGATCCCAACCATTTAATGCATCTTGAGCCGCTTTTTTAGCAGTAGAATTTGGTGTAAGATTTATCTGACCATCACTTACAGCATCAAATGCTCCAGATTGATAAATTACACCAGCAATACTGTTAGGAAATGAACTGCTTTTTACTCTATTTAATACAACAGCACCTACTGCAACTTGTCCAGCATATGGTTCTCCTCTTGATTCACTATATATTATTCTACTTAATAAATTTATGTCTGATGAATTACTAGAACTACTACTAGATGACGAACTACTATTTATTCCCATTGCTTTTAATGTTGCCGGTCCTGCAATTCCATCTACTGTTAAACCATTTTTTCGTTGAAAATATTTAACAGCCTTTACTGTTTGAGTTCCATAAATCCCATCAACATTCCCGTGAATAATACCCCCATCTTTTTAATTTAGTTTGAATTTGCGTTACTTCACTTCCTCTTGAACCATATTTTGATAAAGTTTCTATAGTAGAATCATTATTTTCTTTTGTAATAAAGTATATTCCTATTCCTGTAACAATTAATAATATTACTGAAAAAATTATTAATATTTTTTTATTAACTTTTCTAAACATAAAAACCACCTATTTAAAAATAATTTTTATTATTTTTATCAATAAATGGTTTTTTTATACATTTTTAATTTTTTTGTTTTTGCCTTAATAATAATTATGAACAATATGTACACAAAATTGCTTCTAAACCAACTTGTATATCTATTTGCCCTATTTTGTAATAAAAATCTAAATCTATTAATTCTTGCAATATTTTTTCTAATTCTCTTTGTTTAAAATATTTAGCCTGCATTTTATATTTATTCACCAAAAATGTTTGATTTGGTTTTAAATTCAATACCTGTATAATATCTCTATTTTCTTTTTGAGCAAGTGTTACAAAATAAAGTTTTTTAAAATGGTTGTATAATGTTATAAAAATTTTTTGAATTGGCTCTTTTGAATATATTAAATTATGCATAACATCTAAAGCTTCCTTTATATTCTTTTTTCCAAGGCTATCTGTTAATTCAAATATAATGCTTTCTAATTTTTTTATTGCTAACTTGTCTATATCTTCATTTGAAATTGTTCCATTTTCTCCTTCATATTCTATCAATTTTCTTATTTCATTTATTAAATCTTGCATATTTGTTCCACAACATTCTATAAAATATCTTATAGTATTTGAACTAATATTTACTTTATAACCATTGCAAATTGCCTTTATTCTTTTTTCAATTTGTGGTGGTTTTTGGTAGTCAAATTTGCAAACAATTCCATTTTTTTCAATCGTTGTTAATAAATCCTGTTTTTGCACATCTTCTTCAACAAATACAAGTACAACCGCTGATTTTATTATATCCATATTTTCTTTTATATAATTGTTTATTTTTTCTTTTGTTTTTGCAAGTTCGGCATTTTTTCTTTTTCCATCTTTCTTAAATAGTCCTGAATTTCTAACAATTATTAGCTTTTTTTCATAGCCAAAACTTGGTGTTTCTATATCTGATATCAATTCACTTACATTATTTTCATCAATTAATATGTAATTTATTCCTTTAATAGTTTTACCAAACAATGACTTTATTTTTTTTAAAGATGATTCCAGCAAAAATAGTTCTTCACCATATAGAAGATATAAACTTCCTAAATTACCATTTTTTAATTGTGTTTCTAATTCTTCTATTTGCATTTTCGCTAACCCCACCTTTCTATTTTTCTTATTTTCCTAATATTATTCTAAATACCTCTGCAACGCTCCACCCTTGTGCTATAGCACCTTTGGGCAAATTAGGTTTTACTGAATCATAAAGTTCTGCTATGCTTCCTATACACCCATTATCATTTAATTCGTTTTTAAATGTTTTATATATTTGTGCTCTAAATTTTTCTAATTTTTCTTCTAGTTCAACTTTTTGTTTTTTATTTTTACTATTTTTTATCATGTTTTTTAATGAATTATAATAAAGTCCTAAAAGCCATGGCCATGTAATTCCCTGATGATAACTTGTATCTCTTTTATAGCCATCTCCTTCATATATTTCTACATAATTTTCTTCACCTTTAGCTAATGTTTTTAAACCATAATTATTTAATAATTTTTTTTCTACTACATTTAAAATATTTTTAGCTTCTTCTGAATTAGTATCAATAACTTGATATGTTAAACTCATCGAAAATAACTGATTAGGTCTTATTTTCGCATCTCCAATTACATCATATAAGCATTTTCTTTTTTTATTATAAAATTTCTCATTAAATGCTTTTTTGCATTTTCTAGCTAATTCTTGATATTTTTTTGCATCATTTTTGTTTCCAATTTTATTTTCTAAGTCTGCCATTATAACATTTGCATTATACCATAAACTATTAATCTCTACAGCCTTTCCATTTCGTGGAGTTACAGCTTTATTATTACATTTAGCATCCATCCAAGTATTTTGTGTATTTTGTGTTCCAGAAACAATTAAATAATCAGTATCTAAGTATATGTTGTTGTCATCAACATCAATTCCATTTTTATAATTTTCTATTATATCTTTTAATTTTTCATACAAATTTTCTTTTACAAATTCATAATCTTCAGTATATTCAACATATTTTTGAATTTGCTCAAATAATAACAATGATGCATCAACACTATTGTATAATGGTCTATTATCAAAACCTGAATAGCCATTTGGAACTAAACCAAATTTAATGTCTCTTACTAATGTTTGTAAAACCTCTTTTGCAATATCAAATCTTTTAGTTACTAATAATAACCCTTCAAATGAAATTAAACTATCTCTTCCCCAATCTAAAAACCATGGATAGCCTGCAAGCAATGTATGCAACCTAAAAGATGGCCTATATACAACAAAATTATCTGTAGCTGTTATAAAATCTTTTATTAACTGTTCTTCTTCTAATTGTTTTTTTGTCTTTTTTTCTTTTCTATTATCAATTAATAAGGATTTATTATAAATTTCATTTTGTCTTACTATTTCATTTTCAATTAATTTTTTTACATTTATTTGATCTATGTTCTCCTCAAAAGAACACACAAAAGAAATTTCTTTTTCTGCTTTTTTTGGTATTTCAATTTCAAAAACTCCTGAAACAGTGTGGTTTTCTTCTGGATAAAATCCTCTTTTTTCTTCTTCTATATAAAACATATTATTAAATGTATCATTTTTGTGTTCTATATAAATTCCCTCTGACATTTTCATATATATAGGATATGCAGCATTTTTGTCTATAACAACCTTAACTTTATTTTTATTTATAATTTGCTTTAATTCAAAATTATGATTAGTACTCATACTGTGAAAATCACGGAAATTCAAAAGTGGTGCAATGGTTAGTTTTGCTTCATTTCCATCATTTTTTATTTTATAATATACCCCAACTGTATTTTTTCCATATTCCATACAAATCATTTTCGTTATAGTTACATCTTTTACCTTATATGTAAATATTGGAATATACTCTTTCTTAAATAGTTCTTGGTATTTATAGCCTTTAGATATATAATTTTTTCCTATATTTGTATATAATCCATACTCCTTACCATCTATTATAACCGCTTCATCTAATTTAGATAATATTAAATATCTCCTCGCAGGAGGTGTTAAAGGTGCAATTAATAATCCATGATATTTTCTGGTATTTGCACCTATTATTGTTGAACTACAAAACCCCCCTATACCATTTGTAATTAGCCATTCTTTTGATAATCCATCTTCTAAATTCAATTTTTCCTTAGTTATTTCCATTTATTACCCCGTATTTTTATTTTAATTTACTTTCGTCTAACTTTCTTAACATTTCTTCTCTTATTTCTTGTGGAGTTTTCTTTCTTGCTTTTTCATTTCTAGTTTTATCACTTGACTTTATTTCTCTTTTTGGTCTTTCAAATTCTATTTTTTCTTTATTTACGTCATTTTTTTGAGTTTTACTAACTCTATTATTTCTATCTATATTTTCTTTTATTTTTTCATATTTAGTTTCTTCTTTAACTATTCTTTTTTCTGTCTTTACTGCTTTTTTTGCAGCTGTTTTTGAAGATGCTTTTTCCTTTTTATTTTTTTCTAATTCAGCTTTTCTTTTCATTTTTTCATCTGCTTCTTTAATAGATGCTATTCTTTGACTATATTTATTACTAAATTTGCTTTTCTTCTTTAAACCTGAATTTGCCTTATCAGAATTTGCTTTTTTTACATTTTCCTTTTTTGCATGTCTTTTCATTTTGCTTATTCTTTTATCTTCTCTAAGTTTTGTATTAAGCATTAAGTATTGTGGGTCATTTTGTTTATCTTGATATTTTAAATCATCACATATAAGCTCAATTATAGATGTTGCAACCAAGTTTGGATCATGTCTTATATGTCCATCTGCAATCATAGACAAATCTCTTTGTAAAAATTTAATTCCTTTTACTTTTTCTATATCTTGTTCAACTAAGTCTTGTCCTTCTAAATTGTATTTTTTTATAAATTCTGGCACAATTTCTCCTGTATCATATATACAATAATCTACAATTCCCTGTCCACAGTGAGAAATTATAGCATTTAAATGATCAGACACAGAATAATTATCAGTTTGTCCTGGTTCTGTCATAATGTTGCTTATATATGCTTTTATTGCTGTACTTTCTTTTATTGCTTTAGCAACACCATTTACTAATAAATTTGGTATAACATTAGTATATAAACTTCCTGGTCCAATAATAATACAATCAGCATTTTTTATTGCATCAACAACTCCTGGAGCTGGTCTACAATTTGAAGGATTTAAATAAATTCTATTAACTTTTGTGAACTTTTCTGAAACCATTTCTGGAATTTTAGACTTTTCTGTTACTATATATCCATTTTCAAGTTCAGCACATATATTCATTTCATCTAAGGTAACTGGTAAAACTTTTCCAACAATATTTAACACTTCATTACTTTTCATTATTGCCTTTGTAAAATCATTATTTACATGACACATTGCAAGAAAATATATATCTGAAAAAGATAATCCTTTTAATTTTCCCGCCTCAAATTCATAATTAAACAATTTATTTATTTCGTCATTTTTGGTAGCAAGTGAAACAATACTATCTTTAATATCTCCAAGTGGTAGCATATCAAGTTCTTTTCTTGATAATGTTTGTGTTTCTCCATAATCTGAAACAGTAACTATAGCTGTAATATTGTTTGTATAATTTTTTAGACCAGATAATACAGTGTTTAATCCTGTTCCACCACCAATTACAACTATATTAGGACCTTGATCATATACTGTTTTGTTAAAAATAAGTGATTTAACATTTACATTTTTTTTATTTTCCATTCTGTCATCAGTTGATTCAACCAATACTTCTAATGTCCTTTTATTTAAAAATACTAATCCTAGTATAATTGCAACAAATCCTATAATAAATGTAACAATTATTTTCCCTACTTTGTCAAATGACATTTCTTTTAAAACTAGAACTTCCGCAATTCCATAACATGTAAGTACTATTCCTACTAAAATAAGTAACATCCATCTTTTCATTTTTGAACTTGCTTTAAACCATTGTAATAAACCCTTCATTTTATGATTCCTCTCCTATAACTTGTATTTCTAACTCAATTTTTTTGTTAAATTTTTTATAAACCTCTTGCTTAATATGTTTTACTAAATTTAAAACGTCTTGTGCAGTTGCATTATTTTCATTTACAACAAATCCTGCGTGTTTAGTAGAAACCATCGCGCCACCAACCCTGTAACCTTTTAGCCCTGCATCATCTATCAATTTTGCAGTTATAAAATCAGTACCTCTTTTAAATGTACTTCCTGCACTTGGAAATTCTAAAGGTTGCTTTTGTTTTCTAGACTGTTCAAATTCCAACATTTTATCTTTAATATATTGTGCATTTCCTTTTTGTAACTTTAATTTTGCTTCCAAAATTATAAATTTGTTTTTTGCAAACATACTTTTTCTATATTCAAATTCTAAATCTTTGTTTGACTTTTCATATATATTACCATCATAATCCATACATTTAACTGTTTCTACAATATCTTTCATTTCTTTGCCATAGGCACCTGCATTCATTCTAACTGCTCCACCTATAGTTCCTGGAATTCCTGCTGCAAATTCAAATCCTGTAATTTCATTTCTTAATAATTTTTGTGCTATTTCTCCTAATTTGTTTCCAGCTCCAACAATTAAGCTCACATCATCATTACTAAATTCTAATTCAAACTTTTTTATATTTACCTTTACAACAATTCCATTTATTCCATTATCTGTTACAAGCAAATTGCTTCCATTTCCTATTATTGTAAGATTTATATCATTTTTACTTGCCACTTTGCAAATTTGTTTTATTTCTTCTACACTTTCAGCATTTATAAAGCATTGTGCAGGTCCTCCAATTTTAAAACTTGTATGTTTTGCCATTGGTTCGTTATACTTTATTTTTTCTTTTGATATATTCAAATTATCTATTAATTGTTCTAAGTTCAAAATTTCACTTCCAATCCTAGTTTTTTATTCAACAGCACATATATATAATATATTTCCATCATTTGTTGTTTTTTGTGTTTCATTATATACTTCACCTGTTTTATAATTTACTATATATGTGTCTTTTATATCAGTTATTCCTAGTTCTTTAAATTGTTCATTATTTATTCTATAGTAACTTCCTTGTTTTTGCCATGTTATATTTGAATCCAAGTTTTCTTCTTCAATTTTATCTCCAACTAACATAGTTTCATCTTTTGTTAATGAATATTTAGTATATCTTTGTAGTACAGCGTGTTGAACCATTTTTAATTCAGATTTTAGTTTTTGATCTGTTGATTCATCCACTCCTGTTATTGCTCCACCAATACCAATACTTGCAAGTATTAACAGTACAACAATTGTTATTACAAGTGCTATTAAAGTTATTCCCTTATTATTAGAAACTATCATAATAATTTTTCCCATACATAGCAATCCTATCAACGAGCTATTATTTCTACCAATCATCACTAATTTGATGTAATATTTCTCACTTCACCAATTCTACTATTAGGACAACAATTACCTGGAGAATCTTTGTCACAATTTCCTAATTCATAAGTAAGTGTTGCAGTAACACCAGAAGATAAACCTGCAATCTTAAATTTCTTACCTGCTATAGTAACTTCGCAATTAGCATCAAGTTTATACCTCCCAGTTCTTTGAACAAAACCAAATTGATGATTATATACATCATAAGGGTCAGGACATTTTCCTGCCTCATCAGGGCTGGCTAATGCCTCAACATTAGCTAATGCTAAATCGGAAATAGGCTTCACATCAACTTGAGAAGAGAATACACCATATCCTCCTACAAAGAGGACAATAATTATCACTAATAATATTTTGTTTTTCATAATCATTATTTTTATATCATGTATGAATCGTTATTTAA
>OLYB01002080.1_pt1 | contig 14481 bp, 11 predicted proteins | sample 1674481 | NCBI WGS metagenome assembly OLYB01 (sample SAMEA103958167, study PRJEB25191) | human gut metagenome
ATACTCACATAATTTTTCGTATATATTCTTTTCCAGCTTAAATGATGCTGCAACATGTTCTTTACGTTGACGAACCATTCTTTTCTCCTTTCAAACAGTAAAAAATACCTCTATATTCCTTATTATTGTATATTATACACCTAAAGAAATTTTGAAATCAATACTTTTCAATACTAATACATACCATAATTTAAACAAAGTAATTTTATACTATTTTTATGCAACTCTTTATTCTATAAACGTGAAGGTAACAACTTTTAATCTTACCCTCGAAATAATTTAACTAATTTTCTGATTTTACTGGCAATTATGATTATACTATGGTATACTTACAGTATAAATTACTGAACCTTATTAGAGCCCAAATGGATGCAAAACTATTCCTCAAGAAAATTGAAACCTAAAGGAGTAAAAACAACCGATGAACCTCAGAGACAACATGAATCAGTTATTTAAAACTTTTGCCAACGAGCATGACGAAAACTTCCATAAAACAAAAGCTACCTTAATACAGCTCAAAAGGGAAACCACATTAAGAGAAGAAAAGCTTGTAATGAATGAATGCATGACAGCCCTCATAGAACTCAAACAAAAATACCGGCAAACAATCGAAACAGAAGAACAGATTCACCAGAAAATATCTGCCAGAAACGCTTTAGAATCACTCTCCTACTCTGAATACTGCATCATCCTGAACATTTTAGATGAACTCAACAACCAGAACGAGACAATCATCGTAGCATCACAAATGGCAGACAAGATTGGTATCACACGCACCGTCGCAGTCAATGCTCTCAAAAAACTTCAGAGTGGCAAAGTTTTCGAAACCCAATCCAAGGGTGCAAAGGGTACTTTGATTAAGCTTATTAATCCAGCCATCTACAAGGAAGTTGAACACCTTAAAATTATTCACTCCTAGAAAATTTAAAGCTACCCATCCCTCATAGCCCTCCCAAAACCACCCCTGCAACCCCTTCAGGTTTGACAAAAAACAAGATAAAACGTATAATAAACATAAAGAGACAACTGGTTGTGGAAAGCCGGTTCTCCTCAAAGATTTGTATTCAGAAAGAAACCGTCTTACCGCTAGGCGGTTTTTTTCATGCCGTAATTACTTACGATACGTAAGGATCAGCACGACCAGAGTTGCGAAAGCAATCATCAGAGATAACGCTTCGAAAACAGTCATAACATCACCCCCACTCGCTAGGGAATAGAAAAACCGACTACCAGTTGTCTCAAAAGATATTATAACATAATATTTAATTTTTGAGAATACACCTAAAAAGGTGTATTCTTTATTTTAAGCATATTTTAAGTAAAGATCCACCCGCCTAGCGGGTGGCTTTTATTTTTCGGGCATAGCCCTATCTTCAGCAGCCACACATAAATGTGTCTTTTATTGGCCTGCCAGCCATGCAATTATTACTTGCTACCCATAAATGGGTCTTTAGGATCAAATAACACTAACTGCTCCATTTCTTTATCTCGCTCCAATTGATTTGCTATGTATTCTTTTATTGCAGTAGTATTTTTACCTACTGTATCTACATAGTATCCCTTATCGCCAATCTTTTTTCTTCATAAAAAATTTTTCTACGATATTGGGGCGCAAATACTATATGGTACTTACAATTCCACTTGGTATGTGCTAAACTATTTACGATATTATCTTGCTTTTTCGGCATTTTAATGTCCTCCTAATGTGTTTTTTACTTTGACTGGCAGGTCATTAGTATATTATCACATTAGGAGCTTCTTTTCTTTGCTCACCGCTTAAGCTCTTTTTAACCCCGCCACAATGGCGGGGTTTTTGTATACAAAAAATGGCTGGAGCACTCTGCCCCAGCCATAAAAGCCTATAAGTAAAGCATTCAATTCACTTCTGTCGAAGCTTGTTTATAAATATCTTCTTTTATTTCATTTTGTAACTGTACGGACGTGATGGTTAATTGCGGGAAATCATGAATCCATCTTAAACTTATAATAGCATTATCTCCTTCCCACTGAAGTCTCGTATACGAATCATTAGCATCTAATTGTTCCGGATACGTACTTGTAGGTGAGCCATATAATTCCGTAAAATTTCTTTGCAGCTCACGGAAATAAAACATATTTAATTTTTTATCAGCTTCAGTACGAGCAACAGCCTGCCCTAAACATACGGTTATACGATATAACTTATCTTTATAAAAATCAAAATACAATACCTTAAAGGGCACTCCATGTAAGCTTTGGAGTTGTTCATCTAAATCAAAATAATACTCATCTAAACGTACACTATATTCATTACTTAAATCTAAATCAAGGTCATAGGTGTCTACTTCTTTTTCGTCTTCTCCGTAATTTTTATCACACAGAAGTTCCGATGATTTCACTTCCTCAAACGACGAATTTAATTTAAGCCCTTGAAAACCATCCGGTTCATTTTGAAAAGCAAAAACTGGTGAGCAACTAAACAGTAATAATAAGACCATTGCTAAAAAACGCATAACTTACAACCTCCTTTGTGATATGTTAATAAGTATTTTTATGAACCTTATCAGTTGATGTTATAAGATTCGCTTTGCCGGCTTAAACGACGCTGCTGCATAGTTTTTCCGTTCATGAAGCATTCTTTTGTCCTTGCCTACAGTCAAAAAATGCTCTCTCATTACTCTTCTATATTTATATTATACACATACCACAATTAAAAAATCAATACTGGTAAGTATATATAAGACAAATAATATCTTATGATTTTATATGAATTTAATATAATATTCAATAGTGTATAAAGCGACTGCACTTTTAAAAATATATTTCATAATTCAAAGAATATATAAGCATAAAAAAGTCCTGTTGCAGATTAAATTACTCAATCCACAACAGGACTTTTAAACATGTCCCATATTAAATTACGCTTGTTGCACGTTAAATTGCACTTTTACAAGCTGTCAGACTTTACTTGCTCAGGTACTCGTCAATAGCAGCTGCAGCCTTCTTGCCTGCGCCCATAGCGCTGATTACGGTTGCAGCACCGGTTACGATGTCGCCACCGGCGAACACACCAGGAATAGAGGTAGCACCTGCCTCGTCAGCAACGATGTTACCGCGCTTGTTAACCTCCAGATCAGGGGTAGTCTGCTTAATCAGCGGGTTCGGGCCCTGGCCGATAGCCATAACTACCATGTCAACGTCGAGCACATACTCGCTGCCTGCGATAGCTACAGGGCTGCGACGGCCGCTGGCATCTGCTTCGCCTAGCTCCATCTTAATGCACTTCAGGCCGTTAACCCAGCCTTTTTCATCGCCCAGGATAGCAACCGGATTGTTCAAAAGACGCAGCTCGATGCCTTCTTCCTTAGCGTGGCCGATTTCTTCCTTACGTGCGGGCATTTCTTCCAGACCGCGGCGGTATACTATGTATACGTTCTCGGCGCCCAGACGCTTAGCGCAGCGCGCCGCGTCCATTGCAACGTTGCCGCCGCCGACAACTGCCACCTTTTTGCTCTCCATGATCGGAGTAGCAGAATCTGCCTGAAACGCTTTCATCAGGTTGCTTCTGGTCAGATATTCGTTTGCAGAAAATACACCGTTGGCATTCTCACCGGGGATGCCCATAAATTTAGGAAGACCTGCACCGGAGCCGATAAAGACTGCAGAATACCCCTCTTCATTGAGCAGTTCGTCAATCGTAACAGATTTGCCGACGATGACGTTTGTCTCGATCTTTACGCCGAGGGACAGTACGTTTTCGATTTCTTTCTTTACAACATTCTCTTTGGGAAGACGGAATTCCGGAATACCGTATACCAGTACACCGCCTGCCTCATGCAGCGCCTCGAAAATGGTCACATCATAGCCCATCTTCGCCAGATCGCCTGCACAGGTCAGACCTGCAGGGCCGGAACCGATGACGGCTACCTTTTTTCCCTTCTTTTCAGCAGCGCCGACAGGACGGATGTTGTTTTCTCTTGCCCAGTCCGCTACGAAACGCTCCAGTTTGCCGATGGACACCGCTTCGCCCTTAATACCACGGATACATTTTCCTTCACACTGGCTTTCCTGCGGGCAGACACGACCGCAGACAGCAGGAAGTGCGCTGGATTCGCTGATAACCTGATAAGCAGCTGCAAAATCGCCCTCTTTTACCTTTTCCACGAAGCCGGGGATATTGATCGAAACCGGACATCCCTGTACGCAGTGTGCATTTTTACAGTTTAAGCAGCGCTGTGCTTCTGCTACTGCTTCATCGGCATTATAGCCAAGACATACTTCTTCGAAATTACATGCGCGTTCTTTTGCATCCTGCTCTCTGACCGGAACTTTTTTCATCATATCAGCCATTACTCTTCACCTCCGCACTGACCGCATCCGCCGTGATGCGTGTCTTTTTCCTTTGCAGCAAGATAAGCTCTGCCTTCCTGGGTCTTGTAGATCTGCTGACGCTGCATCGCTTCGTCAAAGTTTACCAGATGTCCGTCAAATTCCGGACCGTCTACGCAGGCAAATTTCACTTCGCCGCCTACAGTAACACGGCAGGCGCCGCACATGCCGGTTCCGTCTACCATGATAGGGTTTAAGGAAACGATCGTCGGGATATTCAGCGCTTCTGTTGTCTTGCAGACAAATTTCATCATGATCATCGGACCGATTGCAACGCAGAGGTCATAGTGCTTACCTTCCTGCTCTACCAGATCCTGAATGGTCTTTGTTACCATGCCGCTTCTTCCATAAGAGCCGTCATCGGTGGTCACATATAAATTTCCTGCAACCGCTTTCATCTCTTCCTCAAGGATCAGCAGCTCTTTCGTCTTTGCGCCTACGATAACGTCTGCTGCAACACCCTGCTCATGCAGCCATTTTACCTGCGGATAAACGGGTGCTGTGCCGACGCCGCCGGCAACAAACAGAATTTTCTTTGCAGCCAGGGCTTCCTTTGTTTCTTTTGTCAGCTCGGACGGACATCCCAGAGGGCCTGCCACATCGTGGAAGGCATCCCCGGCCTTTAAGGAGGTCATCAGATGGGTGCTGGCTCCCACCGGCTGGAATACAATCGTAATCGTTCCTTTTTCTCTGTTATAGTCGCAAATGGTCAGTGGAATTCTTTCACTGTCGGCATCTGTCCGCACAATCACAAACTGGCCGGGCATACAGGATTTTGCGATCCGTTCTGCTTTAACTTCCATCCAGTAAATGTTGGCAGTGAGTTTTTTCGTTTCTAAAATAGGATACATAAATCTCACCTTTCTGTCCGATCGGACAATATATTTTAAGAGTCTGCAGACAGTATCCTTATTCCTGTCCGTTTTCCGGCTGCTCTATTGCGTACAGCTTGAAACTCTTATCCTCCTGTTTCTCTGCCCGGTAGCATTCCCCGGACATATAGTTTACCACATAATCGTTTCCGGTCGCGTTGCTTTCTCCATCTAACTCGTGATATTCCCGATAAAGATAATAATGATGATTGTTGATCGTGAGGGCATACTTAAAAGTATAGAGGTTACGGCCATCTCCATCCGGGACATCTCCCTGCAGGGAATTCACTACTCCGGCATTTTTTAACGTCAAAAGCAGCTGGTTGGATGCAGCCTCCATGCTCAGGAGCGGATGCAGGTTCAACGTATAATTACATTCCGTTACGCTGCCTGTCACACCGTCCGGAGCAATTATGACAAATTTAAAGGTGGAATATCCAACCGGGAGCCAAAATGGCTCTTCGTAGCGGGTCGATGATGCGGTCGGTTCTGTTTTATCCATTGTATAGTAAACGCTGCAGCCATCCGGTACATCCACCTCAATCCGTACGGGTTTATCGTAGTTTCCGGGAAGCGGCGTCACATAGGGTGCATCCGGCCTGCTGATATCTATGTAATAGTTTGCAGAAGAGATATCGCTGGCAATTCCGTAATGATTTACAAACAAAGCCTTTATCTCATAGCCTCCGTCCTTCAATGGAATTGGTGAAGTATAGACCTGACTGTTTTCATCCGGCACCGATCCGTCTGTTGTAAAATAAATAGTTCCGGCCGCATTGCCAATCAGCTTTAAATTCTGCGCTTCGCGGTAAGTCCCGCTTTGAAGGTCGAATTCCGGCGGATTTGCCATATAATCTAAATACCGGCTCTGGATCTGGACATCCGGGCAGCTCTGCATCAACGCATTGATCGCTGCATAGTCGTTTTGTTTTTCATAAATAGCGACACAACGACGATAGGCGTCTTCGCAGGAAGCATCCATACCGAGGATCGTCAGGCAAAGCTCCTTTGCCTCTTCCAGTTTTCCTTCAAAATAGTAGCAGGAAGACAGCGCATTTAAGTATTCCACATTTCTGGGATCCTGTTCGATCAACAGCTCCAGAAGCTCCGCTGCAGAATCGTAGGATTTCTCCTTCATCTGCGCAGCAGCCTTTTCATACCGATATTCCGGGGTATGATGCCAAAAAATCAGGCTCATGCCCGCGCAGAGAGCTGCTGCGGCAAAAAGGCCTGCAAACACCTTCCAGCGTTTTTTTCTGCGGTTTTTCATCGAAGGCTGCTTTTCCGGCACAGTGCTTTGCCCTGCATCTGTCTCCGGTTTGCTATCCTCCGAAGCTTTCTCCGCGATCTGGGTTCCAACATCGGAAAGCGCTTTATGGAGGCTCGTTTCCAGCGCCGGATCAAACTCCGGGACGATCTGGATTTCCCTGCCGCAATGCTCACAGTACATCTGTCCTTCTTTCATGTCTGCGCCGCATCTGGGGCATTTCATAGGCGTCTTCTCCTGCTTTCAATACAATTTTTCATCAGCATGGCGATCGTCATAGGGCCGACGCCGCCAGGAACCGGCGTGATCGCAGAAGCAACCGGGAATACGCTTTCATAGTCTACGTCGCCGCAGAGATGGTTTGCTTCGTCTCTGTGAATGCCGACATCGATCACGGCTGCGCCGGGCTTGACATATTCCGCATCAATCATCTGCCGTTTGCCGATCGCAACGACAAGGATATCCGCACGCTTTGTCACCTCTTTCAAATTTACCGTATGGGAATGTGCGATTGTAACAGTTCCGTTTTCTGCAAGCAACAGCTGTGCGATCGGTTTACCGACGATATTGCTTCTGCCGATCACAACGCACTCTTTTCCGGCGATCCGGATATCAGAGCGCTTTAACAGTTCAATGATGCCCGCCGGAGTGCCGGGGACAAAGCCCTCTTCCCCGCAGCTCAATGCGCCGACATTGTAAGGATGGAAGCCGTCGACGTCCTTTGCAGGGTCGATGGCATTTAAAACATCTTTTTCATTGATATGTCCGGGCAGGGGAAGCTGCACCAAAATGCCGTCCACGTCCTCCCGGGCGTTCAATTCCTGAATCAGGGAAAGCAGTTTTTCTTCCGACGTCGTTTCTTCCAGTTCATAGGAAAGGCTGTGGATTCCAAGCTCCTCACAGGTTCGCTGTTTGTTTCTGACATAGACACACGATGCAGGGTCCTGACCGACCTGAATAACCGCCAGCGTTACGGTAATGTTGTCTTTTGCAAGCTGCTGTACCTGTTCCTTTAATTCCTGCTTGATCTGTGTGGCAATCGCTTTTCCGTCAATTCTTTTTGCCATGTTGTAGGGTCCTCTCTCGGTTATTTTTCAGGCAACGGATCAGAACAGCCCTGTGATCTTTCCGTTCTCGTCCACATCGATATTGACGGCAGCCGGAACCTTCGGCAGTCCGGGCATCGTCATCACCGCGCCGGTCAATGCAACCACAAAGCCGGCGCCTGCGGATACATACACGTCGCGAACCGTAATCGTAAAGCCTTCCGGGCGTCCTAACAGCTTTGCGTTATCCGACAGGGAATACTGTGTCTTTGCCATGCAGACCGGAAGATTTCCAAAGCCCATCTCTTCGAGCTTCCTGATCTGTCTGGATGCCTCTGCGGTATAGGAAACAGAAGCCGCACCGTAAATCTTTGTCGCAATGCAGCCGATCTTTTCTTTGATCGGAAGATTTTCGTCGTACAGCGGAGCAAAATGACTTTCTTTTTCTTCCAGAGTCTTTAATACTTTCTCCGCAAGCGCAATGCCGCCCTCGCCGCCCTGTGCCCAGACGTTGGACAGTGCGAACTCACAGCCTCTTTCTTCACAGAACTGCTGTACAAAATTCGTCTCTGCCTCAGTGTCGGTCAGGAAGGAGTTTAAGGTAACAACCACCGGAACGCCAAACTGCTGCAGGTTTTCGATGTGCTTCTCCAGGTTGACAATGCCCTTTTTGAGCGCGTCCAGATTTTCTGCAGACAGGTCTTCCTTTGCGATGCCGCCGTTATACTTAAGTGCACGGATCGTTGCAACCAAAACGACTGCATCCGGCTTTAAGCCAGCCATCCGGCATTTGATATCGAAAAACTTCTCTGCGCCGAGGTCTGCACCAAAGCCGGCCTCTGTGATCGTATAATCCGCCATTTTCAGGGCTGCCTTTGTTGCACGGACAGAGTTACAGCCGTGTGCGATATTGGCAAAGGGTCCGCCGTGGACGATCGCCGGGGTATGCTCGAGCGTCTGGATCAGATTGGGCTTTAACGCGTCCTTCAGCAGGGCTGCCATTGCACCAACCGCCTTTAAATCAGCTGCAGTCACCGGCTCTCCCTGATAGTTATAGGCAACGACGATTTTTGCCAGACGCGCCTTTAAATCATCCATGTCATCTGCCAGGCAGAGGATCGCCATAATCTCAGAAGCGACGGTGATCACGAAATGGTCTTCCCGGACAACGCCATCCGCTTTTGCACCGAGACCGACAACGATATTTCTCAGCACGCGGTCGTTCATATCCTCGCAGCGTTTCCATAAGATCTGTCTGGGGTCGATCCCAAGCGCATTGCCTTGCTGGATATGGTTGTCTAAAAGCGCCGCCAGAAGGTTATTTGCAGAAGTAATCGCATGAAAATCCCCGGTAAAATGCAGGTTTAAGTCTTCCATCGGAACGACCTGCGCATAACCGCCGCCGGCTGCCCCGCCCTTAATGCCAAAACAAGGGCCAAGAGAAGGCTCACGCAGCGCAATCACCGCTTTTTTGCCCATTTTTGCAAATGCCTCGCCCAGTCCGACGCTGGTCGTTGTCTTGCCCTCCCCGGCAGGGGTCGGATTGATTGCTGTCACTAAAATCAGTTTTCCGTCTTTGCGGTCTTCGATGGATTTTAAATATTCGTCGGAAAGCTTCGCTTTATATTTGCCATAAAGCTCCAGATCGTCTTCCGGAATATCCAGATGCTCGGCCACTTTCTGAATCGGCCATAAAACAGCTTCCTGTGCGATTTCGATATCTGATTTCATCTATTCATTCTCCTTTGCCTGTGTTTGACATGTTCTATGCTTTTGTATGCTGATATCAGAGGATTTCCTCTACCAGCTGTTCAAACTCTGTTTCGGTCATCAGCACCTTACGGGGCTTGGTACCCTCTTCTTCACCGACGACACCGACCTCCGCCAGCTGATCCATAAGCCGGGCGGCGCGGTTAAAGCCGATCTTAAAGACTCTCTGCAGCATACCAATCGATGCTTTGTCCTTTTCGATAATAAAGCGTCCCGCATCTGCAAAGTAGGCATCATATTCCGGTCCGGATGAGCCGGATGCAGCACTGCCCGAAGAGGTTCCGATGGATTTCATCTTTTCCTCGATTTCATTGCTGGCATCGTAAACATTGCCGATGTTCTGATTTTTTAAGAAATCCACGACATCAGACACTTCATTATCCGAAACGAATGCACCCTGCACCCGGACAGGCTTGGAATAGCCCTGTGGGTAAAAGAGCATATCGCCCTTTCCGAGCAGCTTCTCTGCTCCGTTCATATCCAGAATGGTACGGGAATCGACGCCGCTGGAGACCGCAAATGCGACACGGCTCGGCATGTTCGCCTTAATCAGTCCCGTGATGACATCGACGGAGGGGCGCTGAGTCGCAATGATCAGATGGATGCCTGCCGCTCTTGCAAGCTGTGCCAGCCGGCAGATCGCTTCTTCCACCTCTCCCGGCGCGACCATCATCAGGTCGGCAAGCTCATCCACGATAATGACGATCTGCGGAAGGTCGTTGGGTATGCCCTCTTCTCCCTTTTGTCTTCGTTCTTCGAGCTTCTTATTATATCCTTTTAAGTCGCGGACATTGCTGTCTGCAAATTTCTGATATCGGTCGGTCATTTCCGCAACGCCCCACTGCAGCGCAGCCGACGCTTTTTTCGGATCGGTTACGACAGGAATTAACAGGTGCGGAATGCCATTGTACACACTCAGCTCTACGACCTTGGGGTCGACGAGGATCAGTTTGACTTCCGAAGGCTTCGCCTTATATAAAATGCTCATAATCAGCGTATTGATGCAGACGGATTTCCCGGAACCGGTGGATCCTGCGATCAGCATATGCGGCATCTTTGCAATGTCGGATACGACCACCTTGCCGGCGATGTCCTTGCCGACTGCAAATGCTATTTTAGACGGGAAGTTCGAAAACGCATCCGTTTCCAAAAGCTCCCGCAGTCCGACTGCCATCGTCTCTTTGTTCGGAACCTCGATACCGATTGCGGCCTTGCCGGGAATCGGTGCTTCAATTCGGATATCTGTCGCAGCGAGGTTTAGCTTGATATCGTCCGCCAGACCCAGAATCTTGCTGACTTTTACGCCATGATCGGGCTGCAGCTCATACCGGGTTACGGTAGGTCCCTGGCTGATATCTGTAACAGTGACCTTTACGCCGAAGGTCTGCAGCGTATCCTCGAGGTGCTTCGCCGTTTCTCTCAGCTCGCACTCGCTGTCCATATTATTGGCGTTGTTGCTTTTATGTAGCAGCGACAGCGGTGGATAATGGTATACGACAGGTTTGGGTGGCTGTTGCACCGCCTGCTTTTCCTGCTCTTTCTGTTTCTTAGCAAGCTCCTGACCAACGACAGTGGCTTCTGTAGCGGTCTGCGGTGCTTTGGGGGGCACAGCTTTGGGGCGCGGCACTCCGGTACTTTGCAGGTTTGGGGTTGGAATCACGGTCGGCTCCTCCGCAGCGTCCATGTTGCCATTCCATGGAAGCTTGGGCGGCACAGCGTCGTATTTGTCCGAATCCGGCTGCTCCAATTCCTGTGTAGGAGCAAGCTCCTGTGATGCACAGGCAGGCTGTGTATCCATATGCAAGGTAACCTCCGGTGCAGAAGTTTCCACCACAGAAGTTTCCACCCTGGATTCCAGTGGTACAAATGCTTCTGTCTGCTGCGGCTGTTTCGGTTCCAAGTAGTGAACCTCTTTCATATCCTGATAAACATCCGCCTGCGGCTGGCTGGTCACAGGGTCCTGCATTCCCGATAAAAATGCATCCGCCGGTTCTGCGGTGTTGTCCTGGGGTACAGGGGTTGTGTCACTGTCATTGTTCAAATATGCGGAATGAATCCGCACATGGCTCATTAAAGCTGAGCCGGATGCATCCGCTGCAGCCGCAGGAATGCTCTCTTCTGCTGTGATGATCGGTGATGTCGCTAAAACAGCTGCCCCACTCGCAACCGCTGCATCGGGAAACGTTTCATTCCTGCGGTCTGCATCGAGGTTGACACTTACCGGTCTGACGGTATACTGCTCCGTCACCTGACCGGGATTTTCTGTTATGGTGATTTCGTGCATGTCCTCGCGACGGCCGGCAGATGCCTTGCGCAGCGTCGTGTCCGCCATAATGCCCGTGCTTTTTTTCTCCATCCGGAAGATCTGATCTGCATCCTGACGTGCCTGAGCCTCTTCCTTACGGCGTTGTTTGGCTTCGCGCTGCTGCTCTGCGTTAAGCTGCTTCTGGCGGGCGAGCTGTTTTCTTTCTTTTTCGCGGGCGAGTTCTTCTTCTCTGCGTTTCTCGGAACGTTCTTCGTTTTCCTGGCGAAGACGTTTGCTGCGCTCTTCGTTTGCCTGTCGGCGCTGTTCATAGCGCTCTTCGCTCTCTTTCCGGCGTCTTTCGCTGCGCTCGCGGTACCTCTGCGCATCGGAACGTGCCGTCTCATAGACATATCTGCCAGAAGTCTTTACACCGTTCACAAACGAACGCTCTGTGATAATAACTGTGCAGATAATCACCAACACCAACAAAAGCAGTACTGTGCCGACCATGCCAAGAAGCCGGTGCAGCCCCCAGGCAAGGGAGCCGGATATGACACCGCCGCCCAGCCGCTTTTCAGCGCTTTCCAGATACAGCTCCCGGATCGAATAATCCATCGACAGCGTCCCCCCCTGAAACAGGAGCGAGCAGACTACACCAAGCAGAAAAAACAGAATGATTCCCGCCGTCAGCTTCATGGACGCGATCCGATTTCCCTGATTGGAAATGCCAAACGCGATTGCAATAAAGGCAAGTACCGGCAGTGCATATGCCATCGTGCCGAAAATACCGAACATTACGCGGCTGATCTGATTGCCGATGACACCGATCACGCCGAAATTGCATAAAAATAGCAATATTGTGAGTGCTAATACGCCGATCAGGATAATTTCGCTTGTAATCGCGCTTTGTGCCTGAAGTTCAGCTGCACTCGGTTTTCTGGTTGTTTTTTGTTTTCCACCCTTTGCGCCGCCTCTGCCTGTTTTCGCAGGGGTCTTTTTCCTTCCTTTCGACGCAGTTGATGCCATAATCATCCCTCCAACTGACCTGCCTTTTTTCTACATCTGCAAAATGGATTTTTAAATTAGCATAGGCAGAAAAAGACTAGATCAATTTAGTATATCACTTAATTTTCTTCTTGTCACTATTGCTGTTTTTCTTTTTCATCCGACCTGCCCGATAGCCGTCTGCCAGCTCATGAAGCTTCTGCACTGCCTCGCGAATACCGCCGACGGAAGAAATGATCCCTTCATACACCGCCTGCTCTCCGACAAGAATCGTCCCGAGGTCACGGCTCAACATCCCCTGTCTGATCATCATCTCTTCCATCCGCTGCTTGGAAACACTGCAATGGCTGCAGACAAAACCGGTGATCCGATCCTGAATCTGCCGAAAATAATCATAGGTCTGCTGTGCGCCGATCACCGTCCCGTTCATGCGAACCGGATGGATTACCATTGTCCCGGACGGCACAATGTAGGAATAATCCGTGCTCACCGCGATCGGGACGCCAATGGAATGACTGCCGCCCAGCACAAGGGAAACGGTCGGCTTGCTCAAAGAAGCGATCATCTCTGCAATCGCAAGCCCCGCTTCGACATCGCCGCCCATCGTATTTAGTAAAACAAGCAGACCGCTAATATTCTTACTGTCCTCTATCGCCGCCAGCTGCGGCAGAATATGTTCATATTTTGTCGTTTTGGAGCTGCTTCCGAGGTTGTCATGCCCCTCAATTTCCCCGATGATCGTCAGCAGATGGATCGAGGTTTCTTCCTTATTATCTGTAAGCGTTAACTGACCGGTCTGCTCGATTCGCTCGTCCCGGTGCATTTCCTGTTCTTCTTTTTTTCCCATAAAAAATCACTCCCGCATTTCTTTTTCAAAAAGGATGTGCAGGAGTGATTTATTTTATACATCAAAATCATCGTTATCCGCAACCGGAATTTCATAAAACATAAGATCCGGCGACGGTTCAAAAGCGTAATTCATTTCTTTGCGGACATGCCGTTTGGGAACGGGAAGCGGGTTATCCAGATATTCTCCCGGCGCAGGCTTTGGTGGTTCCTTTGGCGCTTTCTCAAAAAGCGCAGACTCCCCCTCCTGCCTGAACTCAGCTGCCGGTATGGTATTCTGTGAAGCGTGTTTCTTCTTTTTCCCCCAACTCATGCTTCGCCCTCACTGTGCAAAAAAACTCTTTCCCATAGGATCAAAACGCAATACGAGGATTTTAGAGTGCCTGTTCCAGATCCGCGATGATATCGTTTACATTTTCAATACCGACGGAAAGACGGATCAGATCGGGCGCTACGCCGGCCTCTTTTAGCTGCTCATCGTTCATCTGACGGTGCGTATGGCTGGCAGGATGCAGAATGCTGGTGCGGGAATCCGCCACATGGGTAACAATAGCTGCAAGCTTTAACTTATCCATCATTTCTTCCGCCGCCTTGCGTCCGCCTTTTAAGCCAAAGGAAATGACGCCGCAGGTGCCGTTCGGCATGTATTTCTGTGCCAGCTCATAATATTTGCTGCTCTTTAAGCCGGGGTAGTTGACCCATGCAACCTTCTCGTTCGCTTCCAGAAATTCCGCAACCTTCTGCGCATTGTAGCAGTGGCGTTCCATCCGAAGCGGCAGCGTCTCCAGACCGACATTCAGCAGAAACGCGTTCTGAGGAGACTGTACCGCGCCGAGATCGCGCATCAGCTGGGAGGTTGCCTTGGTTATGTATGCCGCCTTGCCGAATTTTTCGGTATAAACTACACCGTGATAGGATTCATCCGGTGCGCAGAGTCCCGGAAACTTATCCGGGTATGCAGACCAGTCGAAATTGCCGGAATCTACGATCGCACCGCCCAGCGCCATCGCATGACCGTCCATATATTTGGTGGTGGAATGCGTTACGATATCGACACCCCAT